>LWDU01037727.1_pt1 | contig 15853 bp, 16 predicted proteins | sample 727161 | NCBI WGS metagenome assembly LWDU01 (sample SAMN04566230, study PRJNA314399) | hydrothermal vent metagenome | isolation source: deep sea hydrothermal plume seawater | place: Mexico: Gulf of California, Guaymas Basin | collected 2004-07-11 | reverse complement strand
ACGCTGACCGTGAGGTGCCGCACCCAGCGGAGGGTGGCCCGGGCCTCGGGCGTCTGCGCCACGCGCGGCCGCCGCTGCCGGACCCGCACGACGATGGCGACGAGGTACGCCAGCCCCAGTCCGATCTTGAACGGCGTGAGGGCCGCCATGGCCCAGGGTTGCGCCTCGGGCGTCTGCAGGACCGCGAGCTTCTCTGCGCCGCTCTGGAGGTAGAACGGCAGCAACACGCCGACGCAGAGCGCGAACGGGACCGCGTGGAGGAGGTCGCGCGGGTGGAGCCCAGTCGCGGGCGGCAACAGCTCGCGGACGTACAGGTAGAGCAGCGGCCCGTAGAGAAAGGCGAGCGGGACGTCCAGGCCGATCAGCGCGGGGACGGCCGCATCCGTGCCGGAGGCGTGGTACGCCGCCATCGCGAGATCCACAGAGAACACCGCCATGAGCGCCGCGAGGAACCGGTTGGCGCCCACCCCTCGCGCCCGGCTCGCCAGCACGGCGGCCAGGAACAGGCCCTGGACCGCGCCCAGGACGTACACCACGTGGATCCAGCCGCTCACGCTCGCGAGGTTGACACCTGTGGGGAGAAGGTACCCACCGCCCTCGCCCGGCTGGCGGCTGCCCTCGGCGAGCGCGGCCGCCAGCGGGTCAGCCGTCTGAGGGCGTGCGGTCCTCGGCGTAGCGCAGGACGCGCTTCTCCAGGCTCTCCTCCTCGTCGCGCTGGCGGAGGGCGTCCAGGCGGCCCTGGATCCGGGCCTCGTAGCCCTGGTCGCTCGGCTCGTAGAAGTACGTCCCCTGCATCCCGCCGGGGAGGTACTGCTCCGGGACGTAGTGGTCGCGGTAGGCGTGGGGGTACTTGTAGCCCTTGCCGTGGCCCAGCCCGTCCTTATCGCGCGAGCTGTCCTTGAGCGGGTTCGGCACGTCGCCGGTGGCCTCCTTCGCGACGTGGTCCAGCGCGGCGAAGAACGCGAACCCGCTGTTGCTCTTGGGGGCCGTCGCGAGGTAGAGGCAGAGCTCCGCCAGCATGAACCGCCCCTCGGGCATCCCGACGCGGTCGAACGCCTCCGCGCAGGCGACGGCCATCCGCATCGCGTTGGGGTCTGCCATGCCTACGTCTTCACCCGCGAAGATGAGCATTCTCCGGAGGATGAAGCGCGGGTCCTCACCCGCGTAGACCATCCGCGCCATCCAGTAGAGCGAGGCGTCGGGGTCGGAGCCGCGGAGGCTCTTGATGAACGCCGAGACGGTGTCGTAGTGGGCGTCGCCGTCTTTGTCGTAGAGGACGGCCCGCTGCTGGATGGAGTCCTCGGCGACGGCGAGCGTGATGTGCACCGCGCCGTCGTCTGCCGGCGGGGTGGTCTCCACGGCCAGTTCCAGCGCGCCGAGCAGGCTGCGGGCGTCGCCGTTGGCGGTGCTCACGAGGTGTGCCAGCGCGTCGTCGTCGAGGCGGACGGAGCGGCCGCCGTAGCCGCGCGAGGGGTCTGCCAGCGACTGGCGGGCGATCTCGGCGAGGTCGGCCTCGGTGAGCGGCTGGAGCTCGAAGATGCGCGAGCGCGAGACGAGCGCCTTGTTGACCTCGAAGTACGGGTTCTCCGTCGTCGCGCCGACGAACGTGACCGTCCCGTTCTCCACGTGCGGCAGGAGGGCGTCCTGCTGCGCCTTGTTGAAGCGGTGCACCTCGTCCACGAAGAGGATGGTGCCCTGGCCGTGGAGCCGGAGCCGCTCCTGCGCGGCGGTGATCTGCAGGCGGATTTCCTTGACGCCCGCGAGGACGGCGTTGAGGCTCGCGAAGTGCCGCGCCGTCGTGTTCGCGATGATCCGCGCGAGGGTGGTCTTGCCAGTGCCCGGTGGGCCGAAGAGGATGAGGCTGGTGACGCGGTCCGCTTCCACGGCGCGGCGGAGGAGCTTCCCGGGCGCGAGGATGTGGCCCTGCCCCGCGAACTCGTCCAGCGTACGGGGGCGCATCCGGTCCGCCAGCGGGGCGGAGCGTTGGAGGCGGGCAGCGGCGGCGGCGGCGAAGAGGTCGTCGGGCATGGCGCAAGATCGCGATGGGGCTCCGGCGGCCGCGTGAGGAGAGGGCCGATAATCGGCGTCGCGCGGCTACACTTCCGGTCCATCCCCTACCCATCGGTATGCCGCTCTTCCACTCTCTCCGCCAGCGCCTCGCGACCGCCCTCGCGCCGTCTCCCGAGGCGGAAGCCCCGGCCTCGCGCCGCGACTTTTTCCGCCACGCCGCCGGGGCCGGCGCCGCCGCACTCGGGGCGGGCCTCCTGATCCCCGACGACGCGTGGGCTGCGGTCGAGGAACGCGCCTCGCGCTTCGGGATCACGCCGGGCACCGTCGTGGATGCGCAGGGCCGCCCGGTGGCCTCGCGCGGGGCTGAGCCGCTCCTGGGCGAGATCATGCTCTTCGGCGGCAACTTCGCGCCTCGTGGGTACGCGCTCTGCCACGGCCAGCTGCTCCCCATCAGTTCCAACTCCGCGCTGTTCTCCATCCTCGGGACCATCTACGGCGGCGACGGCCGCACTACGTTCGCGCTTCCGGATCTCCGCGGCCGCGTGCCGATCCAGGAAGGGAGGGGGCCGGGCCTCGCGCCGTACCGCCTCGGCGAGAGGGGAGGGCAGGAGCGCGTGACGTTGACGGCTGCGGAGGTGCCCCCGCACTCGCACGGCACGCAGACGCCGGTCGCGGAGGTCCCGCGCAGCGGGTTCAGCTCCATCGGGAATGAGGGCGAGACGCACATCGTGGCCGCACACACGCCGCAGACGGAGACGTACTCCCACCCGACGCAGAACGCGGGCGGCGGGCAGGCGCACGAGAACCGGATGCCGTACCTCGCGATCAACTTCTGCATCGCGCTCCAGGGGATCTTCCCCTCACGGAGCTAGCCCACGCCGCGCTGGCGGACGCTCTGGCCGGGGCGTCCGCCAGCCGCGCGCGAATGGAGGCGGACGGGCGGTCACAGACTCCCCACGAGATGGGGAGGCGTTTGCCACGGGTCTGCGACACCCTCCCGGCGGTGGCGCCAGTACTTGGGAGTCCTCACCAGACCCCGAGACCTATGCTTCGCTTCCTCCCCCTCGCTGCGCTGGCGCTCCTCCTCGCCGCGCCCGCCAGCGCGCAGCGCGCCGGCCGCCCCGCTGCTCGTGCCGTCATCCTCGACTGCCGCGAGCAGATCGCCGACCGCCGCGAAGACCGCCGGGACCGCGCGGAGGACCGCCGCGACCGCCGCGAAGACATCCGAGATGCGCGGCACCACGGCGGTCTGCTGGATCGCCTGGAGGACGTGTGGGACCGTCGCGAGGACGTCCGGGACCGCCGCGAAGATGTCCGCGACCGCCGCGAGGACCGGCGGGATCGCCGGCGCGGCCCCGCCGTCTGCGGCTGACCCCGCGCTCCCCTCGCCTCCGAGCGGGGGGAGTTAGTTATACGCTCGCGTCTGAGGCCAGGAGGTCGTGCGTGTCCGGGTGATCGCGGACGTACTGCGCTACGAACGGGCACTGGGGAATGACTGCCAGCCCGTTCTCTCGCGCGAAGTTCAGCCCCGCCTCCGCCAGCGCGCTCCCGACGCCCTGCCCTTCGTCCGCCTTCGGCACTTCGGTGTGGACGAACGTGATGCGGTCGCCCGAGCGGGTATAGGCCAGCTCCGCCGTTCCGTGCTCGGTGTCGGCGGTGAAGCGGCGCTGGTCGGGGTCGTGCTGGACGGTCATAGGTCGCCGAGTTGGGGGCGGATCACAATCTCCTCCACGACGGCCGTCGCTGGGAGGGAGGTGGCGGAGACGACGGCGCTCGCGACGGCCTCCGGTGGCATGAGCCGGTCCGGCGGGAGGTCCACGCCGTCCCACGAGGGCGTCAGCGTGGCGCCCGGCATCACGGCGATCACGCGGAGGCCGCGCTCCTTCGTCTCCTCTCGGAGCGTGCGCGCCAGCCCGAGGAGGCCGTGCTTGGCCGCGCCGTACGCCGCGCCACCCGGGTAGCCGCGGAGGCTCGCGATGCTGGCCATGAACACCACGTCGCCCGCGGAGCCGGAGGCGCCGCCGCGTTCCAGCATCGCGGGGAGGAAGGCGCGCGTGACGAGAAAGGCGCTCGTGAGGTTGACCTCGACCTGCTGGCGGAACGCCTCAGGGGTGATCTCCAGAAAGCCGCCGGGCTGAAAGAGGCCCGCGTTGTTGACGAGCACGTGGGGCACGCCGAGCGCCTCGCGGACGGCCGGTTCGGCGCGGGCGACCTGCGCCTCGTCCGTCACGTCGCACGGGACCACGAGCGCCTCGCCGCCGCGCTGGCGGACCTCCTCGGCGACCGCCTTCAGGTTGCTCTCGTTGCGCGCGAGGAGCGCCAGCCGGGCGCCGCCGGCGGCGTACGCGAGGGCCACGGCCCGGCCGATGCCCTGGCTCGCGCCGGTGACGATGACGGTCATATCTCTTCGAGGGTGGAGGTGCCGGAGGTGCCGTCGCCGTTGGTCCACTGCCACGTCTCGTGGAGGCGGAGCCGGCCGTCCGGGAGGACTTCGGGGAGGCTGAGGCAGGTGCCGGTACGGAGCGCGCCGGAGGCGTCCACGTGGCTGTAGCGCATGTCCAGGCCGCCGCGGGCGTCTACGGTCGCGACGAGCGTGCCCAGGCGGACGCCGCCGCCGCGGTACGTGGCCCAGACCACGCCGTCGCGCTGGCGGTAGTCGAAGCGCGTGCGGCTGTCCACGTCGCCGTTCTCGGCCGTGGCGACGGGGGCGAAGCGGCGGCCGTCGTAGGAGATGGGGCGCTCGCTCACGCCTCGGGCGGCATGCTGCCGATGGTCTTCTCGTCGGCGCGTGGGCCTCCGGCATCGGCGCCGTGGGCTTTCGCGAGCATCTGCGCGCGGAACTGCTCGGACTGGCCTCGCGCGATGGAGAGCGTCTTCCAGTCGTCCCCGGCGTGGTGCTTCGCCAGAAGCACGATCTGCCCGACGTGGTAGGCCGTGTGCGCCAGCGCCCGGTGGAGCGCCGCGATGATGGTGTGCGGCTCCGCGCGGATGACGACGGTCTCGCTGAGGTCCGCGTCCGTGAGCGGGGCGAGGGCCTCCTCGTTGAGCCGCCACGCCTCGGCCCACCGCGCCATGAGCGCCTCGCGCGTGTCCGCGTCGGTTATGGCGGTCCGGCTTGTCGCCGTCGGCGGTGCGGAAGTCCGTCCAGCGGGAGCGGTAGTTGCCCGCGAGGTGCTTGACCTGGACCGCCAGCGGGTCGAGGCCGGGGAGGGCGCGGAAGAACGCGTCGTCGTCCACTTGCGCGAGGGCGCGCTCGGCCATCGTGCGGTAGGCGGCGAACCGCTCGCGGAGGCTGTCGGTGACGAGGGTGCTCATGGGGGCAGTGGGGTGGGGCCAGCGCGGAGTGGCAGCGAGTTCGGCTCGTGCCGCGAAGCACCGGCCGAGCGGCACCGCCAGCGCGCGGCGGCTAGCCGGTGATGAGCCGCATGAACTCGGCGCGGGTGTTGTCGTTGTCGAGGAAGGCGCCGCTCATGGCGCTCGTCGTGGTCATGGAGTTCTGCTTCTCGGCGCCGCGCATCATCATGCAGAGGTGCTGCGCCTCGATCACGACGGCCACGCCCTCGGGCTCCAGCACGCGCTCGATGGCGTCGCGGATCTGGATCGTGAGCCGCTCTTGCACCTGCAGCCGCCGCGCGAAGACGTCCACCACGCGCGGGATCTTGCTCAGCCCGACGATCTTCCCGTTCGGGATGTAGGCCACGTGCGCCTTGCCGAAGAACGGGAGCATGTGGTGCTCGCAGAGCGAGTACAGCTCGATGTCCCGGACGAGCACCATCTCGGAGTACGACTCCTCGAAGACGGCGCTGCGGAGGATGGCCTCCGGGTCCAGTCGGTAGCCGTGCGTGAGGAACTGCATCGCCTTGGCGACGCGCTCCGGCGTCTTGACGAGCCCCTCGCGCTCGGGGTCCTCGCCGACGAGTTCCAGCTGGCGGTGCGTGAGCGCGGCGAGTTCCTCCGTCGTGGCCTCGTGGTAGAGGTCGCGGCGTTCGTAGAGGAGGGGGGAGGCGAGGTCCTCCGCGAGGTCGGAGGCGCCGCCGAACGTGTCGGGGTCGTGGGGCATGGGGGAGGATTGGCGGCCGCCGCGCGAGGCGCCAGCGGACCGCGGGTCTGCGTTACTCGCCGCGGTAGACGACGCTGTTGTTGTGGGTCTCGCGGAGCGAGATCTCGTGGAGCCGCCCGCTGCCGGGGATGTGGTCCGCCAGCTGCTCCCAGATCGCGATGGCGAGCATCTCCGTGGAGGTCTTCTTCCCCGCGAGGAAGGGCACGTCCAGGTTGAGGTTCTTGTGGTCCAGCGGGAGGACGACGCGCTCCTGGATGATCGCCTTGAGCTCCGCGAGGTCCACGACGAACCCGGTGTCCGGGTCGGGCTCGCCCGCGACGGTCACGTCCAGCTCGTAGTTGTGGCCGTGCCAGTTGGGGCTGTTGCACTTCCCGAAGGTCTCGCGATTCCACTCGTCGGAGCGCTCGGGGTTGTGGAGGCGGTGGGCGGCGTTGAAGTGCGCCTTCCGCGTGATGTAGACGGTGGGCATCGGGGGCGGGGGATCAGCCCCCAGGGTACCGCCGCTCGGCTGGCGACGTTCCGCCCGGCGCGCTCCGCCAGCCGCTGGCGGTGGGGGCGTGCCGCACGGGGCTCCCCACTCTTCGGGAGTTCGGGATACACTGCTGGGTGCTACCCTTTGGGACATCTGCCCCCACGCTCGTACCGCTGCTTCTCCACGACCCGGGCCCCATGCGCTTCGTCCCCATCCCCCTCCGCATCGCTCTGTTCGCCTTCGGGCTCCTCGCCGCGTTCCTCCTGATGGGGACCACGGCGCAGGCCCAACGCACCCTCCAGCCGGGCCGTTCGCTGGAGGGTGCCCTCCGCGCCGGAGACGCCGTCCTCGCCGCCGATGGCTCCTACTACGACCTCTACGTCGTCCGCGCGCGTCCCGGCACGGCCATCGAGGTGCTGCTGACCTCCATGGACTTCGACGCCTACCTCCTCGGGGGGGACACCAAGGCCGAGGCGATGGCCGGCGCCTACACGGATGACGACAGCGGCGGCGAGACGCACGCCCAGCTGGCGGTGACCGTCGGCGCGAGCGGGGAGTTCTGGGTGCTCGCGAACACCTACTCTGAGGGCGAGACTGGCGCGTACTCGATCGGCACGCCCGCCGGGCCGGGCGTGATCCGCGCGGGCGACGAGGTCCGCGGCACGCTCGAACCGGGGGACGACATGCTCCCGGACGAGTCGTACGTGGACGTCTACACCTACGAAGGCTCCCCCGGCGACCGCATCACGGTCACGCTCGCGTCGTCGGACTTCGACGCGTACCTCTCCGGTGGACGGACGGAGAACGGCGCGTTCGTTTTTGAGACCTCGGACGACGACAGCGGTGGCGGCACGGATGCGCAGTTCACGGTGGAGGTCGGTTACAGCGGGCGGTACACCATCCGCGCGAACTCGCTGCGCGCCGGGGACACCGGCGCGTACACCCTCCGCGTAGACGCCGAGGGCGGCGGGCTGGCGAGCGCGAATGCGCTGCGTCCGGGAGAGACGGCCTCGGGCACGCTCTCCTCTGCCTCCGCGACGCTCGGAGACGGCTCCTCGTACGACCTCTACGAGATCGCGGCATCGCCGTACGAGTCGCTGGTGATCACGATGACCTCCGCCGCGTTCGACACGTACCTCCTCGGCGGGACCACTGCGGACGGCGCGCTGGCGGGCGAGGCGCGCGATGACGACGGCGGCGGTGGCACGGACGCCATGCTGCGTGTTCAGGCGGGCGCGGACGGCCGCTACTTCGTCCTCGCGAACGCGCTGAGGGCGGGCGCCAGCGGGGCGTACACGCTCGCCGTGCAGGGCGTGGCCGGCGGCACGACGGAGACGGGGTTCCCGACCCTCGCGCTCGGTCAGACCGTCACCGGCGACCTCTCCGCCGCGGATGCCACGATGGACGATGGCACGCACTTCGACCTCTACGTCTACGAGGGCACGCCGGGCGAGGAGATCGAGATCACGCTTGAGTCGGAGGACTTCGACACGTACCTGCTCCTCCGGCGCTACTTCGGCGGCGAGTTGGAGAACGTGGCCGAGGACGACGACGGCGGCTCGGGCACCAACTCGCGCATCCGCACGCGGCTGGACCGGAGCGGCACCTACGTCATCGGCGCGAACACCTACACGGCGGGCGCGACGGGGAGCTACCGGCTCACGCTGGCCCGGCCGGACGATTCTGCCCCGGATGCCGGGAGTGAACTCGTCATGCTCCGCACCGGCGAGCCCGTCACGGGCGTGCTGGAAGCGGGCGACACGGTCCTCGCGGATACGACGTTCGCGGACCTCTACGTCTACCGCGGCAACCCCGGCGACCGCGTGGCGGTGACGATGCGATCCAGCGCGTTCGACGCGTACCTCATGGTCGCCGCCGTCAACGGCGAGAACCTGGAGGTCATCGCGCGCGACGACGACGGCGCCGGGGGCACGGACGCCCGCATCGAGTTCACCGTGGAGGGGAGCGGGGCGTACGCGGTCTACGCCAACTCCTACGGGGCCCGCGCAGTGGGGGACTACTCCGTCCTGGTGGAGCGCGCCGCCAGCCGGCCGCAGACGGTCAGCGAGGAGACCTCGCGCTTCCTCGGCAAGTGGTCGCCCGCGACGTACGAGCCGAGCGCCGCCTACGCCACCATCCGGCAGAACGTGCAGTCCGAGCGGCGGCTGGAGGGCGTGGTCTCGGCGCTCAACGAGAGCTATCCGCTGCCGCGCAACGTGCCCGTCTCCTTCGAGGAGTGCGGCATCGTCAACGCGCAGTACCTCTACGGCGGCACGAACGGCCGCGTCCGCTTCTGCTACGAGCTCATGGACTATCTCTACGACGTGCTGGCGCCGCAGGTGGGCGAGGACCGGCTGAGCGAGGCCGTGGACGGCGCCTACGAGTTCATCATGCTCCACGAGGCCGGGCACGCGCTCCGCCACCAGCTGGACCTCCCCATCACGGGCCGCGAGGAGGACGTGGCGGACCAGTTCGCCGCGCTCACGCTCATCCGCCAGGGCAGCAAGGGCGCCCGCGCCGCCATCGACGGTGTGCTGGCGCTCCAGACCGACGGCACCTTCTCGCAGTCCGATTATGCGGGCGAGCACTCGCTGGGGCCGCAGCGCCTCTACAACGTGGTCTGTCTCGTCTACGGCTCCGACCCCGACAAGTACGCGGGCCTCGTGGGCGCGGACGGGCTTCCGGAGGCGCGGGCGGTCCGGTGCCCCGCGGAGTACGCGCAGGTGGAGAAGGCCTTCGACCGGCTGCTCGGGTTCGTCTACAACGAGTAGCCGCCCGGCTGGCGGAGGCGGCCGGCGAGAGGGGGCCTGACGGGGCCATCCGCCAGCGCGGCGGGTGGCCCCTTACCTTCGGCGCCCGCTAAGCCGATACCCCTCCCGTGGCTGAGAAGACCCTCTTTCAGAAGATCGCCGACCGTGAGGTCCCCGCCGACATCGTCTACGAGGACGACGTCGCGGTCGCGTTCCGCGACATCGACCCCGTCGCGCCCGTCCACGTGCTTTGCATCCCGCGCAAACCCATCCCGCGCGCGGACGCTGTGGAGCCCGAGGACGAGCCCATCGTGGGCCACCTGTTCACCGTCGCCCGGAAGGTGGCGGCGCAGGAAGGGCTGGAGGATTACCGCCTGGTCGTCAACTGCGGCGAGAAGGCGGGGCAGACCGTCTTCCACCTCCACGTCCACCTCATCGGTGGGAGGGACCTCGGCAACATGACGAGCGGATGATCCACGTCGAAGGCGTCCACGTCGGGTTCGACGGGCGCGAGATCCTGCACGGTGTCACCTTCGCCGTGGAGCCGGGGCGCGTGGCGGGCTACATCGGCCCCAACGGCGCCGGCAAGACCACCACGATGCGCCTGCTCACGGGTACGCTCCAGCCCGGCCGCGGGCGCGTGGTCGTGGGCGGCGTGGACATCGCGCAGCACCCCGTGGAAGCGAAGCGCCGGTTCGGGTTCGTCCCGGAGCACGGGCACCTCTACGAGAGCTTCAGCCCGGAGGAGTACCTCCGCTTTATCGGGCGGATGCACGGCATGGGCGAGCGCACGCTGGAGCGCCGCGCCGCCGCGTTCCTCTCGTTCTGGGGGCTCGCGGAGGCCGCCCGCCAGCCGATGGCGGCGTTCTCGAAGGGGATGAAGCAGAAGGTGCTCATCTCCGCCGCCGTCCTCCACCACCCCCCGGTCCTCCTGCTGGACGAGCCGCTCTCCGGGCTGGACGCGTACGCCGTGCTCCAGGTCCGCGCCCTCCTCCGCGCCCTCGCAGGCCAGGGGACGACCGTCTTCTACTCCTCGCACCTGCTGGACGCCGTCGAGAAGGTGGCGGATCAGGTGCTCCTCATCCGCGATGGCTCCATCCTCGCGGACGGCACGCCCGCCGAGATCCTCCGCCAGGCTGGCGAGGGATCGCTCGAGGGCGCCTTCTCCCGCCTCACCTCCGCATCGGACGCCGAAGCAGAGGCCCGCGCTCTCGTCGCCGACGCGTTCGGCGAGGGCGTCTGACCCCTTTCCCCTCTATGATCAGCCTCGGACTCACGGGCGGCATCGGCTCCGGAAAAACTGCCGCCGCTGCTCGCTTCGCCACGCACCCCGGCGTGCGCGTCATCCTCGCGGACGACGTCGCCAAAGCCCTCATGGTGGAGGACCCGGACGTCCGGGCGGCGGTGCGGGAGCGGTTCGGCGCGGACACGTACCTCGCGGACGGCAGCCTCAACCGGGCGTCCCTGGCCGCGCGCGTGTTCTCCCGCGCCTCCGAGCTCGAAGCGCTCAACGCCATCGTGCATCCGGCCGTCCGCCGCGCCATGCTCGACGCGCTGGCGGCGGCCCGCAGCGAGGGCGTCCGCCTGTTGGTTTACGAGGCCGCGCTCATCTTCGAGACCGGCGCGGACGAGATCCTGGATCACGTCGCCGTGGTCTACGCGCCCGTCGAGACGCGCGTCGTCCGCGCGATGGAGCGGGACGGCAGCACGCGGGCCGACGTGCTCCTGCGGATGGCCCGGCAGGCCGCGCCGGCGGACCTTCGCGAGCGCGCCGACTTCGTGCTGGACAACAGCGGCTCGCTCGACGATCTCCATGCGGAGGTGGACGCGCTCTACTCCCGGCTGGTCCCGGACGCCTCCGCCAGCTCGGAGAGCGAGACCACGCGGTAGCCGCGCCGCCGCAGCTCCGGCAGCACCCGCGCCAGGATCTCCGGCGCCTTCGTGCGCTCTCCGATCGCGTCGTGCAGCACGATCACGTCGCCCGGGCGCACCTCCCGGAGGATGTGCCGCACCTGCGCCCCGATGAACGGGTTCTGCGGATCGTTCGTGGTCACGCTGCCCAGCGCGATGCGGTAGCCCGTGGAGTCCGCCGCGCGGACCGTCCCCCGGTGGTAGAACCCGACGCTCGGCCGGAACCAGACCGGATCGCCAAAGGCGCGGAGCAGCGAGTCCGTGCGCAGGATGCTCGCCGTCATGGCCTCGCGCGAGAGGAAGAGCGCGGGGTCCCGCGTCCAGCCGTGGTTGGCGACCTCGTGCCCCTCGCGCTGGATCCGCCGCGCGAGCGTCGGCTGGCGCTTCACCCGCTCGCCGACGAGGAAGAACGTGGCTCGGGCGTCGTGCGCGGCGAGCACGTCCAGCACGCGGTCCGTATTCCCAGGCTCCGGCCCATCGTCCAGCGTCAGCGCGACGAGCGAGTCGGCCACGGCAGGCACGTCGAACAGCGCGCTCGGGCTCCGGCGCTCCACGAACTCCACGGTGGCGCGGGACGGGATGCACCCGCTGGCGGCCGCCGCCAGCGCGGCGAGGACGAAGAGGGGTCGGGACATGGGATGGGGGAGGGGCGCGAGGCGAACGGCGGGGTGTGCGCGAATCGTGCCGGCTCTTTCTCTTCTCTTCTGAACGCTCGCGCCGTGCGTGCGTTGGCCCCGTGCTCTCTTCTCTGACCTCCCCCTCTCCATGCGCGCCGTCGTCTTCGACTCTTTCGGCTCCCCAGATGTCCTCTCCCTTCGCGAGGACGTGCCCACCCCCGAGCCCGGACCCGGCCAGGTGCTCGTTCGCGTTCACGCGGCCGCGGTCAACCCCGTCGATACCAAGATCCGCCAGCACGGTGACCAGTACGGCATCCAGCCCCCCGTCATCCTCGGCTACGACGTGTCCGGCGTGGTGGAGGGTGTCGGCGAGGGCGTGGAGGACCTGGTGGAAGGCGACGAGGTGTTCTACACGCCGGAGCTGAACGCCAGAGGCGCGTACGCGGAGTACCACGTCGCAGACGCCGGGCTCGTGGTCGTCAAGCCGGCGGACCTTTCGCACGAAGAGGCCGCGGCCATTCCCCTCGCGGCCTGCACCGCCTGGCAGGCGCTCATCGACCGCGCCGGGCTGGAGCTCGGCGAGCACGTGCTCATCCACGGCGGCGGGGGCGTGGGGCACTTCGCGGTGCAGATCGCGCACGCGGCCGGCGCGCGGGTGGTCGTGGTGGGCAACCCCGAGATGGAGGATGCCCTCCTGGATTGCGGCGCGGACCTCTTCGTGGACTACCACGAGGCCGACGGCACGAGCGCCATCCTGGACCTCTCCTGCGACCTCGGTGCGGACGTGATCCTGGACACGGTCGGCGGCGAGACCCTCGCCAACAGCATCGACGCGCTGGCGCCCAACGGCCGGATGGTCACCATCGTGGGCGACGCGACGGGCCACTTCGGCGCGGCGTACCAGAAGAACGCGGCCCTCTTCCCCCTCATGATGCAGCGCGACGGGGGGATGCTGGACCGGATCGCGGCGCTCGTCGAGACCGGCGACCTGGAGCCGATCATCGATTCCGTCCTCCCGCTGGCGGAGGCCGCCGAGGCGCACCGCCAGCTGGAACGGGGCGGCGTGCAGGGCAAGATCATCCTGACGCCCTAGCGCCCGGAACAACGCCTCAAACGGACCGAACCCCAGCCCCCCTCGCAGTTGGGAACGCGAGGGGGCCGGGTGGGTCCATGCAGCCGGGCATCCGCGAACCCACAGACGAGGAGCCCCGTAGCTTCCGTTCCGCCATTCCACATTCGCGACGCTCACCCATGCGCTCTTTCTTGACGGCCGCACTCGTGCTCGGTCTCGTCGGTTGTTCTTCGACCGCCGAGATGGGGAACGATCCGGCTCCGGGGGCTCCCGCTCCGCCTTCCGAAACCCCCTCCGCTCCATCCACGCCCGGCGCGCCTTCCGCGCCCGGTGAGGTCTCGTTCTCCTGCGAGGACGGCACCGCCGGCGAGTACGACTGCAACCGTGTCGATCTCGTCTCCCACATGCCCGTCGAGGCGTTCAACGCTGGCCGTGGCAACGACATCTGGGGCTGGACCGATCCCGAGACCGGCATCGAGTACGCCATCGTCGGCCTGGATGACGGCACCTCGTTCGTGAGCCTCGAGGACCCCACCAACCCGCAGAACCTCGGCAAGCTGCCGACGGCCACCGTCGCGACCGTCTGGCGCGACATGAAGGTCTACCGCAACCACGCGTTCATCGTCTCCGAGGCGCAGAACCACGGGATGCAGGTCTTCGACCTCACGCGCCTCCGCGGCCTCGAGGCCGACGCGGACCGCACCTTCGAGCCGGACACGCACTACCGCGGCGTCACGAACGCGCACAACATCGTCGCGGACGAAGAGAGTGGGTTCATGTACATCGTCGGCACCACGTCCGTCGGGGAGGGCCTCCCGGACGCCTGTGCCGCTCCGGGCTTCCACGCGCTCGACGTGAGCGACCCGAAGAACCCGCAGTTCTCCACCTGCTTCTCGGACGCGGACTCCGACGCCACGCCGCGCACCGCGCCGGGCTACACGCACGACGCGCAGTGCCTCGTCTACCGCGGCCCCGACGCCGACTACAACGGCCGCCAGCTCTGCTTCGCCGCCAACGAGGACGTGCTGACCGTCTTCGACGTGGAGGACAAGCAGAACGTGGTCATGATCTCCCAGGCGGAGTACCCCGGCGCGAGCTACTCGCACCAGGGCTGGCTCACGCAGGACCAGCGGTACTTCCTGCTGGACGACGAGCTGGACGAGATCTCCGGCGTCTCCGCCACGCAGCGGACGCTCGTGTTCGACCTGGAGGACCTGGACAACCCGGAGTTCGCCTACATCTGGGACTCCGGCATCCCGGTGATCGACCACAACATGTACATCATCGGGGACTACGCCTACCAGTCCAACTACAAGGCCGGCCTCCGCATCCTCGACGTCTCCGGCGTCGGTGAGGGCCCCGAGGGCATCCGCGAGGTCGCCTACTTCGACACGTTCCCGCAGGGCGAGGACGTGCAGTTCGGCGGCCAGTGGAGCAACTACCCGTACTTCGAGAGCGGTCTCGTGATCGCGAACGACAGCGAGAACGGGCTCTTCGTGCTCCGCCCGCGCCTGGACGACCCGGACCTCTAGGCCGCGGCTCGCTCCGTTTCTCCGCCCCGCTGGCGCCTGCCGTCAGCGGGGCGGTTTCGTTTGGAACAGCTCCGTCTTCTGGGGCCGCTCCGTCGCAACCGCCAGCGGGCGGCTGGTTACGCGTCGTCGCCGCCGAGGACGGAGCCGAGCACCTCGCGGTCGTGGCCGGAGAAGCCGTCACCGAGCGAGAGCTCATGGCCCATCCGGTCGCGCTTGGTGCGGAGGTAGGCGGCGTTGTGCTCGCCGGGCTCGATCTCCAGCGGCTCGCGGTCCACGACCTCCAGGCCGTAGCCGCCCAGCCCGACACGCTTGCGCGGGTTGTTGGTCATGAGCCGGATCTTGCCGATGCCGAGCTCGCGGAGGATCTGCGCGCCGATGCCATAGTCGCGGTGGTCCATCTTGAACCCGAGGGCCTCGTTGGCCTCCACGGTGTCCATGCCCTCCTCCTGCAGCTTGTAGGCCTTCAGCTTGTTCACCAGCCCGATCCCGCGGCCCTCCTGCTTCATGTACAGCACGACGCCGCGGCCCTCCTGCTCGATCCGCTGCATCGCGGTCGCCAGCTGGTCGCCGCAGTCGCACCGGGCGGAGCCGAAGATGTCGCCGGTGACGCACTGGCTGTGTACGCGCACGAGCACGGGCTCATCCGGGGAGAACGGGCCGCCCTTGCACAGCGCGAGGTGGTTGTCGCCGGTGAGCACTTCCTCGAACGCCGCGAGGCGGAAGCGGCCGTGCGCCGTCGGCATGTCCACCTCCACGAGCTTCTGGACGAGCTTCTCGTTCTGCATCCGGTACGCGATGAGGTCCTGGATGGTCACGAGCGGGAGGCCGTGACGGTCCGCGAACGTCCGCAGGTCCGGGACGCGCGCCATCGTGCCATCCTCGTTGAGGATCTCGATCAAGACGCCCGCGGGGCGGAGGCCCGCCAGCCGCGCGAGGTCCACGGCGGCCTCCGTGTGGCCGGCGCGGCGTAGCACGCCACCCGGCGTGGCACGGAGCGGGAAGATGTGGCCGGGCCGCGCGAAGTCGGTCGGCTTGGCCTCCGGGCTGGCGAGCGCGCGGATCGTGGCGGCGCGGTCCGCGGCGGAGATCCCCGTCGTGGTCTCGTGCCGGTAGTCCACCGAGACGGTGAACGGGGTGTCGTAGAGCGACGTGTTGGCCTGCTCCATCATGGGCAGGTCCAGGGCCGCGGCGCGCTCGCGCGTGATGGACACGCACATCAGCCCGCGCGCCTCGCGCGCCATGAAGTTGACGCTGTCCGCCGTCACGAGCTCGGCCGCGCCGATGAGGTCGCCCTCGTTCTCGCGGTCCTCGTCGTCCACGACGACGACCAGCTTGCCGTTGCGGACGGCGTTGATGGCGGCCTCGATGGAATCGAACCGGGTCTCGTCAGCCATGGGTCTCGGGGGGTGTTTGGGCGCGAACGCCCGGA
>LWDU01042909.1_pt1 | contig 15858 bp, 15 predicted proteins | sample 727161 | NCBI WGS metagenome assembly LWDU01 (sample SAMN04566230, study PRJNA314399) | hydrothermal vent metagenome | isolation source: deep sea hydrothermal plume seawater | place: Mexico: Gulf of California, Guaymas Basin | collected 2004-07-11 | reverse complement strand
ATTCGCTCAACACGATGATCTCGCCATATTCGCTCTAAAGGAAGCTCGTCCATTAAGCCCATCCCACCTAATATTTGTATAGCCTCATCAGAAACCATTGCCAGAGTCTCTGTAGCCTTGAGTTTTGCCATTGCAGCATCGCTATTAGTCATTTCTCCTTTAGTATCTTTCCATGCAGCTCGTAAAGTTAATAGTTCAGCGGCATGAAGTTCCATAGACATATCAGCCAACTTAAAAGAAACACCTTGAAATTTTCCTATAGTCTGACCGAATTGTTCACGGGTTGCTGCCCACTCTATAGCAATTTGTAATGCTCGCTCTGCTCTTCCAAGACACATAGCTGCGACAGATAATCGTGTTGCACCTAACCACTCATTGGCAACATCAAAGCCATGGTCAACTTCCCCAAGCACTTGAGATTCATGAACACGGCAGTTATCAAAATTAAGAATAAAGTTATGATAGCCTCGATGTGAAACGCTGTTGTATCCGGGCTCTACAGAAAACCCAGGGGTTCCAATATCAACCAGAAAACTAGTGATTTAAGCTGCAAATAAAATAACAAAATCAGCCATATCAGCATGACTAATAAAATGCTTTGAGCCATTGATTACAAAAAAATCTCCATCCTTCTCGGCCCGACACTGCATTGAACGAACGTCTGAACCTGCATTAGGCTCTGTCATCGCAAGACAGTCAACTTTTTCACCACGAATCGTGGGAATTAAATATTTGTCAATTTGATCACCTTTACATGCCATTAAAATATTACTTGGTCTTGCAACAATATATTGAAGACCAAAATTTGCCTTACCTAACTCCTTCTCTAGGAGACATAAAGTTAAAGTATCCAACCCACCACCGCCATACTCTTCAGGCATGTTTGTTGCGTACAGACCCAACTGGATAGCTTTTTTCTTGATACTTTCCGCTAAAGATTCATCGATATGATTACTTTTTTCAACTTCATCTTCATGAGGATATAACTCCTGCTCGACAAAGTTTTTAACTGAATCAATAATCATCTCTTGTTCATTTGAAATACCAAAATCCATTTTTCTTCCTATTATCTATTGCAAATATTTAATTTAAATTATTTTTTTGAAACACTCATCACTCTTCCCTTCTGTTTTGGAAAAGAGATTTGTTGATGATACTCCCAAATCTTTTCAAGTATTTCAGCAACTTCTGGTTCAATTGCACAGGCCTTTGATTTATTCATATCTACATGTATTAACATTTGTTCTGTTGTAGCTAAAAGCTCACCACTTATAGAATGCAACATTTGATGAAAAAAATGTAGACGCTTTTGATCTAAGCCAAGTATTTGAGTCGTAAAGCTTAAAGGTTCACCCCTTGAAACTTCTAAGTAGTAATTTATATGAGTCTCAACTGTATAGAAAGATTTACCTTTAGATCGGTAATCTTCATTAATACCAATATAGCGAAAAAGAGCATCTGAGGCATCGCCAAACGCATAGAGATAAAATGACTCACTCATGTGTCCATTGTAGTCAATCCAATCAGAATGAACTTCTGATTGGTAAAGAGACAAGGGTTTAGTTAAATCATCATTTAAAGAAAATTTCTTGTATTCTCTATGAAGGTACACCTCATTATCCATATGCCACCAAAATGCTTAATCGAATTATAATGTTCTGAGAACTCAATTTATGAGATAAATTGTACATAAAAAAATAATTTTTTAAAACAATCTTCTATATCTTACTAACACTTGAATCAATAAAAAAGAAAAATGATTCCTTTGATTCACCCAAGAATGAAACTTATATAATATCTATGCCTCTATAGCAAGACCTGAACAATGCAAAATTCATATCGTAAAGCAAAATTTCTCTTATCTTGCCCTTCTCTAAAGGGTTGTCCAGATGACAATGGCTATGAAGTTATATTCGCAGGTCGCTCTAATGCTGGAAAGTCTAGCGCAATTAATACCCTAACTGAACAAAAAAAATTAGCAAAAGTCAGTCGAACACCAGGACGCACTCAACATTTAGTGTTTTTCGAATTAGATGAACAGCGAAGACTTGTCGATTTACCTGGTTATGGATATGCTAAAGTGCCTGATGCAGTAAAACAAAAATGGAATCAAAATATGAGTGAATATTTTGACAATCGCAACTGCTTAAAAGGTGCCATATTAGTTATGGATTGCCGTCATCCATTAAAGCCATTTGATGAAATGATGTTGCAATGGTGCATTAACAATGATGTAGACACTAATATACTTTTAACGAAGTCTGATAAGCTTAAAAAAGGTGCTGCAAGCTCAACCAAACTAGCAGTTAAAAATACAGTAAAAGATATTCCAAATATCAATGTTCAACTTTTCTCATCCCTCAAAAAGGAGGGAGTATCTGAACTCTGTCAATACCTTGATAAGATATTTGAATTGAATAATGAGAGTTAACCTAGACCTTTCTTTTGTTCAAACTAATGACACAATCATCGTCGCAAATAATCGACAGGTATTAGCTATTAAGCAATCAATCTATGAACTTAATGGATCCATCAAAATGCCTCAAATTTTTTCATATAGATCTTGGCTTGAACATTTCTGGAAAAAAAATAATCCACAACGAACAATTCGCTTATTATCTCTATTAGAACTGCGATATATATTAAAAGAAATCACTGAAAAAAATTCAATTAATAATTCTGAAGTAATCATTGATGAATTGATTAAATGCTACTCACTCTGTAAGACTTACTTTATTGATATATCAACCCTGCCAGACTTTTATACTAACCCTTCCAGCCTACTTATCAAATGGATAAGTGAGTTTGAAAAATTCAAAACTGAAAACAACTGTATTGATACAACAGATCTTTTCTCGTCAGTTTACAAATCATTAGAGTCTAATATTAAAATAGGAAATTACTATGCTTACGGCTTTAAGCAAAGAACACCTGAACAAAATAAACTCTTCGAAATATTAGAGTGCCAATCACTCAATTCTAGATCGCTCGAAAATAATATTCAAGCACTTTCATTTATTGACCAGGAGACTGAGTTAGAGTCAATTGCGAAATGGGCGAAAGAGGTCAGTTTAAAAAATCCTAACAGTCAGATTGGTGTTGTCATTCCAAATCTTAGTCAACTACAACATCTTGTAAAGAGTACTTTTGATCAAAAGTTTGATGCAAGTTTACTGGAGACTCATCACAAGCCATACAATATTTCTTTGGGCATGTCTCTTTGTCAATACCCCCTCATTCAGCACCTGTTATCTATTGTAAAAATTTCTAGTCAAATAATAAAAGGAAATATTGAGCTTGAGATGCTTATGAAAACTGTTACTTCTCCGTATATAAAGGGAGCGCTAAATGAATCAAATAGTCGTGCATTATTAGTCAATCGCATTTTGGGATTAGGTTGTGAAGAAGCTACAACCCAAAAAGTGCTAAAGTTAATGAAAGATTGTCCAGTTCTCATTCAAATTGTTAACGCATTAAGATCACTGAAAATAAATAAAAAAATAGCACTCGAAGATTCTTTAGACTCTATTAACCTGTTACTTTTGACTTGGGGGTTTACATCAGATAGAAGCCTTTCTAGTAGCGAATACCAATTATTTGAGAAGTATCAAAATGAAAGTTTAATCCTCAATAGATTGTCAAATTTTTATAAAAAAGTTAGCTTATTTGATGCTATAAAGATTTTAAACACACATTTAAATTCTGTTATTTTTCAACCAAAAAGTGGAACTGCCAATATACATATATTGGGCGCACTCGAGGCCGAGGGTTTGTATTTTGATCATGCATGGGTGTCCAGTATGACAAGCAACTTCATCCCAGGAAAGATAAAAATGCCATTATTCATCCCTCAAAAAACTTCAATTGAATATAAGCTCCCAAATTCAAACTTTCTTTTAGTCACTGAAGATGCCAAAGTCACTTTGAAGGCATTAAATAACTTAAGCCCTGAAACAACTTATAGTTATGCGAAACTGATGCAGAATCGTGAAGAGCTGCCTTCGCCATACATAGAATTCAAAGATTACCTAGAAATATCATTTATTAAAAACTCATCGCGGGAGTTGATCTATATAGATGACTATAAGGCTCCTAAAATACAAGAGCTTACTATCAAGAAGGGAGTTAAAACCCTTCAGAATCAAATGAGTTGCGCTTTTAGAGGCTTTGCGGGTCGCCTGAATATTGCTGACTTTGAAGCCCCCCATATTGGCCTTAGCCGACTTCAACAAGGCAACCTGATTCATAAGATATTGGAAACTTTTTTCAATGAAATTAAATCTGGCGCCTCCTTATTGAAGCTTACAGAACTTGAGTTAGATAATTTAATAGAAAAACATACCGAGTCCGCAACCCAAAATCTCCCTAAATCCAATTTTAAATTGAATGAAAAAATTAGATTAGTCAAAATCATCCGTCAACATATTGATCTTGAAAAACAAAGGAGTGACTTCGAAGTAATTAAAACTGAGTCAACCTCCGAGGTCAATATTAACGGCTTAAAATTTTCTACAAGGATAGACAGGATGGATCGCCTTGCCAATGGTGATAGTCTAATAATCGATTACAAAACTGGCAAGGATGTTAAAGTAAGTCAAATGACTGGAGACCCTATAGATCAAGCTCAGCTTCCAATTTATGCCGTAACAAATTCAGTTGATGGAGTTGCATTTGCTACTATCAACTCAAATGATTGTCAATTCAAAGCCATTACTAAAAATAAATCTGAACTTCCATTAACAAAGCAAGCAATTAATAGAATGCCTGAATGGGATAAACAAATAACCGAATGGACGTCAATCTTAAACTCTGCAAGCAAACAATTTCAAAATGGAATTGCTAGCGTTTTGCCAGTAAAAAACGCGTGTGATTATTGTGACTATGATTTACTTTGTAGGGTCAAGAAATCTAGCAATAACTGACAATCTTTCTTGAGTTAGCTCTTGTGCAATATTTAGATTGTCTAGCTTTGAAATCTCAATACCCTTAAGTAGCTCTAGCAATTCAATAATAGGTTTAGTGTTGATCTCCAAATAATCAAAAGCTGTGAGTATTATTTGAAACCTTCTTTGACGTCTCAAACCATCATTTTTTAGGTAAAAATTCAATATTTCTTCAGGACTATATGACAATAACGCCTTAGCAAAATGATGCCACTCAGCAACGAGTTCAGCAATCTGTTGGAAATCTTTTGGACATTTAAGGTGGTCACACAGCTCTAAAACATTCTCTGTATTTTGCTTATGAAGCCAAAGCGCAAACCTTACTTCAGGCAGCTCTGTCGGGACATCAAGTATCTGCATATCACTAGTTTTATTAATATCTAGCATCGGAAACAACCTCTGATAAGCGCCTGACTCAATAAGTACTTCAAAAAATATAGAAGGCTTTTCGGATTCAATTGACAGAGAAAGTTCTTTAAAAACTCGCTCAGGAATAAGTGAATCTACTTCACCCGAGCTCACCATTTGCTTCATTAACTCAACGGTTTCATGAGCAATATTAAAGCCAAGACTATTGAAGCGAGATGCAAACCTTGCTGTTCTTAATATGCGCACTGGATCCTCAGAGAAAGCTTCAGAAACATGCCTTAAGGTTCTTAATTTAATGTCACCTTGTCCATTATATGGATCAACTAAATCACCATTTCCATTTTGTTTTTGGGCTATAGCATTAATGGTTAGATCACGACGTGATAAGTCTTGCACAAGGGTAACTGATTTTGATGTATCAAACTCAAAACCAGCATAACCTAGTTCAACTTTGCGCTCGAGTCTAGCAAGCGCATACTCTTCGTTAGACTGAGGGTGAAGAAATACAGGGAATTCCTTGCCAACTTGACGATAGCCAAGAGACTTCATTTCTTCAGGTGACGAACCAACAATAACAAAATCTTTTTCAGTATCTTCATTCGCTATTCCTAAAAGCTCATCTCGAATAGCTCCACCCACTAGATATATTTCCATAATAATTAATTGTAGATATTAAAGAAAACTCTAAAATTCTCTTATAATACACGAATGGATACAAAGAAAAAGTTATCGCCCGAAGCATACCACATTACACAAGAATGTGGAACCGAGCCACCTTTTACAGGTGAATACTATAACCACGATGAAACGGGCGACTATCACTGTATTTGTTGTGATGCCTTACTGTTTGAATCAAGCACAAAGTTCGACTCCGGAAGTGGTTGGCCAAGTTTCTATGAACTTGCTAATAGTAATTGTGTTCGTCAAATAGAGGACGATTCATTGGGGTATATCAGAATAGAAGTTAGATGTTCGTCTTGCGATTCACATTTAGGGCACGTTTTTCCTGACGGTCCTCAACCCACGGGAAAACGCTACTGTATAAATTCAGTTGCATTAAATTTTTCTGAGAAAAAGTGATCACGATACTTTCCATTAGTGTCGCTTAAATCAGTTAAAACAAAAGAACCATAGTAGCCAAAAAACCAAGAAAAATTGAGAACCCTTTTTTAAGTTTTTTACTATCAACTATATGCGTCACCTTGGCCCCTAATGGTGCAAATAAGATACTCGTCGCAGCAATAGTGATGAGCGCCTCAAAGTTAACAAAACCAATTCCACTAGTTGGAAATTCCTGACCCATTCCAGCCACCATAAACCCTATACTTCCTGCAATTGCAATAGGCATCCCGACAGCATTATAAACCAAAAACGGTGTTGTCATTGATCCACCACCAATACCAACCAAAGCAGAAACTAAACCAATAATATAACCAACACAACTCCAAACCCATCGAGATAAATTATCAACATGGCCAGATGCGCTTATTTGAAACCACATAATTAGCGCGACACTAATCTCAAAGCATACAAAAAATATTCTCAAAAAATCAAAGCTCATATACTTGGCAACTAAAGCCCCACTGAATGAACCTAAAAGGATCGTAGGCGTGAGTTTAATAAAGTTTTTCCAAAGTATTGCTCCATGCTTATGATGCGCATATACACTTGAGATTGAAGTGAAAACAATTACGGCCAAAGCTGTACCAATAGCGGTATGCATTAAAACTGATTGGCTGACAGTTGGCGCTAAGAGATAAAGCAATATTGGGACAATTATTAATCCACCACCTACACCTAAAAGGCCTGCAACAAATCCAGATGATGCACCTAAAAGCAACAGAAGGATGAATGTTTCATTCATTGTAGTGTTCTGAGATTAGAATTTTTAACCAAGAGTCCAATTTTAATTAGACCAAATATGTTCAGCAAAATGACGTCTACACATTGACTGATATTGATTATTACCGCCTATAACAACTTGATCTCCATCACTAACAACTTTGCCGTCACTATCCAAACGCACTACCATAGTTGCTTTACGTCCACAATGACAAACAGTTTTAAGCTCATTCAGATTATCAGCCCATGCTAATAAATACTTACTTCCAGGAAAAAGTTCGCCTCTAAAATCAGTTCTAATTCCATAGCATAAAACAGGTATATCCAAAGTATCAACCACTTGCCCGAGTTGCTTTACTTGTTCTTTGTTTAGAAAATGGCTTTCATCGATCAACACACAATCGATTGTCTCATTTTCATTTTGCTCTGAGACCATCTCAAAAAGATTGCTGTCTTGATTAAATAAATGAGCTCCTGCCTCTAGGCCTATTCGTGAAGTAACTTTTCCTACACTATATCGATTATCAATTTCTGCAGTCAACAATAAAGGGGTCATTCCTCTCTCTTGATAGTTATATGCAGATTGAAGAAGAGAGGTTGACTTGCCAGCATTCATTGAAGAATAGTAAAAGTAAAGCTTAGCCAAAATATAACTCCTTAGTTATAAACAATACAATATTATAACCCTTGGCAACACTTCAATATATGACATCATTGAAGCTCTTTAAGATCATAATACTCTTGGAGGACTTCAGGATTTTCTAGGGCTGTTTTATTGTCAATCGGTAAGTTATGAATTGCCTTTTGAACAGCTAACTCAACAATTTTTCCACTCTTAGTTCTTGGAATATCAGACACCTGGATAATTACATCTGGCACATGCCGAGGCGATGTATTAGTTCTGATTTGTTTAACTATCTTTTCTTTTAGTTCATTAAGTAGTTTAGTTTGAAGGGTTAATTTTACAAATAATACAATCCTGGTGTCATCCTCCCAGGTCTGCTCTACAACTATCGATTCTAAAACTTCTTTGAACTTTTCAACTTCTCTATAGATCTCTGCAGTCCCAATCCTAACACCTCCACGGTTTAAAGTCGTGTCAGATCGCCCATAAAAAACCAGCCCGCCATCTTCATTAAGAGTTACAAAGTCGCCATGGCACCAAACATTAGGATAACGATTGAAATATGACTGATGATATTTTTGCCTCTCATCGTCATTCCAAAAACCTATAGGCTTAGAAGGAAAAGTTTTAGTACAAACCAGCTCTCCCTTTTCACCAACCACTGATTCACCTTTATCATTCCAAACCTCTACTGACAATCCAAGGCCACGAGTTTGTAATTCACCACAATAAACAGGAAGCATTGGCGACCCTAAGGCGAAACAGGAAACAATATCGGTACCCCCTGAAATGGATGAAAGGCACACCTGTTTCTTAATGCTCTCATAGACATAATCAAAACAATCATTACTCAGCACGGAGCCAGTAGACAAAACCATTCTCAAAGAATCTAAGTTATGACTTTTATTAGGATCTAAGCGCTTTTTTCTGCAGGTATCTAAATACTTTGCAGAAACACCCATAATATCAAAGTTTTCTTGTTCGGCATAATCAAACAAAATATTGTCATTATCATTTAAGAAGGGTGAACCATCATAAAGCATCAGTGTTGCACCAGAAGCCAAACTACTGACAAGCCAATTCCTCCACTTTTTATATTACAGTGCAATGTATGCTCTTTTTTATGTTGGATTAAGGTTCCTCCAACACCGTGAACAATACACTTTGGGACTCCCGTGGTTCCTGATGAAAATAAAATATAGAGCGGTTCATTAAAACCCACCGATTCAAAATTTAATTCAGGAGTTAGCTCTTGATTTACAATTTCATCAAAAGTAGAAAACGAATTCAGATTATCAAATGAAGCTTTATCATCAACATAACGAACTAACAAAGTTCTTTGAATAGATGGCAACTTAGAAATTATATTTTCATTTTTTTCAAGACAATTAAAGGATTTACCGTTGTAAAAATAGGAATCTACGCAAATAAAAATCTTAGGTTCTACTTGACCAAATCGGTCTAACACACCTTGAACTCCAAAATCTGGTGAGCACGAAGTCCAGATAGCTCCAATACTAGATGCAGCCAACATTGACACCACTGCTTCTGACATGTTAGGGAGAAAGCCAGCAACACGATCTCCCTTTTTGACACCATTTTGCTTAAGCCAATGAGATAGTTTTGCAACCTGATTGTATAGTTCAAGATGAGTTAAGGTGCTTTTATGTTTATCTTCACCCCAAAATATGATTGCTGGTTTTTTATCTCTATTTAATAAGAGATTTTTTGCAAAATTTAGTTTTGCATCTGAAAACCATTCCGATCCTAAAAAGTCGTTTCCATTTTTTAAAACATTTGTTGAGTTTCTATCAGCATTAATTGAAGAGTAGCTCCAAAATAACCCCCAAAAAGACTCAGGAAAATCACAAGACCACCGATACAAATCACAAAAACTATCTAAATTTGTCTCGAATTTATTATTAACGTCTTGGATAAATTCCCATGCCTGGGTATTTTTTATTTCATTTTTAGTAGGACTCCAAAGCAACTTACTCATTGAACTCAACTACTTTGTTATAATCCATTGATCTACCCTCTATTGTGTTTACTGAGATTTAATCCACTCCTTTAAAAGTGAAACACCTTTTACTATTTGTGGGCAAATTATATCTAAAGAATTCTCTTGAGAGAAATTCTTATTTGAGATCAATTTAAGAGCCTCTGAACCATCAAAATCTACAAATGCAATACGTGATAATAATTTCTCTTCTTCTAAACCAAAATCAGACCCAGGTAGCATTGCAAAACCTATATCATTAAGTATTTTTTGACAAAGTGTTTTGTCATTATTGATTTCCTGGGTTATATTTTCAACATTTGAAAAGTCACATATCATGTAAAAACCACCTTGTGGTTTTTGACATTTCACGCCAACAGAAGAAAGTTCTCTATAAATATAATCTGCAATCATTTTTAAAATTATCCTAGAGCTGTCTAGAAATTCTGAATGGTCTTCTGAATATGCCTTAATAGCTGCATACTGAATAGGCGCACTCACAGCAGTATAAGTTTCGCTAGCTATAGCTCTAACACCGTCCCTAATATGACTCAATCCTTCTGGAAAAAGTAGCGTTCCAAGTCTCCACCCACCAGCACCACACCACTTACTAAGCCCACTACTGATAATTGTTTTTTCAGGGTAATAATGAGTAATTGATTTATACTCCCCCGTAAAGTCTAGCTCAGCATATATTTCATCGGCAATAATAACAATGTTATGCTTTTTGGAAATCTTTGCCAATTCTTTTAAATTCCCATGTGATGTCCCCGAAGGGTTATTAGGTGAGTTTAAAATTAAAAGTTTATTAACCGACTTAAGGCTATCACAAGCTCTATCTAGCTCTTCAGGTTCAAGATGCCAATTACTCTTAGCAGTAGTTTTAATTCATAGGATACCCAGCTAGGGCTTGGAAGGAGTAAATCACAATTTAATGCTAGTTGAGTTTGAAAAATTAATTCTTTCGACCCAGGGCCAATAATGACACTTTCAGCGTTATATTTATACTGATTTTTATTTGAGTGATAATTAGCAACCTCTTCTCTTAACCCTATTAAACCAGATACATTTATATAGTCTTTTTGATGGGCATGTTTTTTTAGCTCATCAACAATTACTTCAGGAATAGGGAAAGGAGATTGACCTAATCCAAACTTAAAAACTTCTTTACCATCTTTAATTAATTTCTGAGATAGTTCATTGATAGCTAATGTAGCTGAAGTTTTTAAACCTATGATGTTGTTTTGTATATCCATATTAGTAATTTTGTAATTTAAATCTTAGATATCAAAAAAGAAAACTTTTGTTTTATTTTGAACCTAATAAAAACTCCTTTTATTGTGCAGATAAATATTTTTTTCGTCTAAACTGAATCATCGCTATCAGGCTTAATAGAATAAGAGCTGGTATAAAAACGATCTGCTTTGGTAGAGTATCTCTTTCAGTTTGAATAGATGTAACAATCCAACCACTATCAACGCCAGCAACCCTAATTGACTCAACCTGCTTATTTATTGCCCTATTATTTGACATACCAGGCATTACCATTGCAACCTCCATATCACCAAACAAGTCATCTAAATAAAGACCAGTATTATTAATTTTTTCCATACCTGAAATGCCTTCAGCCAAAGGTAGTAAAAAAGTATAACTTCGCTGAACGCCTTCAAGCGTTTCCCCTTCAACTACAAAACGAATCGATTGACCCGGACTCATTGCTTCTGCTATTTCAAATATTTGGGTCCCAGGGAGATTTTCATAAGGTGGATCAATCTTATTCCAAAAATAACCCGGTCTAAATAACATAAAAGCCACCAATAAAAGCAATAATGTTTCCCACCATCGGTTCTTTACAAGCCAGTAACCTTGGGTTGCTGCAGCAAATAACAATATAGCAATGATTGATGAAATGACGACCAGTAAAAAACTAAAAACATTGTCTATTCCAATCATTAGTAGCTGAGTATTAAATATGAATAAAAAAGGAAGTATTGCTGTGCGAATATCGTATATAAAACCTTGTATTCCAGTTTTAATTGGATCCCCCTTTGAAATTGCTGCGGCAGCATATGCCGCCAGCCCAACTGGTGGCGTATCATCGGCTAATATTCCAAAGTAAAAAACAAACATATGTGCAGCAATTAAAGGGATAGCGACATTATTTGCAGCCCCCAAACTCATAATAACAGGTGCCATTAAACTAGAAACTACTATATAGTTTGCAGTGGTTGGTAAACCCATACCTAAAATTAAACTAATCATTGCTGTGAAAAGTAAGATCAAAAACAAGTTCCCTGCAGCAATAAATTCAACCCAACCAATAATAAGCTGCCCAACACCCGTTAAGGTTACGGTACCAACAATTATTCCAGCTGCAGTTGTTGCAACACCCACACCAATCATATTATTGGCACCATTTATAAAACCATCTTTTATATGAAAAATTCCTAGAATAATTTTTTGTGTTAAAACGATAAACACCATAAATAGAGTTGCCCAATATACTGAGAACTCTGGTGAAAAACGCTCTACAGTCAGCAGCCAAATCAGCAATATAACAGGAAGTAGGAAATGAAGGCCTGCTTTAACTGTTTTTCCAACTTCAGGGATTTCAATAATGTCTCCAGTTGGCAAATCAGGCATTCTAGAGACATAAAATAATAAAGACACATAGCTTGCCATCATTATTAATGAAACAACAAAGACATTGAAATCTCCAGATACATCTTTAATCATCTGAAAAAAAGGTGGAAGAACCCATACCAGTACCCCCAAAACTATAAGCACAGTACTTATACTAATTAGCTTATCAACTCTGTTAAGTTTTTTTGTTCTTTTGAGCCCTTCCATTCCGGCCTTTAATGCCTCTAAATGAACAATATAGATTAGCGCTATGTAGGATATAACTGCAGGTAAAAACGCATGTTTAATAACTTCAATATAAGATAGCAGCTGTCCCCATAATAGGCGGAGTAAGCTGACCATTAGTTGATGAAGCAACCTCAATCGCTCCAGCTTTCTCAGAACTGAAACCGACTCTCTTCATTAATGGAATTGTAAATGTACCAGTAGTTACAACATTAGCTATTGAAGAGCCAGAAATCATACCCGTCATTGCTGATGAAACTACTGCAGCTTTAGCAGGTCCACCACGATAATGGCCTGTAAGAGAATAGGCTACTCTAATAAAATAATTTCCTGCTCCAGCCTTCTCCAATAGTGAACCAAATAAGACAAACAAAAACACCATACTTGAAGAGACCCCAACTGCAATTCCAAAAGCTCCTTCTGTAGTAATCCACATGTGAGAAACAATTTTATTTAGTGAGGCCCCACCATATCCACCAGCACCAAAATAAGCATATGTAAGGGCAATCAAAGATACGATCATTAGGGGTGGGCCTAGGGATCTCCTTGTTGCCTCCAATAATAATATTAATCCTACTACGCTTAAAACTAAATCAGTTGAATTTGGCACACCTAAGCGCATTTCAAATGCTCTGGAATCCCAAACCTGGTTATAAATCAAATAGACACAAGAAATAACAATCAATAATCCCATAGCCCAGTCAGACCAAGGAATTTGACTTCTAGAAGATTTTTTGAATGCCGGATAGCTCAGAAAAGCTAATAAACCAGCAAACGAAACATGGACACGCTTTACTACATCAGCATTCATCCATGGTGTAATTTCGAGCACCAAAGGCGAAGAAACATAGAGTTGGAATAATGACCAAGTTAATGCTATATATAAAAGTATATTTTTGATAAATACACTATTTGGTTTTCGATTTCCAGTTTCAAAGTCAGTTTGCATATAAATTTTAAGACCTAAATTTAATAAGTAAATAATATATCTTTTTATACATATTATTTAATGCTTTTCGCTTATTAATAAAATAAAAAAAAGGATGGCAAAGCCATCCTTTTTTATTAAAAATACAAAACTACCAGTCCATCAATCCAGCTTCTTTGTAATACCTTGCGGCGCCATCATGAAGTGGAGCAGACAATCCATCTTGAATCATTTCCTCTTTCTTCAAATTAGCAAATGCAGGGTGTAACTTTTTGAAAGAATCAAAATTTTCAAAAACACCTTTAACTATAGAATGAATCACATGCTCTGATACCGCTGTTGAAGAGACAACTGTCGCTCCTACACCAAAAGTGTGAGTATCATCTGGATTTCCATTGTACATTCCACCTGGAATAGTAGCAGTGCGATAGAAATCATTATTAGCCACTAAGCCATCTACTGCAGCGCCTGTCACATTTACTAAGACACTGTCACAAGATGTTGTGGCTTCTTTAATTGAGCCTGATGGATGACCAACAGTAAAGACCATTGCGTCAATTTTATTGTCACATAATGCTTTAGATTGCTCAGATGACTTCAACTCAGAAGCTAACGAAAATGTTGATTTATCCCAACCAAGTGCTTCCATCAATACTTCCATAGTACCTCTCTGACCAGACCCAGGGTTACCTATATTAACGCGCTTACCTTTAAGGTCTTCAAGGTTACTTATTCCAGAATCCGCTCTTGCCACTACAGTGAAAGGCTCAGGGTGAACTGAAAAAACTGCCCTCAAATCGGTAAATGCACCTGCATCAGCAAATTTACTAGTTCCATTATAGGCATGATACTGCCAATCAGACTGGGCAACCCCCAAATCTAACTCACCAGCACGAATCGTGTTAATGTTGTATACAGATCCGCCTGTTGACTCAACTGTACAACGAACACCATGGCTTGCTCTGTCTTTATTTACTAGTCGACAAATAGAACCACCAGTCGGATAGTAAACACCTGTCACTGCTGCTGAAACTACTGTTGAAGCAGTTACACCACTTAGCAAAGCAGCTGATAGTAATACACTAAAAAAATTAAATTTTTTCATTATTCTCTCTCCATTTAGAGTTATATTTAGATAATATCTTTCTTTTTGCAATCTTTCTTTTTGCACCTCTTTTATACCATAATATTAATACATTTGTATTATTATTTTGTATTTAATATAACAAAAAAATTTACTTACCTTTATCTTTCAATGACCTCTACAGATATCAATCAAAAATTATCAAATGGCTACAATGATTTTTCTAGGGAGGTAAAAAAAGCAGCTAAATATGTATTGAATAACCCTGCGGAGATCCCCTTATACTCAATCAGAACAATTGCATCAAATGCAAATGTCAATCCTTCGACAATGGTAAGGCTAATTAACTTACTTGGCTTTGAAAGATATGCTGAGTTTAAAAGTATATACAAGCAAGCTGCTTCAAAACTTCCAGTTTCTAACTTTGCTTCTCATGCAAAGCACCTGCTAAGTGAAGCAAATGATAACCCCTTTGTTGACTCTGAAGCCAGTGTCTATAAAGCATTATCAGGAGCCTTTAATGATAAAACTTATGAAAGCATCAATAAAACAGTTGGTCATCTAATTAAAGCTCAGAAAATTTATATACTGGGAATGCGAAGTAGTTTTTCGATGGCCTTTTACTTACATTATCTTTTACATTTCATACTCCAAAATACCGAATTAATTCGTGGCCAAGAAGGGATGCTTTTAAGTGAAATTGCACAAATTAATCCCAATGATGTTGTGTTAGTTTTTGGAGCTTCACCGTTGTCACTAGAAACCACCAAAGCACTAGATAAAATCAAAAAGAAGAAGGCTTATATAATAGTGACAACAGATATGTACACGTCCAAAGCAACCACCAATGCTGATATCGTTATTGCGCTTGGCAACGAAACGTTAAATTTTTTACCTAGCTTATTACCTTATGTAGCCTTCTCAGAAATACTGGTTTCACAACTAGTTGCTCATGGTGGCAAGAAAATGCTAAATCGAATTAAAAAATTTGAAGATGAGTTGGCTGAAATGGGAGCTTATATTAAACCAGATGAATAAGAATTGGAATTATTAATACTAATCTAATCAAGGCCGTTAATTTGTTAGATTTTTCTGGGTAATCAATATTTAGGTTTACCGGATATTGCTTCATTTTTAACCTTCTAATAAATAGCCGTTTGACACATAATCATTAAAAAAACTCTACATAGACTATATAGA
>LWDU01037488.1_pt1 | contig 15858 bp, 19 predicted proteins | sample 727161 | NCBI WGS metagenome assembly LWDU01 (sample SAMN04566230, study PRJNA314399) | hydrothermal vent metagenome | isolation source: deep sea hydrothermal plume seawater | place: Mexico: Gulf of California, Guaymas Basin | collected 2004-07-11 | reverse complement strand
GTCGCCCTTGTTCTCTTTCTCGAAAATGATCTGGGTCAGGACCGAACGCGTGAGATCCTCACCCGATTTTGCGTCGCGAACTTCAAAGTCTACTTCGCGCCGCACAAGATCTGCGAGGTGGTCGAGCGTTACATAGGATGAAGTTGATGTGTCATAGAGACGCCGGTTGGCGTACTTCTTAATGATGACTGTTTCACCAGTCCCGTTTGCCTTGGTCATTTCATGCCCTTCAATTCGCCCTTGGGAGCGATTCTTATCGTAATTTCAGCCTAGAATGGCATGAAATAGCGAGACTTTCAAAATCATACGTCCGGCTTATACAGGGCCCAGCTTACAACAAGTTGAGCAGACGCAACAAAATTTTTTGCTGCGCAACACGCCTGGAGGAGAGATATGGCAAAAGTCGCACTGGTAACCGGTGGCACACGAGGGATTGGACGCGCGATCAGCGAGCGGCTGAAAGCCGACGGCTTCGCAGTCGCAGCAAACTTTGCTAGCAATGAGGAAGCTGCCCGCCAATGCGAGGCAGACCTCGGCATCAAATGCTACAAGTTCGACGTCGCAAGCTTTGAGAGCACGCAAGAAGGCCTCAAGCAGATCGAGAGCGAACTTGGACCTGTCGATGTCGTCGTCAACAATGCGGGCATCACGCGCGACGCGCCATTCCACAAGATGACGCTTGAGCAGTGGAATGAGGTCATCAGCGTCGACCTGACCTCCGCTTTCAACGTGACCCGTCAGGTCTGGGACGGCATGCGCGAGCGCAATTGGGGCCGCATCATCAACATCTCGTCGATCAACGGCCAGAAGGGTCAGTTCGGTCAGGCGAACTATTCAGCTGCCAAGGCCGGCCTGATCGGCTTTACCAAGGCGCTGGCGCAAGAAGGCGCCAAGAAGGGCATTACCGTGAATGTTGTCGCGCCTGGCTATATCGACACGGACATGGTCCGCGCTGTGCCGGAGAAGGTGCTGGAGAGCATCATCGGCACCATCCCGGTTGGCCGTCTCGGCAAGGCTGAGGAGATCGCATCCATGTGCTCCTACCTCTCCAAGGATGAAGCCGCCTTCATCACCGGCGCCACCATGACGGTGAACGGCGCGCAGTATATCGCTGGCTAGTCTTTCGAAGACTGGTTTTCGAAATGGAGCGGGTGGACGAGATCTAGGCGTCCACCCGACACCCAGCCCCGAAACTCCCCCACTGTTCCAGCTGGGAGATCGCAAAGGCGTTCAGCGCCCCTTGCAATGTCGATGATCAGCATGCGGTCAGTTGTTGAGCGGGCACAGGCCGGGCGGTCGCCATAGGTCCCTGCGGGGATTGGAGCCTCGCCGCCGAGCTCTGCTAGAACGATGAGAAAGCCGCGCGTGTCGCGGTCTATCGCGCTCGCCTTTACAGGCAGGTAAGCAGCGTCTTCCCACAAACCGGCCCGCTCGCTGCGCGCCGCCGTTTCAGCCTTCACCAGCGCTTCGCTGCCCGCGGAGGTATCTGGATAGATGCGAAGGCGCGCGCCGCCCCGGCGCAGCATTTCCTCATTCACCCAGAAGTCCGGTCCTTTGGCATCGGCCGTTTCGACATGCGCGAGCGCGCGGTCATAGCGGTCTCGCGTCAGCCCCGGATAGTAGAGGCGGACCTCGCGCCCCATAACCATGTCTTCGAGCATGCGGGAGGCGTCCTCTGCGAAGGGGTCCGGGTCATCATCGCGCCAATTCATCGCGGGCGCCTCAAGGCCGACAAGGCGCACGCTCTGGCCGGTATCGAGGACGAGCGCATCGCCGTCGATAATCCGCACCACGCGGCCATGCTCTCCCGGCTCCATCTCAGATAGTGGGCCTGCCTTGCCGCAGGCCGTGACCATGATGAGGGCAAACGCCCCTGCCGCCAGTCCCTTCCGCATCGCCACCCCTTCTAACCCATCCAAAAACGCGTTATCGCCAAAACTCGCGCGACCCCGTAGCTCAGCAGGATAGAGCAACAGATTCCTAATCTGTAGGTCACAGGTTCAAATCCTGTCGGGGTCGCCAGTTCAGCGCTCGCTATTTGAGGTGTTTATCGCGGAAAGCGGCCTCAGGTAACGGCGGCGCGCTCGCGGTACTCTTCCTTGTCCCAGCTCTCGGTCTCGAGAATATCTGCCAGCGCATCCATTGCGTCCCAGACATCAGTGAAGCGGAGGAAGAGCGGCGAAAGACCGAAGCGGATCGTGTCCGGCGCGCGGAAGTCAGCAAGAATGTTGCGAGCGGCGAGCGCGCGGACGATCTCATGCGCATGCGGGTGGCTGAAGCTGACATGGCCGCCGCGATCCTTGCCCTGAAGCGGCGAGCCGACAGTCAGACCGATATCGCGCGCGCGAGTGGTCACAAGATCACCCAGCACCCGCGCCTTGGCCGCCACCAGCGAAATATCCAGCGCTTCGAACGCTTCGAGCGCGCCAGACAGGGCCGCGAGTGACAGGATCGGCGGCGTGCCGTTGGCGAAGCGGGTAATGTCGCCAGCGGGCGTGTATTCCGGGTCGAACGTGAAGGGGCTCGAATGGCCCATCCAGCCCGGCATCGGGCTTTCGAGCTTCTCGATCAGGTCTTTTTCGACGTAGAGGAATGACGGCGCGCCTGGCCCGCCATTGAGGTATTTGTAGGTGCAGCCGGTGGCGAGCTTGGCGCCAGCCTTGTTCAGTGCGACCTCAATGACGCCTGTCGCGTGGCTGAGATCCCAGATGATGAGACCGCCAGCTTTCCTCGCAAGCTTTTCTTCAGCGGCCATGTCGCGGCGTTCGCCATTGCGGTAGTTCACAAGGCTTCGGATCAGGATACCGCCGGTTTCCTTCATGGCAGCAACGCCCCCGCCTGCCTCGACCCGCCGGAAATCAGCGCCCTGCAGTGTCGAAAGCGCTTCTGTGATGTATTGGTCGGTCGGAAATTCGTCTTCCTCAATGATGAGGGTGCTGGACGCAGAAAGGCTTGCTGAAAGCGCAGCCGAAGCAAGCTTGAAGATGTTCGCCGAGACGCTGTCGGCGATCATGACTTCCTGCTGGCGCGCCCCCACAAGACGCGCAAGCTGCGCACCTGTCGTCTTCGCGAGGGTGAACCACCCTGCGCTATTCCAGGAGCGAACGAGCCCGCGGCGCCAGTCATATTTTGCCGACTGGTTGAGCGCATCGAGCGCATTATGCGTGGCCGGACCGAGTGAATGACCGACGAGATAGATGAGACCGCCCTCAATGTCGAAAGCCTCGCGCGCGTGGGCGAGGATGTCGTGCCGGTCGATGGCAATGGCGTAGATCATCAGCTCATTAACCCTTATGGGCGCATTCGGTTCTCTTGCCATTGCGCGGCTTGGCGGGCAGATCAATGGAGATTCAGCTGTTGGAGCAAGCCCTTGCGTATTCAATCCCAGCTTTGCGCAGCTGCGCTCCTGCTTGGCGCGTGCGCTGGCGAACCATACCCCGCTGAGACTGCGTCCGTCACTGGCGAAAGCGATGCTGCAGCAGAGATTACAGAGACAGCCATGGCGGAAGACCCACTTATGAATTGGGGCGACCTCGTGGGCCGCCCGCTCCCGCAGCCTGACATGACTGTGACAACAGGCCCCGGCGAAACTGACATCGTCGATGTCTGGCTGCCAGAAGGTGAAGGGCCTTTCCCGACTGTCCTGATGATCCATGGCGGCTGCTGGCAGAAGGAAATCGCGGACCGGACGTTGATGAACTATGCGGCCAGTGGCCTGCGCGATGAAGGCATGGCCGTCTGGAACATTGAGTATCGCGGCGTTGATGAGGCTGGCGGCGGCTATCCGGGCACATTCCTTGATGTGGCACGGGCCGTTGATGCCCTCGCAGAGCGAGGCCCAGCACTCGGCCTCGACACCTCGAACGTCGTCGCCACCGGCCATTCAGCGGGCGGGCACCTCGCCCTCTGGGCAGCCGCGCGGCCGAATATTGCTGAGACTAGCCCGCTCTTTAGCGAGACCCCTTTCGTCCCGAAAGCGGTGGTCAATGTGGGCGGGCTCGCAGACCTTCAAGCCTCTGCCCCTGTCACGCAGGCGGGCTGCCTCGCCGACATCATGGACATGCTGACCGGCGCTTCGTCCGAGGACCGTGCTGACGTCTTCTCGGATACGTCTCCCGCCGCGCTGCTGCCGCTTGGCATCCCGCAGATCAGCGTAAATGGCACAAGCGACCGGATCGCGCCGCCGCAGCTTGGGCAGGGCTATACCGCGAAAGCGTCTGAGGCCGGTGACAGGGCTGAATATGTCGAGGTTTCGGGTGGCCATGTGGAACTCGTCGCCCCAGGGACAGCCGCTTTTGACCGGCAGATAGAGATTCTGAGAGGCCTGCTGGGCCTTGATGCCGAGGACGCCAACTAGGGCGCACCCCGGCACAAAGTAGGTATTTAGCGCATCACGTCTGGAAGATCGTTCGTGTCGGCTGGTTCGTGCTGGATGATCACACGGGCACCAAGCTCTTCGGCGCGGGCCTCAAACTCGGCCATGGATGCGCGGGTCTGTTCAACATCGGTGTTGAAGGCTGGCACGCGCTCACCCTCGCGGCTTTCTTCGCGGTGATAGAGGTCACCGGTCAGGAAGATAGGCCCGGTTTCCGGCAGGTTCACAAGAAGTGAGGAATGACCCGGCGTGTGGCCCGGCGTTTCCATGATGATCACAGAGCCATCGCCGAACACGTCGTGATTGTCGCCGATCGTCTCGCGCGTCAGACTCTCGAAAGCGGGAAACTGGCTTTCGGATTGGCCCTCGGTTTCGCTTTCCGCGCCAGCATCGGGGAACATGAAGCCGTATTCGGTTTCATTGACGAGCCATGTGGTCGACGGATCGATATCACCTGCCTGACCGACATGGTCGAAATGGCTGTGCGAGATGGCAACCATCTCAACGTCCGACATGCCAAGGCCCATTTCGATGAGCTGGTCGGAGATCGTTTTCTCAAGCGATACGGTGAAGACATCCTGTGTCTGCTCACCGGCCTCAACCAGCTCACCCGGCAGGCCGAGATCCCAGAGAAGGTCACCGTCCGGATGGCGGACCAGCCAGCACGTATCGGTGAAGGTGTCCGTCTGGCCGGCATAATCGCCTTCGACCGAGAAGATGTTGAGATCGGACACATAGATCGTGCCGCAATCGAGCTTGATCAGCTGAAGCTCTTCGGCCGGCTCGAGCGCCATGGTGTAGGCTGGCGTTTCGCCAGCCGCCGTATCGGTGGCAGCGTCATCGGAAATCTCGCCTCCAGCCGGAGGGGGCGGCGCGGTTTCGTCCGCTGATGGCTCTGCTGGAGAACAGGCGCTCATAGCCAGAGCGAGCGCACCAAGCGAAACGAGTGAGAGACTTTTCATTGATCCAGATCCCCTTTTGACCAGCCTTATCGCCAGTCTAGCCGGGCTAATCTGTGAAAGATAGCGCGCCGCCGGGGGAGACCTTGCGATAGAAGCAAGATTTCCGGTCAGTGTGACATGCAGGCCCCTTCTGGCTCACCTTGAGAAGGAGCGTGTCCTGATCGCAATCGATGAGGACTTCATCGACGGACTGCGTGTTGCCGGAGGTCTCCCCCTTGCGCCAGAGCTTGCCGCGCGAGCGGGAGAAATACGTCGCCTCCCCGGTCTCGATTGTCTGGCGGAGCGCTTCCTCATTCATCCAGGCCATCATCAGGACTTCACCGGTCGCGCTATCCTGCGCCACAGCGGGGATCAGGCCGTCCGCATTAAATCTGGGGCGAAGCTCCTTTGCCTCATCCTGCTCTGAGCCGGAAAGCGGGGGTTTGAGGTCCGTCATCAGATGATTCCTTTTTCGCGCAGGCGCGCCTGTTCTGGGGCATCGACGCCGAGGGAAGCGAGCACACTAGCCGTGTCGGCACCGAGCGCCGGGCCGGCATGATCGACCCTGCCGGGCGTATCGGAGAGTTTGGGGAAGACACCCTGCATGGGGATCTCGCCCAGCATTGGATGCGCGACCCTGATGATCGCTTCACGCGCCTTGATGTGGGCATCCTCCAGCATCTCGCGGGCGGTGTTGACCGGGCCGCAAGGAACGCCGTTGGTTTCGCACTGCTCCAGGACATCCGCCACTGTGCGCGTACCCGTCCAGGAGGCGATCTTCTCATCCAGCTCAAGCTGGTTGTCGCCGCGCCCATCATGGGTGGCAAAGCGCGGATCATCTGCCCAGTCGGCGTCGATCATGCTGGCAAGCCGCCTGAAAAGCGTGTCCTGATTGGCTCCAATGATGACCATGCCGTCTGCGCAAGGATAGACACCCGACGGGGCAACACGGGGCAGGATCGGGCCTGTCCGCTCTCGTATCTGGCCGGCCAAGGCGTATTCAGGAATGATGCTTTCGATGAAGGCCATCACGCTTTCATAGATCGCCGCATCGACGACCTGCCCCCTGCCCGTCCGCTCACGCGCGAACAGCGCCATCATCGTGCCGAGTGCCGCAAACGTGCCCGTCATTGTATCGCCGAGAGATACGCCGGCACGTGCCGGCAGACGGTCCGGTTCTCCTATCATGTAGCGGAGGCCACCCTTGGCCTCTTTGGCGCTTTCAGGACCTGTCTGGCCATAGCCAGAGATGCGCGCGATCACGAGGCGCGGGTTGAGCGCGTGGAGGATATCCGGGCCAAGCCCCCACCGCTCCAGCGTACCCGGGCGGAAGTTCTCGACCAGAACATCTGCGGTCGCGGCAAGCTGCTTCAGGAGTGCCTGGCCTTCCAGTTCGCGCAGATTCAGCGTCAGGGATTTCTTGTTGCGGGCAATGATCGGCCAGAACAGGCTGTGGCCGTCCTTCTTGGCCGCGCCCCAACCACGGGCCGGGTCGGGCGCGTCGGGGGCCTCGACCTTGATGACCTCCGCACCAAAGTCGCCGAGCAGCTGCGCACAGAACGGCCCGGCAATGAGCTGGCCAAGCTCTATGACGCGCAGGCCCGAGAGCGGGGCGGGAACTGAAGTGTCTGGCATGCGCTCTGTTTGGATCAAGCAGGGGAAGGGCGCAAGCCATGATGGACTGGATTACGACGAGCTGGTTGCTTCTCGGCGGCCTTGGCATGTACGCCACAATCATTCTGCTGACGCGGATTTTCGGGCTACGCAGCTTCTCGAAAATGAGCGGTTTTGACTTTGCGGTCACCGTTGCCACCGGATCGATCCTGGCAGCGATCTTTATCGCCAAGGATCCGCCCCTGCTGCAAGGCGTGGCGGCTATGATTGTCCTGTTCGCCATGCAGGCCACCGTCGCCGAATTGCGGAAGCGCTTCAGCTTTATTGAAACGATTGTCGACAACCGCCCGCGCCTCATCATGTGGGGCGGCGAGATAGATGAGCATCAGATGCTGAAGGCCAAGATCACGCGCGCCGACCTGATGGCGAAACTGCGCGAGGCGAATGTGACGCGCTTTGAGCAGATCCATGCGGTTATCGCCGAAACGACGGGCGACATCTCTGTGCTGCACGGCCCTCCTGACGAGGCGCTGGACACCGGCCTGCTGGACGGGGTGATCGGCGCCAAGCGTTTTCAGGTCGTGATGGGTGATTGACTCGAAGTCTCCTGTCTGCCCCGTATCAGACCAACAAGACGATAAGGGAGACAAGAGATGAGCACGCATAAGGACATCATAACCGCCACCGAAAACGGCGTTCTCACGATCAGGCTGAACCGTCCAGACAGGCTGAATGCCTGGACGCCGACAATGGCGAGTGAGGTCGAGCAAGTTGTGCGTGCCGCGGGGAATGATGATGCGGTCCGCGTTATCGTGATTACCGGCGAAGGACGCGGCTTCTGTGCTGGCGCCGACATGCAGTCGCTGCAGGGCATACAGTCTGGGGGCCGGGAGGCTGCGCAAGCCGAGGCGCCCGCTGCCAAAGAGGGCATCGAGCAGCTCTATCCCGGCCGATTCGGCTATCTCTATGCCTGCCCCAAGCCGATCATCGCGGCGATCAACGGCCCGTGCGCGGGCATCGGTCTCATCTTCGCGCTTTATGCTGACTTTCGCTATGCGGCCGAGGAGGCAAAATTCACGACTGCCTTTGCCCAGCGCGGTCTCATCGCTGAACACGGGATTGCCTGGCTCTTGCCGCGCCTCATTGGTGAAGCGAACGCGCTGGACCTGCTGTTCACCGCCCGCAAGTTCGATGGGCGCGAAGCCGCGCAGATGGGTCTGGTGAATGCCGCCATGCCTGCCGGCGATCTCAGCGAACATGTCGAGCGCGTCGCCCAGCATCTCGCGACGCAAGTCTCTCCCCGCTCTGTCGCCATCATGAAACGCCAGATCCGGGAGTCCTACTTTCAGGACTTCGCAGCCAGTCTTGAAATTGCAGATGACGAGATGAAGAACAGCTTCTCGGCCTTTGACTTCAAGGAAGGCGTCGCCAGCTTTGTCGAGAAGCGTGCCCCTGCCTTTCAGGGGCGATAGGAACAGGACCCTTGATGACCAGACGTATCGACATCGTGGAGGTCGGCCCCCGCGACGGACTGCAGAACGATCCCGGCAATCTGACGACACAGCAGAAGCTCGAATTCATCGCGCGCCTCGAAGAGGCTGGCGTCAGGCGGATGGAGTCCGGCAGTTTCGTCTCGCCCAAGGCCGTCCCGAAAATGGCGGATTCAGCAGAAGTGTTCGCCGGCATCGACCGGTCGAAACCGACCCGTCACATCGCGCTCGCTCTCAATGAGAAAAGCCGACGAGATCAATTTTGTGCTGGTTGCTGGCGAAGGCTTCGGCAAGCGCAATCAGGGCATGAGCCCATCTGAGAGCGCCGACATGCTGATGCAGTGCGCGCCGCTCATCCATGAGGCGGGCATTCCGCTGTCGGCCACGATCTCGGTGGCGTTTGGCGATCCATACGATGGCGAAGTCGATCCGCTTGTTGTCGGCAACCTCGCGGCCCGCGCGCAACGAGCTGGCGTCGGCGAACTCGCCCTTGGCGACACGATCGGGGTCGCAACGCCCTGGCAGGTGAGATCGCTGATCGAGCGTGTCAGCATGGAAGCGCCGGATGTCTTCCTGCGCATGCACTTCCATGACACGCGCGGCGCGGCTCTCGCCAATGTGGCGGCAGCTGTCGATGCAGGTGTCGATGTTATTGATGCAAGCTGCGGCGGGATTGGCGGCTGCCCATTCGCACCGGCAGCGACCGGAAATGTCGCCACCGAAGATGTCGTCTATATGCTGGAGCGCGCAGGGTTCGAGACAGGTCTGGACCTCGGCAAGCTGATCGAGACAGCGAAATGGCTGGAGACGGTGCTCGGCCATGAGGTGAGTTCCAGCCTGTCCAAGGCGGGTGGATTTCCGAGCTGATACGACCGGCCGCTACCGCTGCGTCAGACTTGCGGCGCGCCGCATTCGCTGAACAGACTTCCCTCCAAGCCGCTTCATGAAACGCGGCAGACGAGGGAGAAACATGATGGCAAACAGGTTCGAGGGCCGTGTGGTCTGCATCACCGGAGCGGCGAAAGGGATTGGCCGTCAGGCGGCGCTGAGCTTTGCGGAAGAAGGCGCGATCATCGTCGCCACGGATATCGAGGCCGAAGACGGCAAGGCGCTCGTCGCCGAGATCGAAGAATCAGGCGGCAAGGCGAGCTTCATCGAACATGATGTGACCAATGAAGACGCCTGGGTCGATGTCATCGCCGCCGTGCGCTCCAGCCACGGGAAACTCGATGTCCTGATCAACAATGCGGGTATCGGCATGACGGGGCTTGTTCATGAGATGGACCTCGACCTCTGGCGCAAGATGATGGCCGTGAATGTCGATGGCGTCTTTCTTGGCGTGAAGCACGCCTTGCCGCTTATGCGCGAAGCGGGCAGCGGCAACATCATCAATGTCTCATCTGTGGCAGGCATCCGCTCGACGGCGAATTTCTCCTGCTATTGCGCGACGAAGGCCGCGGTGAAGAGCTTCACCAAATCGGTCGCGCTTGAGTGCTCCGAAGCCAAGGACGGTATTCGCGTGAATTCCATCCATCCCGGCATCATCTCGACCGCGATCTGGGACACGCTGATCGGGACCGAGGAGAGCACGTCGAGCAATATGCCGCGCGATGCGACGCTGGCTGGCATGACCGGCGAGGCCGTCCCTTTCGGGCGCACCGGCACCATCCAGGAAATCGTCAACGGCATGCTGTTCCTCGCCTCCGACGAGAGCAGCTACATGCACGGCGCTGAGCTGGTTCTGGATGGCGGCCTGACAGCCGGGTGAAGCCTAGACCTTTGGCCGCCAGTTTTCCGGCGCCATTTCGAAGCCTGCAAAGTCAAACCCCGGCGCGACAAAACAACTGACCAGCGTCCACGCGCCAAGGGTTTCCGCGGTCTGCCAGTGATCCTTTGGTACGACGAGTTGGGGGCGCTGGCCCGCGCGAAGGTCAGGACCGAGCTTGTGAGGCGTCGCCCCGACACCGTCGGGCGGTGAGAGCGTCAGCGCAAGCGGGCCGCCCGCATGCCAAGCCCAGACCTCGTCTGCATCGACGCGGTGCCAGGCTGAGACTTCGTCCGCCTGCAGCAGGTAATAGATCGTGGTGCAGGCGGCGCGTCCCTCGCCCTCAGAGCGATACATCTCAACATAGTGGCCGCCCTCAGGATGGGGTTTCAGGCCGAGGAGCCGGATGATCTCATTGGCGCCAAGGTCGCCGGACAGGGCCGACATGGTCAGAAACTGTCCTTGCGCGCGCGGATCTCGGCAAAGGTCGCGACGGCGTCGCCCGCATGCCCCATGGCGGCCTGAAGCGCAGCGTCGTCTGCCCGCAGGAACGGATTGGCCTCAAGCTCGCGCGATAGCACGGTCGGCACGGTCCACTCGCCGCGCTGGCGCTTCATCTCGACTTCCTGCGCATAGGAGACCAACGCTGGATTGGACGGATCGACACTCAAGGCAAAGCGGGCATTCGCCTGGGTATACTCGTGTGCGCAATAGATGACGGTCTCGGCTGGCAGCGATTTCAGGCGCGACAGGCTACCCCACATCATCTTCGCATCGCCCTCAAAGACGCGCCCACAGCCAAGCGCGAACAGCGCATCACCGACAAAGGCGGTCCGCGCCTCTGGGATGTGGTAGGCAATGTGGCCAAGCGTGTGGCCGGGTACGTCGACGATCACGACTTCCATGTCGCCGAGACGGGCCTTGTCGCCGCCGGAGAGGGGCTGGTCGATGCCGGGGATCTTTTCCGCCTCACCGGCCGGGCCAAGGATGCGGCAGCCAGTCGCCTTCTTGATCAGCTCATTGCCGCCAGCATGATCTGGATGCCAGTGCGTGTTCCAGATCTCGTCAATGGTCCAGCCAAGGCTCTCAGCCTCGGCTAGGTATTTCTCTCCGTCCGGGGTGTCGATAGCGACGGTCATGCCGGATTTGGTGTCGTGCGCAAGAAAGCCGTAATTGTCTTTCAGGCATGGAAACTGGTGAATTTCGATCATGCCCCCATTTAAGACCGAAGGCAGATTGTGAAACAAGGCCTGTATGAGACAACGCGCGAGCGATCTTGAGAATTTCTACGCCTCCAGCCTTGGGGAGACGGCCTGCTATCTGTTGCTCCGACGGCTGAACGACCTCTGGGGCGACTGCGCAAATCAGACCGTTCTGGGCATGGGATATGCCCACCCGCTGCTCGCAGGGCTGTCACTGACGGCGAAGGCGGCTGTCGCGGTGACCCCGCATCTTGGCGCGTCGAGCTATTGGGCCGGAACAGACCGGGGCGTTTCCACCTGTATTTCAGAAGAAGACCGGCTGCCCTTTGCCGATGGCTCATTCGACCGGGTCATCCTGCTGCATGCCGTCGAAGAGGCCGAAAGCCCCCGCGCCGTCATGCGCGAAGCCTGGCGTGTGCTGGCACCAGAGGGCCGCGCGCTCATCATCGTCGCGAACCGCAAGGGGCTCTGGTCGCTTAGCGAAGGCACACCTTTCGGGCATGGCCGCCCCTGGACACGCCGCCAGTTGATTCAGTGGCTGAACGATCATCTCTTTCAGGTGACAGCCAGCACGACGGCGCTGCACCTGCCGCCCATCAATTGGCGTTTCCTGACCCATGCCGCTGATGGATTTGAGAATTTCGGCAGCCTTGCCGTGCCCGGTCTCGGCGGCGCGGTGATGGTCGAAGCGATCAAGCATCTCTACGCAAAACCCGGCAGCGGGGCAGCTGCGCCGGTGACAGGGCTGGCAACCGGGCGCAAAGGTGTGGCACAGTTGCCTAGAAATGAGGCAGCACGTTCCGAGGGCCAGAAAGTCGAAATTTCTCACGTTGACCGGCCCGTCACGGCACGCTTTCATCATCAGTATTGAACAATGGGAGGCTCTGGGGCCATGAAACTTATTACCGCGATCTTCAAACCAAGCAGGCTCGACGCTGTTATCGACGCGCTGAGCGAAGCTGGCGTTGCCGGTCTGACAGTCTCCGAGGTGCGGGGCTACGGTCGCCAGCAAGGCAAGACCGAAGTCTATCGCGGCGCCGAGTACGAAGTCCGTCTCCTGCCAAAGGTCAAAGTCGAAGTGGCCTGCGCGACCGGCGACGTCGACCGTCTGGTCGAAGCTGTCATCAGCGCAGCAAACACCGGCACGATCGGTGACGGCAAGATTTTCGTCTCCGGCCTCGACAGCGTCACACGCATCCGCACCGGCGAGAAAAACGAACAGGCGCTCAGCGGCTAGCGCTTGCCTCCCAATCCTTGTTGAACGACCGGCAGCACAGAACGTGTCTGCCGGTTTTTCATATCCGCTTCAGATGCAGGATGACTTCGTCCGCGCCCCAGTTGAGGCGTTTGAGACCCTTATTACGGAACTCACCAACTGCGCTCCCGCGCACAGGCGCCATTGCGACGCAGGCAAGGCCAAGGCGGCTTGCAAGCTCAATCATGTCGAGCGCGGTCACCGGCAGCAGCACGCCCTCTTCGTGCGCGAGACCCGGCGCAGGCATCCGCCCCTGACGGATCAGGGTCAGGCGTCGGCTCCACAGGCCGTAATTGCGGAACGACACGATGACTTCGGGCGCGATGCGGGCAAGTTCTCCCAGCACGCGGGCCGGGCGGCGCATCTGCTGGACGGCCTGGGACAGGATCGCAACCTCGAAACTGTCATCAGGGAAAAGCTCCAGATCGCTGTCGGCGTCCCCCTGAATGACCGATAGCCCCCGGGCAAGCGCAATGCCCACAGTCTCACTCGAAAGCTCCAGCCCGCGCGCATCAACGCCGCGAGTCGACTTCAGAAGATCGAGAAGCGCGCCGTCACCGCAGCCAACATCCAGCACACGCGCACCCTGATGCACGCGCCGCGCAATGGCCTCATGGTCCGGGCGGACTGTCCGTTGCTCCACCACTAGATGCCCCTCAACTCAGCACTCGCCGACAGGAAACCGGCCAGCGCTTTCTCATAGATGGGCTCTTCCAGCAGGAAAGCGTCGTGGCCCTTATCTGACTGAATATCGAGATAGCTGACCTCCGCGCCCGCCGCGATGAGGGCGCGGGTAATCTCGCGGTTTGCCTCTGGCGGATAGTGCCAGTCTGACGAGAATGAGAAGACGCAGAAGCGGACCGGCGTGTCCCTGAAGACGTCCGCCAGCCGCCCGTCACTGCGCGATGACAGGTCGAAATAGTCCATGGCGCGCGTCACATAGAGATATGAGTTGGCATCGAACCGGTCGACGAAGGAATGACCCTGATAGCGCAGATAGGATTCGACCTGGAAATCCGCATCAAAGCTGAAGCTGGTCTTCTCGCGGTCCTGCAGGCCGCGGTCGAATTTCCGCTTCAGCGCGCTCTCGGAAACATAGGTGATATGCGCCGCCATGCGGGCGATGGCGAGCCCGCGCGAGGGTCGCTTGCCGTCCGCGAGATAGTTGCCTTCGCACCAGTCCGGATCCGCCATGATGGCCTGACGCCCGACCTCATAGAAGGCGATATTCTGGGCAGAATGGCGAGCCGAAGTTGCGATCGGCACAGAGGTGAAAACCTGCTCCGGCGCCTGCGCGGCCCATTCCAGCGCCTGCATGCCGCCCATGGAGCCGCCGATCACAGAGAACAGGCTATCGATACCAAGCGCGGCAATGAAGGCCCGCTGGGCGCGCACCATGTCGCCAATCGTGATGACCGGGAAGCGCGTCCCATATGGCTGGCCGTCCGGCGCCTTTGAAGCAGGCCCCGTCGTGCCCATACAGCCGCCGAGAACATTGGTGGCGATGACATAATAGCGGGACGTATCGATGGCGAGACCGGGCCCGATAAGGCGTGGCCACCAGGCAGGCCTTCCCGTTACAGGGTTCTTCGAGGCCGCGAACTGGTCGCCTGTCAACGCATGACAGATCAGGATGACATTGGAGCGGTCTGCATTCGGCTCGCCCCAGCTTTCATAAGCGATCTCGACATGATCGAGCGTCTCGCCGCAATCGAGCTTGAGAGGTTCTGGCAAAGTAAGCACGCGCAAGGCGCTGGTCTGGGGCGGGGCGTTGTCCGGCATGGCGCTTGAGGTGTCGGCAGGATGCCTGCCTGTCAAGCTTGATTGGCTTCAGCCTCCGATGAGCCGGAACGGCGCGCATTTGCAGACGTTGCGTGCCCGACATCTAAATTCGAACAGACGAGGACTTCTATGCCATATATTCAGGGTGCTGATAAAACCGAGATTTATGTAAAGGATTGGGGCGAAGGCCGCCCCGTTATCCTGATCCATGGCTGGCCGCTTAATGCCGACAGCTGGGAATATCAGGCCGTGAAACTGGCTGAGGCCGGTTACCGTGTGATTTCCTATGACCGCCGCGGCTTCGGCCGGTCTGAACAGCCTTGGAGCGGCTATGATTACGACACGATGTCGGACGATCTCGCCGCCATTATCAAAGAGCTGGGGCTGAAGGATGCAACGCTCGCCGGATTCTCCATGGCGGGCGGCGAAGTCTGCCGGTACATGTCACGCCACGACGGCAAGGGCATCAAGCAGGCGGCGCTCATCTCTTCAATCGCGCCCTTCATGCTGCAGACGGACGACAATCCGGACGGAGCGCCAGCGGATGTCTTCGAAGGTATCAAGTCAGAACTTCGCAAGGACCGCCAGCAATTCCTCGCGGGCTTTTTCAAGGACTTCTACGGAAACGGCACCGAAGCTGGCGGCGTATCGGATGAAGTACTTCATTGGTCATGGCAGATGGCCATGCTTGCGTCTCCGAAGGCGACGCTCGATTGTGTGGATGCATTCGGCAAGACTGATCTTCGGCCCGACTTTGACGCGATGGATGTCCCGCTGCTGGTGGTCCACGGCACAGGTGACCAGACCGTGCCCATTGATGCCACCGGTCGACAGGCGGCGAAACTCGCCAAGAACGCCGAGCTCAAGGAATATGAAGGTGCCCCACACGGCCTGACGGCCACCCATGCAGATCAGCTGACAGGCGACCTTCTGGCTTTCCTGAAAGGCTAGACCTGAAGGGTCTTGGCCCGGTCATTCACAGGCTCTCACTTGATTTTCGGCCCATCCTTGGCCACGAGGATCAGCTTGAAACAGGGAGCAGTCTCATGACCGGGCCAAAGCCACTTTCGAACATTCTCGCGATCACCCCATACAAGGGTGGCCAGAAGCTCGACCATGGCTGGAAACTATCCTCTAATGAGAACCCGCTCGGCTGCAGCGACAAGGCTGTCGAGGCCCTGACCAAGGCAGCCCAGCATCTTGAGCTTTACCCGGATGGCTCTGCCTTCGCGCTTCGTCAGGCGATTGGTGCGAAATATGACATTGATCCTGACCGCATTGTCTGCGGTGCAGGCTCTGACGAGATTTTCCAGCTGCTTGGCCGTGCTTATCTCCAGCCGGGCGACGAAGTCCTGCAATCGGCACACGGCTTCCTTGTCTACAGCCTCGTGGCACAGCAGGCGGGCGCCACACTGATCAGCGCACCGGAAAAGG
>LWDU01036388.1_pt2 | contig 15858 bp, 10 predicted proteins | sample 727161 | NCBI WGS metagenome assembly LWDU01 (sample SAMN04566230, study PRJNA314399) | hydrothermal vent metagenome | isolation source: deep sea hydrothermal plume seawater | place: Mexico: Gulf of California, Guaymas Basin | collected 2004-07-11 | reverse complement strand
GGGCAGTATGTTACTCACAAGGAGGGCACGCCCCTGTGCAACCTGTTCGTCACGATGCTCAACAAGACTCGACTTGAGACCCCATCGTTCGGTCAAAGCACGGGAACGCTGAGTTGGTAGAGCGTGATGAACACGTGCAGCATTCTTCAAAATCACGCGTTCGTTCTGTAGCAGAATTTGCCAGGAATTTCGGCAGTGACAGGTCGAAAGCCCTGGCGGCTTCCGCTACGACAAAAAGTAAAATGCTCTAGACAGAACGCAACCGGCGCGAATCCTGTGCACTGCGGATCAATGGATCCGTACCGCTCTACCCAGTCACGCTGCAGCCACTCTGGTCCGCGCTGGCAGGCTGTCCGGACACGTCGATTCTTGTGAGCGGCACGGCGCTAGCCACCGGTTATCGGCAGTGTTTTCACCCGCGGCTAGCGCCTTACGGCTCACTGTTTCAGATAACCGGACAGCCTCCTGGCTGAGGCAGTCCGCAAGCGACAGAATTCGAATTCGAGATAGAGCGATGGCCGTTCACGGTGTCATTGTTTTGGTCGTCCTCTCCCGTTCTCGTGGCGATCAATAAGAGTAACCAGTCTGCGCAGCTTTCCGGCGCGAAGCGAACAGTTGCGGTGAACAGGCTTATTTCGTGAGCCATCACCTAGCGAATTTCGGAATACGTCTGTGACACATGGAATTCGACGTAACACTCATCGTGCAGGTCTATAAGGAACACAGAAGATTAACGCCAGAACGACGAAAATCCCGCAAAGAGCTGTTCAGACTGTAATTCACATTCGAAATCTGCACGGTAAACGTTTAAGGTATTTCCGGCCGGACTCAGCATGGCCGATGGCGAACACCCTCAAAACGTTGTGCAATGGGGCTCGTCGACCAACAAACGCTGCCCGGTGATGGAGCTGCAGACTTATCTGGAGAGACTCAAAATACGGGAGTTGCAAATGCCAAGGCACCCAGTCGCGGAACTGCGAAACGTTGTCCTTGTAGGTCATGGAAACGCCGGTAAAACATCACTGGCCGATCTGATGCTCTTCAAGGCGGGCGAAACGAAAAAGGCGGGGTCAACGGACGACCAGACAAGCACACTGGACGTTGAGAACGACGAAAAAGAGCGGCATCACTCCATCACGTCTCACATCTGCCACTTCGAACACAACAACGCCCGCGTAAATCTGATCGATTCGCCCGGCATGCCGGACTTCATGGGTTACGTCATTGGTGCTCTGCGAGCCGCAGAGACAGCCATCGTGACGATCAACGCGCACGTCGGGATTGAGGTGAATACGAGGCGATCCTTTCAGCATGCTGGCAACCGCGGGCTGGCCCGATTTATCGTGATCAACAAGTGCGACGAGGAAAACGTCGATCTGCCGCAGTTAATGGAATCCATTCGTCGACAGTTTGGGGCAGCGTGTGTACTCATGAATGTCCCGGTCGGCTGTGGTGCGGACATCAGCGGTGTCGTGGATACGGTACGACTTCCGGCAACCGTACCGGATGGCACTGTCATGGATCCTGCTGAAATCCATCAGATGGTCGTTGAGGCAGCTGCCGAGGCAGATGACGAGCTGATGGCACAGTACTTTGAAGAGGGTGAAATTTCTCTGGAAGATATTAACAGAGGGATGCTCAAGTCTGTCATTGCCGGGACGCTGATTCCGGTGTTCTGTACAGCTGTGAAGATGGACATCGGCGTTTCTGAACTGATGGATGGAATTGCGGCGTATGCTCCGTCTCCCGAACAACTCATGCGCCATGTGACAGTTGATGGCGAAGACATAGAGATTGAGCCGAAACTGGACGGACCATTGGCATCGATCCTTATATTTCGAAAGTCAGTTATATCCGTCTCTATTCCGGAACGCTGAAGAAAGATGACCGCATTCACGTGGTTGGCGAGTCCGGGAGCGTGAAGATCAATCAGCTGCTGGAATTCCAGGGCGGCGAACGCGAACTGGTCGAAGAAGCGACCGCCGGGAATATCGTGGCGGTCACGAAAGTCGATGAACTACACACGGGAGACACAATCAGTGACGGTTCCGACCGGATCAGCATGCCGCCGATCGCGTTTCCCCGGCCCATGGTTGGACTGGCCGTCGAACCCAAAAGTCAGGCGGACCAGACTAAGATCTCAACGGCGCTGCACAAGATGGAGGAAGAAGACCCGTCGTTCCACGTGCATCGGGACGAACAGACGCACGAGATGGTGATGGAGGGCATGAGCGAACTGCATCTGAAGCTCATCGAAAAGAGGCTTCATGATCGTGAGAAGGTCGATATTATCACTCATGAACCCAAGGTCCCCTACCGTGAAACAATTACGGGGGATGTGGAAGGCAGCTACCGTCATAAGAAACAATCAGGTGGTTCCGGGCAGTTCGCCGAAGTTCATTTTCGGCTCTCTGCATTTCCGGACGAAATGGATCCGGACGAGTACTTCACGAAGGAACGATTCCCGCACTTACGTGACTATCACCTGGATGAGACTCTGAAGTTCTGCTTCGTTGACAGAATTTCCGGGGGCTCCGTGCCAAACCAGTTTATCCCGGCCGTCGAAAAAGGACTCCGCGAACAAATGCGGCGAGGCGTCATTGCCGGGTACCAGGTTCAGAACGTCGTTGTGGAACTGTTCGATGGGAAGTTTCACGCGGTCGACAGTAACGAAACGGCATTCAAAGCGGCGGCCGCACATTGTTTTCGCGATCTGTTCAAGCAGGCACGACCGGCGATTCTGGAACCCATGGTTTCTCTGGAGATCACTGTCCCGAGCGACAGGATCAGCGACATCACCAGCGACCTGAACACGCGGCGCGGGCAGCTGGAAGGTGTGGAAGAAATCGCCGGCGGATTCCGGACCATTCGCGCCAAAGCGCCACTGGCCAATTTGATGACCTACGCCCGGACAGTGTCCAGCCTGACCGGTGGTCAGGGTTCATTCACAATGGACTTCAGCTCGTACGAATATGTTCCACCCAATGCGTATGCGACCATCGTCGCCGCCGCCGCCAACGGCAGGCACAGCGACAGCAAGTGATGCGACGAAGTGCGAAGTCGCACAGCGTCTTACGCTGACTTGTGGCCGCGGCGAACGTTTTTCCCTTTGCGAGGGTCGCTTTGCCACGAGCCCCACGACCACAGCTGTTTGAAAACTGCTTTAGCTGCGGTGAGCGTCATTCAGCACTCTTGACCACGTCATTGACGAATTGTGTCGCCGGTTCCAGACGTTATTTTGAGCCGTCCCGGCATCAGCCTGCTTTTGCGACAGGTCATGACTCCGCAACGAGATCCAGTTCGTCAGCGATGGTCTGCATCGCTGCGATACAAAAGTCGATGTGTTCGTTTAGCTCCACGCCCAGGTCAGCGGCTCCGTCGACAATGTCCTGGCGATTTACCGCTGCCGCAAATGAGGCCTGCTTCATTTTCTTTCGGACACTCTTTGCTTTCATGCCATCCAGTCGTGACGGCCGAATCAGAGCACACGCAGTGATGAATCCACACAGTTCGTCGCACGCATAGAGTGTCTTGTCCAGACGGGACACACGTGGGCAATCCGGCAGGTAGTCGGCGTGCGACTTGATGGCGTAGATCACGTCTTCCGGATATCCCCGCTCACGCAGAATCTCCGACCCCTTGAGCGGGTGATCCGGAGGATTCGGCCATCGTTCGTAGTCGAAGTCGTGAAGCAGCCCGACGGTGGCCCACTTTTCTTCATCTTCGCCGGATTTCTGCGCATAAGCTCTGACCGCAACTTCAACGGCCAGCATATGCCGAATCAGGCTTTCAGACGTTGTGTATTCGTGCAACAGTTTCAGGTTGTCTTCACGTGTCATGGTTCGGAGCTCGCTTTTCCAACTGGCAGGAATGAAAACACAACACTAACAACGCGCAGCAATTCCTGGATCCCCTCTCATCTGCGCACAGTCCTGTGTTATGCGAATCAACGGGGGGACACGGTGGTCGTGGCAGAACCGTTCGCCGGAATGTCCACGCGAACTGTCAAAACGTGAAAGCGATCATCGTCGCTGAGGATTTGCGACTCAAGGTGGCCACCCGCAACGGCGTAACTACCGGAAGGGACCACGAATCTCACTCGGCCGTTCGGGAACGGCTCCAACAGCTGGTTCGTAATGGTCGCCGTGTTGCTGGGTTCCGTCCCGTCATTTGGGTGTTCATAAGAAACACTCAATGGAGACACATCCTCGCGTGGGAAAGGGGTCGGTGATGTCTCGTGACCGTTGTAGGTACATGATTCGACCTGATTGTCACGAAATCGAACGACGCGAAAGCTGGCTGAGTTCGTCTTGCCGATGCGGCGTGTCGGGGTGATGCCGACGTCCATCACCTTTTTCCCAATTCCATGCGCGTCATGAATCATCCGGACCTGATATTTGTCCAGCAGGTCAATGGGAGCGTTTGCCTCGAATGCATTGATCACTCGCACGGCGGTGTCTGGACGAGATGCAAGCAATGCTTCAGCTTTCGACTTGTCGGTGTGCCACGGGTAGCCGAAGTTAAGGACGCTGACATGCGGCCCGCAGTCGGTTAATCCGACCGGATCTCCGTACCACGATTCGTGCCCGGAAAACTGATGGTTGCCAAAGTTGATGATGTATGGCATGTCCAGCCCCGCCAGAGCTCCCGAGACATAGGCCGGGTTACACGCATTGCTGCACAGCACCATGTCAGGAGCCAGCAGGTTGATGGCGGACACCAAACGTCCAAGATATTCGGCCTGGTACTGACCGGACGTATCCAGATGACCGAACGTGATGAACACAGGGTCCTGAGGAAACTCTTTCACGACGTGCACACTGCGAGGCGATTGGCACAGGCCCGTGCGTCCACCTCCGGTCACTTTCACGCTGAGATCATAAGCGCCGGGAGGCATGTCGTCCGGAAGCGAAATGACCACTTCCCGGTCGTAGTAGTAAGCCGCGGATTTGTCTTCTTCAAACGAAACAACCCGCGAAATCACCGCCGGCCCAACTGCCCGTGTCAGCCTCACCTGCTCGATTGTCGTGCCAAAACCCAGGAAACGGGCGCGAAACGATTGGCCCGGTGCGCGAATCGCCGGCTGATTCAGCCGAGGGAATCGAAACCGACTTGTGACGGTCGCAGCATCCCGGCTGAGGTAAATCGGAGTCAGCCTTGTAGAACCGTCGGCGTCGACACGGATGTTTTTCACGTGCGCTGTTTGCCAACCAATCGCCCGAATCTCCAGCCAGTAGTCATCACCTGGTGGGAGCCCGGTGAGAGAACACTGGCCAGTCAACCAGTTTCTGACCAATGTGTTTCGGACGATCGTATCACCTTGCCGCAGGATCGCCCGGCAATCGACGAGATGCGGGTCCTTTTCGGCGCTCACATGAAACTGTAGTTCTCCGAGAGCATCGCTCCATGTGCGGATGGACTCGATGCGGCATCCCGACAGGGCGCCGTCGCTGCGATGCTCAATCCGCACGGTGTGTGACCCGGCTGGCAGTCCGTCCGCCAACACGATCTCACGCGGCAACGCACGAGGCACCAGAATCCGCTCGTCTGCGCCGTCGATCGTGACCGCCAGTAGTCCCAGGTTCGGCGGTCCATAGGCCGGGACGTTGTGACCGCCGAGTCGTAGTGACAGGCCAGTTCCCTGGCAGACGAACTCAATCGACGCGTTGTTTTCCGCTGTCTGCAACGCTGCATGTTTTGCAAATCGAAATCGGCTCTCGTGCCAGGACCCCGATCGTTTCAGGCGTTCCTTGTTCAGTGCCGGCACTGTGTCCGGGACCAGCCTCAAACCCTGTTCGGCGTCCGGATGCGTCAGATGCAGCGACCCCAGACACCGTTGATCTTTCGTGCGAGGGCCTTTGGCAACCAGCAGGCGATCCCGAGCGACTCCGACAATCCCCAGCGAACAGTCGAATTCGTATCGGCCCAGCATGCGGAATTGCGAGTCCGCCTTCAAAAGGATCTTCGGCGACCCATAACAGCCGAACCACCAGACACCGTCGTGAAAAGCGGCCGTCTGAATTCCTAACTGCGTCCAACCGCTGTTGATGACGTGTTTGCCCAGGAAGCTGAAGTCAGCGTCATATTCATAGACGTAGTTCTCGGTCACGCCGTCCGGCAGTCCGCCCACCACGTAGAAATGATCACCCATGACGCCGATGCCGCCAGCACCGTGAAACACTTCCGGCGTCGGATGCTTAGACAGAAACTCAAGACTTTCCTGGCTGTAAACATACACCCACGAGTCCGCGTTGCCGTCCGGTTCATTGAAGCGACCATGGTTCACAGCGACAAAGATCTTGCCGCGGGTGAAACACAGGTCGCCATGGTGATTCGCCACAGGAATCTTCGTCAACACGCGGCCAAAATGATCCGTTTTCACCAATTCGGTCGTGAATGACCAGTAGATGGCGTCAACTTCGTTCGTACAAACTCCCTGCAGATGATGCTGATAGTCCCCTTCGCACTTCACGTTACCGAACGGCAACCCGTCAGCCGCGTGGCAGGTAAAATTCGACATCATGGCGATCAGCAGCACAGCAGCCGCAAAGGGCGATTTCATAATTCACGTTCCGTTCTATCGTTGCCGCGGCAGCGTCATCTTTTGGATTGAGATTTGATTGTTCTCGACAGTAAACCACACGTTCCGCTGGTGAGCACTCGTAGCGCTCTACCGTTCCAGATAAGCGCAAGCAAGTGGATGAGCAAGTGGATGAGTGAGTGCGCAAGCAAGTTTGCGTTTCGAGCTTGTATTGCGGTCCCTTCAGCTGCCCTACCTGTCAATCGGCATTCGTTTTGACAGTGGTCATTTCGTAGTCCAGCGAGAATGTCTCCTTTGCGTCCTTGTTGTCTTTGCTCAACAGCGGCGAATATGTCCTCACGTGGATTTTGTTTTCACCGGGCACAAACTTCAGCGAACGTAGCCAGCCGTCGCCACCGTTCGGGAGGCCTTGATAATCAGTGAGCATTTCCAGAACCTTGCCGCCAGCATCGTTGGTGCTTGTCTGCAGACCGACTCCCAGTACATGACCACTGACGACCAGAAAGATATTCGGCTGTCGGCGAATTAACTTTTGCCAGATCTGTTCGCCGCTGTTGCCGGCAATCTTGTATGATGTGGCACAACCCGTGTCGCGTTGGTTGGGACGCATGTAGCAATGCGTCGCGACGATCACGCGATGATCGGGGTACCGCTGCGTCACGTCCGCCGCCCATTCCAGCGTTTCATCGCGAGGAGCAAACTCAAGGTTCAGGATCATGAACTTCATGCCACTGGCCTCAAAGAAGCAGAAATTATTGTCGTTGGTGTCGCCCATGTGTCCACCGTACCACGGTCGGTCCGCAAATCGTTCGGGCGAGTAATACTGGTTGTACAGAGTTGAGTCACGGGTCTTCACGACCATGTCATGATTGCCAGGCGCCATACTGTAGGGCACGACACCGTCCAGCAGTCGCATGGCTCGGTCGGCGTTTTCCCATTCGGGCTGTTTGGTGGATGTCTGCACGATGTCGCCCAGATGAACGACGAATTTGATGTTGTCAGTCTTCGCCTGTTGTCGAATCCACAGTGTCTGGGCGACGTAGGTGTCTGCATACTTTTCTGAATAGTTTTGCGTGTCCGGCAGCAACACCACAGAGAAACTCTCTTCCGCAGTTTCAGTTTCCTCAGCGAAGGCGATTGCGTGGTTTACGAGAACGCTGGCCAACAGACAGACTGCCGGAAGAGCACGACGAAAAGATTCAGACACAGGTTTTTCCTTAAAGAGTACGGTTCTGACGTCAGGGTAGCTGAAACGACGTTGCACGAGAACCGGCTGTTGTAGGTTGAGAACGCAGTGAAACGAAACGATCACAGTCGCATCCGAGACAGCCGTGCACCGCTGTTGATGTGGTTTGCAGTCTTCGATTATGGTTTGCGACCGTAGGATGGGATCATCATCCCATCCAGTAATTTGATTCACCTCGGGACCATTGCCCCAGGCTACGTAACTGCCGACTTCAAAAACCATTCATGACTACACCCGTTGATGTACATCGTTCGACCCGCAGTCATCAGGTATTCCGGAACTTATAACAAACATCGCACTGCCGCTGAACTCTGAGCCAACGTCCGGCAACGCGACGTACTCTTAGCCAAACCCGGTGTACTCAAACTCTGAGTCGCTGAGGGTAATGGAGCGTACTCTGTTGCTTCGCCGGTTCAACCGTGTTAAATCACATCTCTTGATTGACACTATCTGACATCTCCCATCCATGCCCTTTTCCTTCGATAACACCTACGCCGGTCTGCCGGACGCTTTCTTCAAACGGGTCGCACCCACTCCGGTCAGCGCACCTGTGCTGATCCGGCTGAACCACCGCCTGGCAGACGAACTCGGGATCGACGTCGCCAGGCTTGATTCGCCGGAAGGTCTGGCCATTCTTTCCGGCAACCAGTGTCCGGATGGATCCGCCCCTCTGGCCATGGCCTACTCAGGGCACCAGTTCGGTGGCTTTTCGCCACAACTGGGTGACGGTCGCGCCATTCTGCTGGGTGAGGTCGTTGGCAATGACGGCATCCGCCGCGACATCCAACTGAAGGGTTCCGGCCCGACACCATTCTCACGCCGAGGCGACGGACGGTCCGCACTGGGCCCGGTCCTGCGTGAATACATTGTCTCAGAAGCCATGGCTGCTGTCGGTGTGCCAACCACTCGTGCGCTGGCCGCAGTCGCCAGCGGCGACCACGTGGTCCGCGAAGGCATGGTGCCCGGTGGAGTTTTCACTCGCGTTGCACAGTCACATATTCGCGTCGGCACCTTTCAGTGGTTCGCTGCCCGGAAGGATGACGACAATCTGCGGGTGCTGGCCGATTATGTTATTGCCCGCCACTATCCCGCTGCACAACAGGAAGAAAATCCTTACCGCGCCCTGCTGGATGGAGTCATTCAGCGGCAGGCCGAACTCATCGCCCATTGGATGCAGTTAGGGTTCATCCACGGTGTCATGAATACCGACAACATGACCGTCTCGGGCGAGACCATCGACTACGGTCCTTGTGCCTTTCTCGACCAGTACGATCCGGTAAAAAGATTCAGTTCGATCGATCATCAGGGACGTTACGCGTTCGGCAATCAGGGCCCGATCGGTCACTGGGACCTGATCCGTTTCGCAGAAACTCTGCTGCCCCTGCTGAACACCGATGAAAAAAAGTCCATTGCCGTGGCCGAAGCCGCCCTCGACGCTTTCTCCGGCCTCCACCGCAGTGCGTTGCAGTCACGTTTCACTGCGAAAATCGGGTTGAAAGGCGGCAACCTCGACGACTGGGACATGATGGAATCATTGCTGGCGGCAATGGCAGAAGGCGAGGCCGACTTCACGCTGGTGTTTCGCCATCTTTCCGATGCGCTCGAAACCGGCAATGACGACGCCGTCAGTCGCCTTTTCAACCAACCCGAAGCGATCGTCGCCTGGCTGAACACCTGGCGCACGCGGCTGCACGATGTCGACCACAGCCAAACCCGTGCCTTGATGCGCCGCACGAACCCAGTGTTCATTCCGCGTAACCATCGCATCGAGGAAGCGATCAAGGCCGGCAACGAGGGCGACTTTGAATTGTTTCACCGCCTCAATCAGGTCCTGCAAAACCCGTTTTCCGAACAGCCGGAGTTCTCTGACTACGAAGCCGCACCGGCACCCGACAAAGTCGTGCACGCAACATTCTGCGGAACCTGAGGTCTATGTGCAAAGCCAGGCGTCATCTGACCGACTGTTGAACAGGAACAAATCCTTCTGGAATGGCCCGATTGGCAGCAACTGTAAGCGAGGTGATTCTTATGTGTGGAGTGGGAACACAAAAGGTTTTTGAAGACGATCGGGTGATTGTCTGGCACCTCGATCTTGCGCCAGGCCAGCATGGCGAACAGCATACGCACAAACTGGACTATGTTGTTCGCGTCATCTGCGGATCAACTCTGGAAGTCTTTGGCCCGAACACTGAACTGCTGTACAATGTCGAGCTCGAAGCCGGTGCAGCCGTTGCCTTCCAAATCGATGGTGATCAGATCGTATCGACCGGATATCCCGCCGTGCCGGCAACTCACAGTGTGAATAATGTCGGCTCGGGAACGTTTCGGGAGGTGCTGGTCGAATTCAAAAATTAGCGGGCGATGTCGGCGTGTCCGGGGCGAACCGGATTGCACGAAGATATTCCGCCGCGGTGTCAGTCGAGACCAGTCGGCCCGGACTTGCGGCCTTGGACTTTGGCCAGATCTGTACCGGTGGAAGGCAGGGGCTGGTCTGCACACGAGAGAACAACACACGAATTTCCCCGCCGCTGTTCGACGAAATTATCCAATGACTCTTCAGCAATTCAATAACGACGGGTTCCTTGTCGTCCGGCAGTTTCTGGACACTGACGAATTAAGGCTCCTGAGCGACGAGCTGGACCGTTACATCGCGGACGTCGTCCCTGGCTTGTCAGATGGCGCTGCATTCTTTGATGATCACAGTCGGCCCGAGACGTTGAAGCAATTGCAGCACATGACTGATGACGCGTTCTTCGGGGAATATACTTCACACGTCAAATGGAAAACGCTGGCGGAAACATTGCTGGAAGAGGAAGCTCATTGCGAGTCGCCCGAATGGTTCAATAAGCCGCCGGGGACCGAGCACCCGACTCCTCCGCATCAGGACAACTACTACTTCAACTTAACTCCGCCCAACGTGTTAACGATCTGGGTGGCCCTGGATTCTGTGGATCCGGAAAACGGTTGCCTGCGATACCTGCCGGGCTCACACGCTGGTGGTGTTCGGCCGCATAAACGCAGTTCCGTTCTCGGATTTTCTCAGGGGATTTCTGACTACGCCACCGACGACTTTGCACGGGAGCTACCAGTTCAGTTACAGCCGGGCGACGCCACCGTCCATCATGGCTGGACGGTACATCGGGCGGACGCCAACCGGTCGACGGAACGCCACCGCAGGTCGTTTGCCATGGTATTCCAGGGAGTGAGCTGCCAGCGGGATGAAGCGGCTTATCAGCGTTATGAGGAAGCACTCGCCAATCAGCACAACGAAATGGGTTTGAATTCCTGAGCCACGACAGAGTATTTCGCAGATTCGTGACCTCGCCAGACTTGTTCCAGCAGAAAAATCGGCAGTTAGCGTGACTCAGGCAATGATGTCCTGCAGGACTTCGCCACCGACATCCGTCAGTTGCCGCATACGGCCGGCGTGTAGAAAACGCAGCTGGTCATCGTCCAGACCCATGAGGTCCAGAACCGTCGCGTGTACGTTGCGAATGTGAATTCCTTCGCCGATGGATCGCAGGCCGAATTCGTCGGTCTCGCCGGTTGTTGCTCCCCCTTTCACATCACCGCCCGCCATCCACATCACCAGATTCCAGGAATTGTGTTCGCGACCGGGCTTCTTGCCCACGGCCCCGTTGCGGAATGGTGTGCGTCCCATTTCGGAGGCCCAGACGACCAGCGTCTCTTCCAGCAAACCACGTTGCTGCAGATCCGTCAGCAGTGCAGCCACGGGCTGATCGACTTCACGCGAATGGCGAGTCATGCCACCCTGCACATCGCCATGATCGTCCCAGCTGTGCGGGCCAATCTGAACACCGTGAACAAGCAGCGTGTAACGAACTCCACTTTCGACCAGTCTGCGGGCCAGCAGGCACTGGCGGCCGAACCCTGCCGTCGCCGCATCGTCCAGCCCGTACAGTTGCTGCGTCGCCCGCGTTTCGCCCGACAGGTCAACCAGTTCCGGAGCCTCCGTCTGCATGCGAAACGCCAGCTCATACGCATTCAGCCGGGCGGTGAGTTCCGTGTCGTCGGGGCGTGCCTGCAGATGTCGACGGTTGAGCGACGCCAGCGCATCGAATTCGCGGCGCTGTTGAACCATCGAAATTCCGTCCGGTCGCAGCAGATTCAGAATCGGCGATCCTTTCGATCGCAATAGCGTGCCCTGATAAGCCGCTGGCAGATAACCGTTGGCCCAGACAGCAGCCCCGTTCACCGGCGCTCCCCGTGGATCCTGAATCACTATGTAGCCGGGCATGTTGTGATTGGACGACCCCAGCCCGTAACTGACCCACGAACCGACCGAAGGGCTGCCGGGAAACTGACTGCCGGTGGTGACGTGCAGCGTGGATGGCCCGTGATTTTGATTGTCCGTCCTGATGCCGCGAATCACGGCCAGCCGGTCCGCATGTTGTGACAGATACGGATACAGGTTTGAAAACCAGTGACCGGATTCTCCGTGCTGTTGGAATTCAAACGGGCTGCCGATCGCAACGTGCGGAAACGACAGGCGACCCTGCAGTTCACCGGAAATGTCGGGAATTGCAGGCAACGGCTGGCCATGAATCCTGTTCAGTTCCGGTTTGTATTCGAAGCTGTCGACCTGACTGACTCCGCCCTGCATAAACAGAAAGATGCAGTGCTTCGCCCGTCGCGGCAGATGTTGCTTACGGACGACCAGCGGATCCGGGGAACGGTTCGTGCGGGTCGATTCATTCGCCAGCAAATCACCAAACGCCAACGCCCCAATACCGCTGAAGGCGGTGTTCAGGAACGCTCGTCGATGCGGAGGTTGAATGGTCATCAGAAAACTCACTTGCTGTTGCCTCAATTTACTCCATGAACTCCGGACATTCTCGAGTCAGAATTCGCTTGATGGCCGCAAGAAAATGATAAGCCTGCTGCGACTCTGCGCCGAACTGTCCGTATGCCATCTGACACACCTTTTCCGGTATCATTCGCAGGCGCCGACCGGTGTTCATCGCCATGATCTGCGTCATTGCGGCGCGCTCCAGGTAATAGAGGTGATCGAACGCCTGCGCTGCGTCGTCTGCAGCGATCAGCACACCATGATTTGCCATCAACAGGACGTCCTTATCAGCAAGTTTCGAACTGATGCGAGCGCCCTCGTCATCATCAAAGGCAGCTCCGTTATAGTTCTCGTCATAGGCCACTCGCCCATAAAACCGGATTGCATTCTGGCTGCACATTACCAGCCGACCGCCGTCTATGCAGGACAACGCGGTGCAGTAAGGTGGATGCGCGTGCAGCACGCACTTTGCTGATGGTCGGCTGCGATGCACGCAGGAGTGAATAAAGAACGCGGATGGCTCTGCGGCGTATTGGCCCTTGGTCAGTTCGCCGTCTGCATTAACCACGATCAAATCACTAGCTCGCATCTCAGACCAGTGCAGCCCCTGCGGATTCAGCAGAAACTGATCCGTCGTGCCGGGCACAAGAAGGCTGAAATGATTGCAGATGCCTTCGCTGAGTGCCAGCCGATCGGCCCACCGCAGAATGGCTGCAAGGTTGATCCGCGCCTGAGTTTCATTGGTCGCCGCAGACAGGCTGGCCTGAAGATGTTCAGTCGACATAAATAAACTCGTTTGTGTTCAGCAGGACTCGACAGACCGCCGCAATTCCAGCGGAGTCCGAACCTGCAATCGTTTTCATTTCTGCCAACTCGTCAGCCGAAGGCGGCCGACTGAGAGCAATCTGAAATGCTCGCTCGATCTGATTTACGACTCCACTGTCAACTTTCCTGCCAACTCGGGCAGCAAAATGGCGGGCTTCCTCACTGACAAAACGTCCGTTGTACATTGCCAATGCCTGCAGTGAAGTCACGGAATGCTGCCGTCGCGGTCGCGATTCATCACACACAAGGGCGTCAAACGACTGCATGAACGGCATTGTCAGCGTGCGTTGCTGGTAAATGTAAATGCTGCGTTTACGACCTTCCGGCCCATGCTGCGTGTCCCACTTGCTGTTCGAAAACTTGACCCGTTCTTCGATGTCGCCCGGCAGCGGCGGAAAGATTGGCAGACCAAACTGTTCGGGGTTGAGTCGGCCGCTGGCGCTCAGCACGCTGTCTCGCACGGCTTCTGCCTCCAGTCGACGCCGACGAAATCGCCATAACAATTGATTGTCCGGATCGATCTCCACAGCGAGTTTGCTGGAGTGTACAGACGTCTGCCGATACGTGGCGGACGTCACGATCAATCGATGAAGATCCTTCAGGCTCCATTTTCCCTTGACGAATTCCAGGGCCAGCCAGTCCAGCAGCTCCCGATGAGATTGTCCGCCACTGAGTTGTCCAAAGTCGCTGGGTGTGGCGACAATGCCACGGCCGAAATGCCAGTGCCAGAGCCGATTGACCATCACCCGTGCGGTGAGAGGATTTTCCGGACTTGCGATCCACTTTGCCAGCACCATGCGTCGACTGCGCGTCGGCCACCGTTTGAACGGGTCCAGCCGGATCGCGGCAGGTTCATCGTGGCCGGTAATGCAGCTCGGAAATCCGGGAGTAACGACTTCTCCTGGGTTGTCGTATTCGCCACGAATCATCACTCGCGAAGTCGGCACACCTGGCTCGTACGGCGGACCGTAAGAATGCCGCAGTGACATGGCCACCGGCTGCAATCGCTTGATTTGCTGCCGCAGGAACCGCTCACGACCCGACAACCAGCGATGCTTCCGCCGATCCTCGTTCGACACCAGCGTGTTGTCGTTGTCAGCCAGAACCGAATCCAGGTTTTCGCGAGCAGATGCACCGGGATTGATAAACGTGCTCAGAAATGCCCCCTCGCCGCCAACTTCAAAACCGTAGCCTTCGTGCGAATGCCGGGCCGTGTAGACAACCACCAGCGAACCGGTCTGATTCTGCGTGAACGCGGCGTCATTGACCGGACCGGTAAGAAAATCGTCTTCAAAACGAACACCGACCATTCCGGTTGTTCCTGCGGCTGTGCTGTTTGGCTGCACCACGGCCAGCGTGGGTTGGCGTGTGGGATCATCCTGCCTGAGCGTGATGCCGGCGATACGGTCGGTCCACCGCGAAACTCGGCTGCCGTGCCGAGGATTGGGATTCGCGGAATCCGCATCAAGGTCGGCCGCATCCAGCCAGAACTGCAACCCCTCGCCTGGCGGTTCCGAGGAATTTCCTGTATCAGGAGCATCGCCCGTGCGTCTCGATTTTAACCACGCGTCCAGAGTACTGCGTTCGACGTCGCTGAGCGGGTGATCATAAATGAGCACTTGAGAGATTTCTCCGACGTGGTTGGCGTCGGCGACTTTGATCTGTCCTGTTCCTTCCGAGTACTGCCCCATTGAAATGTGCCGCGGGTTGGGAAGATCGCCGAACCATTGCCCCTGATTCGTGCCGGCGTTGCTGCCGGTCCGCAGGTGGGCGTGGTTGTCCGTGGAGAACGTCCACTGTTTTCCGTCGCAGTTGACAATTGACATGTGCAAATCGCCCTGATGCACGGGTGACCGACCAAAAATGTAATTGTTGCCGAGTGGCCCACCCATCGCCTGCAATCCAAAACCGGCCTGGCCACCCAGTTGCGCAGTCAGCGCCTTTGTGAGTTGCTGCAGCTGTTGCTTCGATTTCTCGATTTCGCGTTCAAACGCTGTCCGCTGCGCGTCGGCCCAATCCTGTTCACCCTTGCGATAAAACGGTGCATTGAGCGAACCACCGATCTGAAATCCGTCGCCCGGTTCGGGCCGTGGAATGGAAACCGTCGCGAAGAATGCTTTCAGCCGATAAAAGTCTCGAGTGGGAATATTGTCGTGCTTGTGGTCGTGACACTTCGCACAGCCAACGGTCAGACCGAGGAACACCGAGCTCACGGTTGATGTCATTTCGCTGAGCAGTTCGTGACGTGTCTCGTCACCACGTGGTTCGGTGAACGGTGCCAGTCGCAGAAACGTCATGGCCACAACGCGTTCTGGGGGAGTCCCGGGCAGATCGCCTGCGCCCATGACTTCTTCGAACTCGTCCCCCGCGATCTGCTCCCTGATGAATTCGGTGTACGGTTTGTCGTTGTTGAAGGCGTCGATCACATAGTCACGA
>LWDU01033692.1_pt1 | contig 15862 bp, 17 predicted proteins | sample 727161 | NCBI WGS metagenome assembly LWDU01 (sample SAMN04566230, study PRJNA314399) | hydrothermal vent metagenome | isolation source: deep sea hydrothermal plume seawater | place: Mexico: Gulf of California, Guaymas Basin | collected 2004-07-11 | reverse complement strand
ATATCAAACAAAAATTCCCACTGATTCACGCACCTGACTTACTTATAGGTTTGTGCTAAGATTAGGAATCATGAAAAAACTTTTAGGGATCTTGGTTCTGGGTTTAATATTAAGCAATACTGCAATAGCAAATCAGTTAAGTATGTCACCATTTATTCCAGATGATGTTTATGATGAATTCAATAAATTACCTAAAGACCACAAAATTAAATTTTGTGGCTTTGAAAATTTTAAACCAAAAAATAACATAATTAATAAAGATCTAGCACCAAGAATTTTTGGTTACAATTCTAGAATGGATAATTGGAAAACTGTTGAAGGCGCTTATAGTAGAGATGTTTTTAGTGAGTATACATACAATGTTACTTTTGCGATGGTAACTGAAAGCGATAGTGTTAAAGAATATCTTTTTGATAAACTTTATATCTGGGCAAACAATAAGGCTCTTACGAAAACAAAACAGTGCTACTCAAATAATCCCAAAGATTCTATTTTGGATGAATGTGAAGGGGAGTGGAGTGACCCTGATGGACAGGATTTAGCGCCAATAAAAGATGCCACTGTTACTTTAGAAATCATTATGGGGTTAAATTATATTTATAATCTTAATTATGCTAATTATAAAAGAGATGACCCTAGGCATAAGGTCATTAATGAATGGTTTAAACCTTTTTATAAAAGAATTCCACCTGCCAAAAAATTCTATATGGGTAATTCTGCTGCGTGGTATTTCCCAAATATAGCCTTAAGACATAATAGTAACAAAAAATATAAAAGTTTAGTTAAAAAATTAGTTAAGGGTGCTGGCAAATGGATATTAGATGATGGGAGTATAAGAGATAGAACTACACGTGGAAATCGTGCATTATGGTATCATCACAATGGTTTAGGTGAAGCATTCCATATATTGGAAATTGCTAATGCAGCAGATGTAAAATTACCAAAGAATTATGAAAAAAAATTACTTAAAGCTGTAGAATTATTTCATGACTCATTTCTGGATAACTCAAAAATAGAACCTTGGGCCAAAAAGGCACACAATTCGCAACCAAGTAATGGAGTACAAAAATTTACTCCTAATTTAGATTGGATTAGTTTCAATGGACCGTGGTTTCATATTATGCAGTATAGATATCCTGAACACAGAACTTCAAAGTTTTTAAAGTCTCATATGACTAATCGCGCGAGTTCTCTTAAAGGTGATGAAGTTGTAGGAATTGGTATGGGGTGTATATATAATGCATTAGCAAATAAATGAAAAAACTTTTAGGGATCGTGGTTCTGGGTTTGTTAAATTAATGAAAAATAAATTAAGTTTTTTTTTTAAGCATCAAATTTGGCACATCGGTGGACTAATCGTTTTATATTATGTAGCTCTCAAGATGGTTGATTTTGAAACTGACTCAAATGTCTTTCTTGGGATTAGCTCAAAAAATTGGTTCTTATTTTCTATGTCAACTCCATTACTCCATCAAAGTTATGTTTGGTTATGCTGGAGATCAGAATTATGTTGGAAAATAATTAGCAGAACCATTGGATTCAAAGTTTATGCTGCAATTTTTTTTATAATAATGATTTTAAGATTATTTTCTGTAGGATTATGTTTTGCTGATTATGGTTCTTGGTTTATTCCAGGATGGATAGCATGGAGCATATCTGTGTTAATTTTTATCCCAGTCATTTATACGTTGTATTCTATAAAAAAATATTTTGGATTTATGCGAGCAACTGGGATCGATCATTTTGATTTAAGCTACAAAGATAAACCTTTTGAAAGAAGAGGGATTTTTAAATGGTCTTCTAACGCAATGTACACTTTTGCTATAGGTTTATTTTTTGGTCTTGCTATTTCCTCAGGATCAAAAGCAGTGTTTGTATTTGCTGCTTACTCTTATATTGGTGGATGGTTGCATTATTTCTGTACAGAAAAGGAGGATTTTAAAATTATATATGGAAGTAAATAAAACAACAGATTTCAACAAAGGTATTGGATTAACGGCTTTAGCTTCATTTTGGTGGGGTGTAGTAGGGGTAATTTATTTTAAATATGTATCTTTTGCAGGACATATTGAAGTTGTAGTTCATAGATGTATTTGGACAGCAGTCATACTTATATTGTCTACTTTTTATCTCTCTAAATGGAATATATTTCTAAACATAATATCTGATACTAAAAAACTAATTACTCTTTTTTTTTCAGGTTTATTAATTTTCATAAACTGGACTGTATGGATTTATGCAGTTTCTACAGAACAAATTATCGATGCTAGTTTTGGATATTTTATAATGCCGATCTTAAGTGTTTTCTTAGGGTTTATTTTTTTTAAAGAAAAACTTAATACAAAAAGAATTATTTCCGTTATACTTGTCATAATTTCAATAATATTTTTAATTTTCTTTAATTTCAATTCTATACCTTGGGTTGGATTAATTGTAGCATTTAGTTGGGGTTTTTATAATTTATTAAGAAAAAAAATAAACGTTGATACTGATATAGGTTTATTAATCGAAAGCTTATTTATACTACCATTTGTAGTCCTGATATTCTTTTTTATTATTAAAAACAATTTTAATGATTTTAGTTTTTCAAACCCCTCAGTAATGTTTTTACTATTGTTGGCTGGCCCCATGACAGTGATTCCCTTATTTCTTTATGTTCGAGGTGTTGAGCTTTGTGGATTAGGACCAACAGGAATGATTTTCTATATAACTCCTACTTTTCAATTTATACTAGGCTTTTTTTATTATAATGAAGGCTTTTCTACTTCGAAGTTAGTAAGTTTCATTTTGATTTGGATTGCTGTATTTATTTACTTGAAAGATTTATATGAAAGTAGTTAAAATTTTAATTCTAATAATAGTAACTTTTTTTAATTCATCTTTATATTCAAGTGAACCTTCGTTTGATAGTTGGCTAGAAAGTTTTAAAATTCATGCATTAAAAAATAATATTTCAGAAAAAACATTTAATAAAACTATGTCTAATGTAGTTTTTTTACCTAAAGTGATTGAATATGATCTTTTTCAACCAGAATTTTATGAAGATACCAAAACATACATTTCTAAGAGAACATCAAAATTAAAAATAATTAAAGGTATTAATTTATATAAACAAAATAAAAATTTTATTAATTCAATTGATAAAAAATTTTCAATTGAAAAAGAATTGCTCCTCGCATTAATGGGAATTGAAACTAATTTTGGAACTTATGTAGGTAAAATGGATATTCTTTCATCGCTATCAACTTTAAGCTTTAATAAAAGAAGAAGTGCTTTTTTTACAAAAGAATTAATTACAATTCTTCAGTTAGTAGAAAATGACATTATAGATCATAGAATTTTATATGGATCTTGGGCTGGGGCCTTTGGAAATTTTCAGTTTATGCCAACTACTATTAAAAACTATGCAATTGATCATGATGGAGATAATATTATTAATCTAAAAAGTATAGAGGATTCTTTTGCATCAGCTGCTAATTATCTTAACAAAATTGGTTGGAAAAAAAAACAACCCTGTTACTATGAGGTGAAACTGGTTGATGCTGTTCCCTTAAAATTTTTAAATACATCTGCAAAAAAAATTCACAGCAAAAAAAAATTTGAACATTTAAGAAAATATATAATAGATGGTAATAATTATGATATTGATAACAATTTGATCACTGCAATTATAACTCCTGACAAGAATATAATACTAGATTCAAATAATTTAAAGCCTGCTTATATTGTTTTTGAAAACTATGAATTAATCTTAAAATGGAACAGATCTTTAAGGTTTGCTTTAGCTGTATGTACTTTAAAAGATAAATTTAAAAATGAATTATAGAAATTTTTCATATATTCTAATTTTCTTATTTTTTAATAATTGCACTACTGGTGCGCTGAATCAAAAAAAAATCGTCTATAATTTAGATAAGAAGTTTAACAACAAAGGTTTTGCTTTAATCTATAATGATAAATTACTAAAAAATAAACTGGTATCAAAAAAAATTGATCAAAGAAGTCTGTTAATTTTTCAAAAAAATTTAAAAAAAAATACAACTGTTAAAATCACTAATATTTTAAATAATAAAACTTTAATTGCTAAAGTTTCTGATAATTCAAAATATCCCCTGTTTAATAATTCGGTAATTACATCTCGTATAGCCAAAGAATTAGAACTAGATGTTAAAGAACCTTATATTGAAATAACCTCTATACCAGAAAATTCTATTTTTGTAGCTAAACGGTCAAAAACCTTTGCTGAAGAAAAACAAATAGCAACTAAAGCTCCTGTAGAAAGTATAATTATTAAAGACATCAATAAAGATAAAGATGATATTGTAAAAACTAAGTTTAATAAAAAATTTTCTTACTCAATTAAAGTTGCCGATTTTTATTTTAATAAAACTGCGTTATTGATGGTTAATAGAATCAAAGATGAAACTAAGGCGAAAGAACCAAAAATTCAAAAATTATCTTATAATAAATATAGAGTGTATTTAGGTCCTTTTAATAACATTAACTCTCTACAAAATTCGTTTAATACTATAAACATATTAGAATTTGAAAATATTGAAATTATCAAAAATGATTAAATTTATTAAATTAAACTTCCTAATTTTTTGCTGTTCTTTATTATTTAGCTCTCAAACAAATGCTGAATTTGATATCAAGGCACGTACAGCTATACTTCAAGATTATTTATCAGGTGAAATTCTTTACGAAAAAAACCCCGACCAATCTATATATCCGGCATCTATGACAAAAATTATGACTACAATTGTAGCTTTTGATTTATTAGAAAGAGGTGAATTAAAATTAGATGAAAAATTTATTATATCTGAAAATGCTTGGAGACTTTCAGCATCTGGATATTCATCTATGTTCATTATGGTAGACGACGAGGTATCTGTTGAGAATCTTTTAAAAGGAATAATAATTGCATCAGGTAATGATGCTTGTGTAGCTTTAGCAGAAGGTATTGCTGGAACTGAAGAAGAGTTTGCTATTATGATGACCTCTAAAGCAATTGAATTAGGCATGGAAAACACAAATTTTGCAAATTCATCCGGCATTAATCATGTTGATAATAATTCTACTGTAAGAGATATAATGATCATGTCTAATTATCTAATAAAAACACATCCTGACTATTATAAATACTTTAAAGAAAAAGAATTTACATGGTACAGAACTGGGGGAGATCCTATTAAACAAGGTAATAGAAATCCTTTATTATATAAAAATTTAGGTGCTGATGGTATTAAAACTGGTTACTTAGCTGTTGAAAAATATTCTTTGGCTTCATCAATAATGAAAAATAAAAGAAGACTTATTGCTGTAGGTAGTGGTTTTGAAACAAAAAATTCTAGATCAAGAGAAAGTGCAAAGTTACTTACTTGGGGAATGACAAATTTTAATTTAATTGAAATTGCTAAGGCTGATACGCCTATAGCTCAAGTTGATGTATGGCTTGGAAATAAACCTTTTGTAGATGTTTATATTAATGAAAATATTTATAAAACAGTTCCCAAATCACGTAAAAAGTTATTAAAAGCTACCCTAACTTACAATGGACCAGTTCAAGCTCCCATTAAAAAAGATGACATAATTGGAAAACTAAAAATAACATATAAAGATGAATTTATAAATGAATATGATTTACTTGCATTTACCAATGTAAAAAGATTAAATATTTTTTCTAGATTAATGAAATCTTTGAATTACTTAATCTGGGGTGATGTCTAAAAAACCTATAATAGTATTTGAAGGTATTGAAGGTTCAGGAAAGTCATTTCATATAAATAATGTTGCTAATTATTTAAAAAAAAAAAATAAAAAATTTATCAAGATTAGAGAACCTGGGGGAGACAATAACTCAGAGAAAATTAGAAAGTTGATTTTAAATAATAAATCTATGTTTAATAAAAATACTGATTTATTGTTATATTTAGCTGCAAGAAGTGAAAATGTAGAATTGATAAAAAAGAATTTAGGAAAAAAAATTATTTTAATTGATAGATTTATAGATTCTACAATTGCATATCAACATTATGGTATGGGAATTAATATCAAATTGATTAACATCATCAATCAATTTTTACTCAAACAAATTAAAGTTAACTTTACATTTTTAAACCTTGTTAATAAAAAAAATATGTTATTGAGATTAATAAAAAGAAAAAATTTAAATAGATATGACAATTTTAAAACTAACTTTTATACAAGAGTACAAAACGGTTTTATTAGGATTCAAAAAAAGAGTCCAAAAAAGTATATGAAAATTAACTCAAATTTAGATATTAATTTAAATAAAAAGTTAATAATTTCTAAAATAAATGAGTTAATCTAAACTTATATATATGCACCCATCAGAACAAATTCAACTTTATGGTTTAGACAAATATTTTAATGAAATTAAAAAACTTTATGATTTAAAAAAAATGCCAAATAAAATTATGCTTAGTGGAAAAAAAGGCTCTGGTAAATCAACTATGGCCTATCATATCATTAATTACATACTTTCACAATCTGAAGAAAATAAATATGATATAGAAAAATTTTCTATTAATAGTCTTAACAGGTCCTATAAATTGTTAAAAAATAAATCACATCCTAATTTCTATCTTATAGATTTAATAGATGAAAAAAAAAATATTGAAATTTCTCAAATCAGACAAATGATTAATTATACCAATAAATCTAGTTTTAATGAAATTCCAAGATTTATATTAATAGATAATATTGAGAATTTAAATAAAAACTCTTCAAATGCACTATTAAAAATTATTGAAGAACCAAATGAAAATATTTTTTTTATATTAATTCATAATAATAATAAAAGAATTCTACCAACATTAAAATCTAGATGTTTAACATTTAAAATTAATTTATCTTTTAAACAAACTGTTGATATTTGTAATTTTTTATTAAATGAAAATTTATTAAATTTAATTAATAATGATTTAATTAACTATTATAGCACACCTGGTGATTTTATTAATTTGATTAACTTTGGAAAAGAAAAAAAAATAGATTTAAAGGAATTTACTTTAGTAAGTTTTTTATACTATTTAATTGATAATAATTATTATAAAAAAGATAAATTTATTAAAGATTTGATAATTAGCTATATTGAATTATATTTTTTAAAAAGATACCAATTATCAAATACGAAAAATAAAATACTAGATATTTATTATAACTTTACTAAAAAAATTAATAATACAAATACTTTTAATCTTGATGATGAAAGCTTATTCTTAGAATTTAAATCAAAATTATTAAATGGATAAAAATTATTACATTACAACTCCTATATATTATCCATCGGCTAAACCTCACATGGGTCATGCTTATTCTAGTATTATCGCAGATTTTTTTGCTAGATTTAAACGTATTGATGGCTTTAAAGTTCATTTTTTAACTGGAACTGACGAACATGGATTAAAAATTCAAAGAGCTGCCGAAAAAAAAAATATTGATCCTCTTAAATTTTGTGATGAAATTAGTAAAACTTTTAGAAATCTCTCTACTATCCTTAATTTATCAAATACAGATTTTATTAGAACAACTGAGGAAAGACACAAAAAATCAGTTCAGCATTTGTGGAAAGAGTTAGAAAAAAATGATGATATTTATTTATCTAAATATTCTGGTTGGTACTCTGTTTCTGATGAAGCTTTTTATAATGATGATGAAATTACTGATAAAGATAAAATAAAAATATCTATATCATCTGGATCAAAAGTAGAATGGATTGAGGAAGAATCTTATTTTTTTAGACTATCAAAATGGCAAAATAAACTTTTAAATTATTATGAAAATAATAAGGATTTTATTTCTCCAAAATCTCGAAAAAATGAAGTTATTAGTTTTGTAAAAAGTGGTTTAAAAGATCTATCTATTAGTAGAAGAACTTTTTCTTGGGGTATAAAAGTACCTGGTAATTCAGAACATGTTATCTACGTTTGGCTAGATGCTTTAACCAATTATATTAGTGGACTAAATTATCCAAATATAGATGATGAATTATATAAGAATTTTTGGCCTGCTTCAGTTCATTTAATTGGTAAAGATATTTTAAGATTTCATGCAGTATATTGGCCTGCTTTTTTAATGGCAGCAAAAATTCCTTTACCTACAAAAGTTTATGGACATGGATGGATTCTTTCAGGTGATGAAAAAATGTCAAAATCAAAAGGAAATATTTTAGATCCTCTTGATATTATTAAAACATATGGTTTAGATCAATTGAGATATTATCTAATAAAGGAAGTTTCATTCGGGAATGATGGAAATATATCTAAAAATAAACTTGAAGATTGCATTAATAGTGATTTAGCAAATAATTATGGTAATCTTTGCCAGAGAGTTACAGCGTTTGCAGAAAAAAATTGTTCTTCTACAATCCCTAAAAATATAAAATTTAATGATGATGATATTAAAATACTAAATAGATTTACTGATAATTTGGAAAATTTAAGAAATGAAATAGATAAACAAAATATCAATTATTATATAGATTTTATTGTAAAACTATTATTTGAAGCTAATAAATATTTTAATGATCAAGAACCTTGGAAAAAAAAAGATGATACACAACGACTTAATACAATTGTTTATACTTCTTTAGAAATAATTAGAAAAATTAGCTTTATGTTATATCCAATAATACCTCATTCTATTAATAAGGCTCTTAATATTTTTAATCTGAATGAAAGTGACATTGATTTTTCATCAATAGGAATTCATGATTACTTAAAACAAGGAGATCCAATTAATAAAATTGGAATTTTATTTAAGAAAATTGATAGAAATAATGATTGATTCACACTGCCATTTAGATCACGAACCTTTATATACAAATATAAATGAAGTTATACTAAGATCTAAAGATATCGGTATTAGTAAATTACTAACTATAAGTACCACTATTGAAAGTTTTGATAAAATAAAAAATTTAGTGAATAAAGACCAAATCATTTATGGCACATATGGAATTCACCCTCATGAAACAGAAACAAATATTGTTGATAAAAATAACATAATTAAAAATATTAAAAATAATATTAAGATAATTGGTGTTGGAGAAACTGGTTTAGATTTTTTTTATAACAATAGCAATAATGATGCACAAATTAAAAGTTTTAAAGAACATGTTGAGGCATCAATTGAATTGAATATACCACTTATAATACATTCAAGAAATGCTGAAAAAGAAACTTTTGACATTCTAAATTTCTATAAGAATAACAATCCAAAGATTTTAATGCATTGTTTTACTGGTTCTCTTGAGTTTGCAAAAAAACTATTAAAATTAAATGCCTTTTTTTCTGCGAGCGGAATTATAACCTTTAAAAATAGTTTAGATTTACAAGAAACATTTAAGGAATTACCCTTGGATAATATACTCGTTGAAACTGATAGTCCTTTCTTAGCCCCAATTCCCATGAGAGGTAAAAAAAATGAGCCAAGCTTTATTAAATACACAATAGAAAAACTAGCTTTGCTTAAAAACATTACATCAAAGAAATTAATTAATTTAACAACTGACAATTTTAATAGATTATTTTTTAGTAAATAAATGAGTATTAAATTTATTATTCTAGGCTGTGGTTATTCAATGGGAGTACCAAGAGCAGATGGTTTCTCAGGTAATTGTAATCTAAATAATAAAAAAAATTACAGAAGTAGATGTTCCGCTGTTATCAATTTTGAGCATCAAAATATTCTTATTGATACATCTCCAGATTTAAGACAGCAATTATTATCTAATAATATTAAATCTATAAATAAAGTTTTTTATACTCACTTTCACGCAGATCAAACTCATGGCATTAATGAACTAAGACCTTTTTTTATAAAAAATAAAAAAACTATCCCTGTTTTTGCGGATAAAAAAACATCAAAATATTTATATTCAGCTTTTAAATACTGTTTTAAATCTACGTCTATTTATCCATTAACTCTAGATTTAAATAATCTGAAAAAAAAACATATTTTTAAAATTAAGAACAAAAAAATTTTGATTAATTCTGTAGTTGTCCAGCACGGTGATATTGACAGTATATGCTACATAATTAATAAAAAATTAGCCTATGCTAGTGACATTAGCTTAATCTACAAAAAAGATTTAAATTTATTTAAGAAATTAGATTATTTTATAGTTGATTGCTTATGGTACAAAGCCCATTACTCTCATTATAATTTAGAACAAGTTTTAAAATTAGTTAAAATTATTAACCCTAAAAAAACAATTTTAACTAATATGCATAGTGATTTAGATTATGATGTATTAAAAAAAAACTTACCTAGAAATATAGTTCCTGCGTTTGATGGAATGACTATAAGATTATAATATTAATTCAATTTCTTTAATAATTTTTTTTGACATAGGTTTAATGAAAGAATTGTAAGTTTTTTGAATTTTTCCATTCTTATTAATTAAAATTTTATGAAAATTCCATTTAGGTACAGTAGAATTTCCATAATTTTCTTTAGCCCACAAATAGATTGGGTGAGCATTTTTACCTTTTACATCAATTTTATCTGTAATTGGAAAAGTTATATTAAAGTTTATTTCACAAAAATCTTTTATTTCTTTATTGCTACCAGGTTCTTGTCCACCAAATTGATTTGATGGTATTCCAATAATAACCAGTCCTTTATCTTTATATTTTTCATAAAGAGCTTGCAAACCTGAATATTGTTTAGTAAATCCACATTTACTAGCTACGTTAACTAAGAGTATAGTTTTGTCTTTATATTTTGAAAAATTAATCATTTTACCTTGAATATCTTTTATATTTAAATCAAAAAATAATTTCTCGTACTGAGCTATTGTTTTGTTAATTAAAGAAAACATAATTATAATTATATAAACTAAACAAATTTTTTTGCTAAACATTAATTATTTTTTTGATGTAAGTAATAATAGAAAATACCCAAAGACAGTTGAAAGTAATGATCCTGTTAAAACACCAATTTTAACACCATCTATATACTGTGTATTTTCAACAAATGCTAAATTTCCAACAAATAAACTCATAGTAAATCCAATACCAGTTAATATAGATACACCATACAAACTTAACCAATTTGAGTTGTTTGGCATTTGTGCAAATTTAAGTTTTATTGAGACATATGAAAATAACATAACTCCGACTTGTTTACCAACAAACAGGCCTAATAATATTCCTAATGGGACTGGTAGCAATAGAGATGAAAAAGTTAAACCATTTAAGGATACCCCCGCATTAGCAAAAGCAAATAAAGGCATAATCATAAAAGCAACATAAGGGCTTATAGCATGTTCAATTTTTATTAATAATGAAAAGTCTTTATCTTTTTTTCTATGTGGTATCGTTGAAGCTAAAAGAACACCAGCTATTGTAGCATGTATTCCTGACTCATGCGTGAAGAACCACATGAAGCAACCAACGATTAAATAGGGTAAAATTTTTTTTACATTATATTTATTTAAAATTAATAAAAATAAATACGAAACTAAAACTAAACTTAAGTATGTAATATGTAAATCTCCTGTATAGAAAAATGCAATAATCAAAATAGCACCAAGATCATCTATTATAGCTAAGGCTGTTAAAAAAATTTTTAAAGAAATTGGAACTCTCGATCCTAATAGAGAAAGTATTCCAAGAGAAAAAGCTATGTCGGTTGCCGATGGAATAGCCCAACCATTTAAAGTTTCAGAGTCACCAAAATTAATTAATACATAAAAAAGGGCAGGGACTAACATTCCACCGACCGCTGCTATTATAGGTAATAATGCTTGTTTTATATTAGACAGTTCGCCTTGGATAAATTCTCTTTTTATTTCAAGAGTAACAAAAAAGAAAAATATAGCCATTAAAGCATCATTGATCCAATGTATTACAGATAATTTTAAACCAAAATTATTTATTCCTATAAATAAATATTGTTGAAGTGAAGAGAAGTATAATTCACTGAAATTAGAATTACTAATAATTAAAGCAACTATTGCTGCTATTAATAAAATTAACCCACTAGCTGCTTCTAATTGAAAAAACCATTTGAATGGTTTAGATAGATTTTTAATCATTAGTAATTACAATAAATCTTTAAAAAATAAAATTATGTCTTTAATTGTTTCATACAAATTAAAAAGAATTAATTCAATATTTGGGATTACAATGCTTATTGGAGATTTAAATGTATCAACTAAAATAATAATACCAATTGTAGAAATTATAAAAACTATAATTAAGTTTAATATATTATTTTTAACTTTATTCTTTGATTTTTTTATTGCAGTTTTATTGACATTAAAAACTTGATCGCCTAATGAAGCATCTTTTAAATTAGTTCTATCTTTTTTTAAAATAGGTTTTTCTAACTGTTCATTTTTGGAAGCATCTTTTTCAATTGTAACTTGATCTTTAACTATAACAGTAGTTTCTTGGTTTGATTTCTCTTTTTTAAAAAACCATTGATTATTGCAGTTACTACATTCAAGTAATCTTCCACTATCTGGTATTAAGTTTGAATTAATTTCAAATTTTTTATTACAACTAGTGCAACCAATTATCATGATTTCTTATATAACAGATTCTTTAAAAAATAACTTGTTTTAGATGATATTAGTACATCAATCGGGGCGTAGCGCAGCCTGGTAGCGCATCTGGTTTGGGACCAGAGGGTCGCAGGTTCAAATCCTGCCGCCCCGACCAATTATTATGAATAGAGCAAAAATATACATACCTACTAAAAATTCTATGCAGTCAGGTTTGGGTAAAATTGATAAATGGATTATTGAATTTGAAACAAAAAATACTGGCATAAATCCATTGATGGGTTGGGAAAGTTCATCTGATACTCTTTCTGAATTAAGATTGGAATTTTCTACAAAAGAACTAGCTATAAAATATGCAAAAAAAAATAAAATAGATTTTGAAATTATTGAACCAAAAAAAAGAAAAACTATAAAAAAATCATACGCTGATAATTTTCTTAAATAAATTTAATGTTTAAATTTTTTACAACAAAAGCTTGGTATCCATGGAGTATAGCTGGTTCATTTATAATTCTTATATCAACATGGTATCAAGTTCAACTAGATGTTAAAATTAATGAGTGGTTTGGTTCTTTTTATGACACTTTACAAAAAGCTTTAACAACTCCTAATTCTGTTACTGAAACTGAACTTATAGCTTATCTTTTTAGCTTTGCTAAAATAGCAGGCCTGTGGATAATGATAGCAATAGCAACTGGTTTTTTTACAAGTCATTGGGTTTTTAGATGGAGAACTTCGATGGCAAATTATTACCATGAACAATGGTCAAAAGCTCGTCTTACAGAAGGTGCCTCTCAAAGAGTACAAGAGGATACTTTAAAGTTTGCAAGAATAATGGAAGGTTTAGGTGTTGGCTTACTAGATAGTATTATGACATTAATTGCGTTTCTTCCAATTTTATGGGGATTATCAAAACAAATTACAATGTTGCCTTGGATAGGTGAAGTTGAGCATGCTTTAGTTTGGGTTGCTATAATTTCTGCTTTAGGTGGCACAATTTTATTAGCTAGTGTTGGTATAAAGTTACCTGGAATTGAATATGATATCCAAAAAGAAGAAGCCGCATATCGAAAAGAACTTGTTTTAGGAGAAGAAGATCCAATAAGAGCAGCACCTGCAACAATTGGTCAATTATACTCTAGAGTAAGAGGAATTCATTTTAAATCTTATTTCCATTATTTATATTTTAATGCTGTCAAATGGAGTTATTTTCAGGGAATGGTTATTGTACCTTATCTTGCATTAGCACCAACAATTGTAACTGGCGCTATAACATTAGGATTTGTACAACAAATAACTCGTGCATTTGGAAGGGTTGAAAGTTCTTTACAATATTTAGTAAAAAGTTGGTCTACAATTGTAGAATTTATTTCTGTGTGGAAAAGATTAAGAGAATTTGAAGATAAATTAAATCAAGGTAAAATTATTAAAGATCATATTTGATAATGACTATTGATAAAAAATTTATTAATCAATTTGTTAATGTAACTTCAAAAGCTGCATTATCATCATATTTTTTAGTTGGAAAAAAAGACAAGATTGCCGCTGATCAAGCAGCTGTTGATTCAATGCGTACAGAATTAAATAAAATAGATATGTGTGGCGAGATAGTAATCGGAGAAGGAGAATTGGACAAAGCACCAATGCTTTATACAGGTGAAAAATTAGGAACAATGAATGGCCCAAATCTAGATATAGCAGTTGACCCCTTAGAAGGCACGAACTTCGCTGCTAATAATTTACCTGGGGCTCTTTCAGTTATAGCTATTGCTGAAAAATCAAATCTTTTTAATGCTCCTGAAACGTATATGGAGAAAATTGCTGTAGGAAAAGTTGAAAAAGGAGTCGTTGACCTTGATTTTAATTTAAAAAAAAATATTGAAAATTTAGCAGATTATAGAAATAAGGATATTACATCATTAACTGCATGCATATTAGATAGACCGAGACATAAAAAAATTATTAATGAGCTTGAAGAACTAAAGGTTAAATTAAAATTAATTACAGATGGTGACGTTTCAGGTGCATTGCTTGTATCTAACCCAAAACATAATGTAGATATTTTTCTTGGTACAGGTGGTGGACCAGAAGGTGTTTTAGCTGCATCAGCTTTGGATGCTTTTGACTGTCATTTTCAAGGAAGATTTATATTTGATAATGAAAATGACATTACTAGAGCTTATAAAATGGGAATTGTAGACTTAAATAAAAAATATGAGTTAAATGAGATTATATCGGGTGACTCCATTTTTTGTGCTACAGGTATTACTTCAGGCGATTTAGTTAATGGTATAAAATTATCTAATAATGAATACACTTCAGAAACTTTAGTTACTCATAAAAGTTCTGGTATAAAAGAAATTTTAAAAATAACTGATATTCTTAATCCATGATATCAATCACCGGTAAAAAGTGGGAGGAAAATGAAATAAATTCTAATATAATTGAAAAAATTAAGCAAGACTTCAATTATAGTGAAGTTTTATCTAAATTAATTATAGCAAAAAACTTTAATGATGATGAAATTTATTCAATAAATAACGCCGTCGAACTACCTAATGTTTTTTTAAAAAACAAAGATTTTATAAAATCTATAAATATTGTTTTGGATGCTATTAATAATAAAGAAAAAATATGCATTTTAGGAGATTATGATGTTGATGGTTCTGCATCTACAGCTTTATTAGTTAAATTTTTCAATGACATAAATCATCCATTTATGTTTTATATTCCAGACAGAGAAAAAGATGGCTATGGAGCAACAAAAAAACTTTTTAAAAAGTTAATTTTGAATAATCCTAAATTAATAATTATGCTTGATTGTGGATCAACATCTGTTGATGCGGTTAATTTTTTAAATAAGAAGAATATCAAATCAATTATTATCGATCATCATGAAATTTATAAACCCTACCCTTTATCTAATAGTATAATTAACCCCAAAAAAAATAACGGTTATGGAAACTATGATTATTTTTGTGCAACAACACTTACATATTTTTTTTTAGATATTTTACTAAAAAAAATTAAAAGCAATATATTAATTAAAGATTATTTAGTTTTTGTTTTATTAGCTACAGTCTGTGATGTTATGCCATTAAGAAAATTAAATAGATTAATTGCCATAAATACACTTAGAGATTTTGATATAACTAATAATAAGATTATTAATTCAATTTATAGATTAAAAGGAATTAAAAATAAATTAAATATTAATGATTTGGGTTATCTGATAGGGCCCATTCTAAACTCTGGTGGAAGATTGGGTAAATCCTCTTATGCTGTAGAATTACTTTCATCTGATGACTTAAATATAATTGATAA
>LWDU01042905.1_pt1 | contig 15865 bp, 13 predicted proteins | sample 727161 | NCBI WGS metagenome assembly LWDU01 (sample SAMN04566230, study PRJNA314399) | hydrothermal vent metagenome | isolation source: deep sea hydrothermal plume seawater | place: Mexico: Gulf of California, Guaymas Basin | collected 2004-07-11 | reverse complement strand
ATTCCGACTCTTCATCAGATTCAGCAATCTTTGCCACCGAAACTAGCTCTTCATTTTTAGCGATATTGATTAGTGTGACACCCTGAGTATTTCGTCCAATAATTGAAACGTCAGCCGCTCTTGCTCTAACCAAAGTTCCTTTATTTGAAATAAGCATCATTTCATCATCGTCAGTGACCTGTATGGCGCCAACAACTTGCCCATTTCGATCAGAAGTCTTTATCGAAATAACACCGGAACCACCTCTTGCCTGGGTTCGATACTCATCAAGTTGCGTTCTCTTTCCATAACCCTTTTCAGTTGCAGTTAGAATGGGATCAGTAGACTCAGCAACAATTAAAGAAACTACTTTGTCATTAGTGGCTAACCTAATACCTCGAACACCGATTGCTGTCCTGCCAACTGAACGAACGTCGGACTCTTTAAAACGTATTGATTTACCTGCTGATGAGAACAACAAGATGTCGTGCTTACCAGCAGTAATTTCTACACCAACCAATTTATCATCATCTCTCAGCTCAATAGCAATAATGCCACCTCTTCTCGGACGAGAGAAGTTACTTAGTGAAGTTTTTTTACATGTACCACTACTGGTCACCATAAACACAAACTCCTCTTCACTAAACTCTTTGACTGGCAAGATTGCATTGATTGATTCATCTTTCTCCAGCGGCAGTAAGTTAATAATTGGTTTACCTCTTGATATGCGTGAAGCCATAGGAAGTTCATAGACTTTTAACCAATGAACTTTGCCGCTCGAAGAGAAGCACAGAACTGTGTCATGTGAGTTCGCTATAAATAGTTGGTCTACAAAATCTTCATCTTTCATTTTTGTAGCAGCTTTGCCTTTGCCGCCACGACGCTGGGCATGATAGTCACTCAGTGACTGAGCCTTAACATAGCCACCATGAGACAAGGTAACAACACGGTCTTCTTGTGCTATTAAGTCCTCTAATGTGAGATCTATCTTGGTTTCAATGATTTCAGTCATCCTAGCTGTGCCAAAATTATCTCGAATTTCTGTTAATTCTTTGCGGATAACTTGCATTAGTAAATCGGGAGTTTGAAGAATGTCAAGCAGGTTTTTTATTTGTTCCAGTAGTTCATTGAATTCATTAAATATTTTGTCTTTTTCTAGTCCAGTCAGTCTATGGAGTTTTAAATCAAGAATGGCTTGTGCTTGCTTCTCTGACAATTGATAGTCACCGTTCTTTTGCAGACCTAATCCTGGCTCTAAATCCTGAGGCTTGAATTGAGCCATATCTCTTTTACCAATCAACTCTTTTATCACTGAGCCTTGCCAAGTGCGAGAAATTAAACCTTCTTTAGCTTCAGTTGGATTGGCTGCCGCCTTGATGAGTTCGATAATGGCATCAATATTGAAAAGAGCAACCGACAAACCCTCCAACAAATGGGCCCGATCTTTTGCCTTGTTGAGTTCAAAGATAGAACGCCGAGTGACCACCTCTCTTCTATGGGCAATAAAGGCATCCAAAATCGACCTAAGGTTCATTAATTTTGGCATTCCATGGTCAATGGCGACCATGTTGATACCAAAAACAGTTTGCATTTCTGTTAGTTTGTAGAGATTATTAAGCATCACTTCTGGCACTTCACCTCGACGTAGCTCGATAACCATACGCATGCCATCCTTGTCTGATTCATCTCTGAGACCAGTAATGCCATCAATCTTCTTTTCCTTGACCAGCTCAGCAATCTTACCAATCAGTCTGGCTTTGTTGACTTGATAAGGTAATTCTGTGACAACAATGCTTTGTTTGTCTTCTCCCTCAACATGTGACCTTGATCGTAAATAAATCTTTCCCTTGCCTGTTTCGTAAGCCTCGCGAATACCATCGGCACCGTTGATTATTCCTGCAGTTGGAAAGTCTGGTCCAGGTAGTATTTCTAAAAGCTCATCAACTGTAACTTGATCGTTGTCAATAACTTGAAGACAGACCTCAACAACTTCCCTAAGGTTGTGAGCTGGTATATTGGTTGCCATACCAACGGCAATTCCTGAGGATCCATTAACTAATAAGTTAGGTACGCGGGTTGGTAAAACAGACGGCTCACTTTCTGAGCCATCATAGTTATCAATAAATTCAACTGTTTCTTTGTCTAAATCCTTAAGAAGTTCATGAGACAACTTAGTCATGCGAATTTCAGTGTAACGCATCGCCGCCGCGCGATCACCGTCTACGGAGCCAAAATTACCTTGACCATCAATAAGAGTGTTGCGCATCGAGAAAGGTTGCGCCATTCGCACTATCGTGGTATCTCCGTGAGGGTGATACTTACCAATCACATCACCGACAATTCGTGCAGATTTTTTGTAAGACTTGTTATAGTCATTTCCGAGCACATCCATGGCATAAAGGACACGCCGGTGGACAGGCTTCAAGCCATCTCTAACATCTGGCAATGCCCTACCAACAATGACACTCATAGCGTATTCCAAATAGGAACCACGCATTTCATCTTCTATCGTTACTATAGGGTATTTTGGTTCAAAAAGTTTTTGAGAATCGGTATCGTCAGACATACAATAAACCTATTAAGAAAACTAGATTTTATTTTACCCTAGATGAGCTAAAAACATACCAAAAAATTAGCCATTTTGAGCAAAGAAAAGGTAAAAAAAATTGTTTTAATTATTGCGAACTTTGACTGACTTTGCAAGAGCACGTAAAAGCTCTTCAGTGTCATTCCAACCAATACAGCTGTCAGTAATACTGACCCCGTATTTTAGTGAAGATAATGGCCCTACTTCTTGATTGCCTTCATTAAGATGAGATTCAATCATGACACCAAAAATTGACTTCGAACCATTCTCAATTTGGGAGGCAACATCAGCACCAACCTTTAATTGATTTTTAAATTGTTTTTCAGAGTTTGCATGAGAAAAATCTACCATTACTTTTGAGACCAATCCCTTACTTTTTAATCTCTCACAGGTCCTTTCAACTTGTTCTTTAGAGTAGTTGGTCCCACCTTTACCTCCCCTTAGAATAATATGAGTCGTTTCATTACCTAAAGAGTTAAAGTGACTAATACCACCGTCCTTATTTACCGACAGAAGATGATGAGGGCTATTGGCTGACAAAATAGCATCAATTGCAATGTCTAAAGAACCACTGGTGCCATTTTTAAAACCCACAGGACAAGATAAAGCTGAAGCCAACTCTCTGTGGGATTGACTTTCTGTTGTTCTTGCACCGATAGCGCCCCACGAAATTAAATCAGAAAGATATTGAGGAGTCAGTACATCTAGATACTCAACACCAACTGGCATATCTATCTCACCCAGATCTGAAAGTAATTTTCTAGCTGTAGCAAGGCCCTTATCAATATCAAAACTCTCATCCAAGTAGGGGTCATTAATTAAACCTTTCCAGCCAACAGTTGTTCGTGGCTTTTCAAAATAAACACGCATCACAATAAAAAGATCTTCATCCAACTCTTTTTTTAATTTCAAAAGCTTGTTGGCATATTCTAATGCAGCTTTGGTATCATGAATTGAGCAAGGGCCAACAAGAACCATAAGGCGTTTGTCCTCACCATAAAGTATCTCTTTAATTACTTGTCTAGCACTAAAAACACCCTGAGAAGCCTTAGCAGATTGCGGAATTTTTTTTATCAGGGTATTTGGTGACACCAAAGGAGCGCTCGATTCATGAACTTTATTTTTTATTTGTAATCATTGCATATGCAGAATGATTATGAATAGATTCAAAATTTTCTGACTCAAGACAATAGTAATCAATTTTTTCATTGTTATTTAACTCAACAGCGATGTCTCTTACTATATCTTCAACAAAGGCAGGGTTGTCATAGGCTCTCTCAGTAACAACTTTTTCATCTTCACGTTTTAAAACAGCATACAACTCACTTGAGGCTTTTTGTTCTGCTAGGTCAATCAAATCCTCTAAATATAGGTCAGACCCTTCTGAGGCTTTAGCTTCTATTGTTATGTGTGACCTCTGATTATGTGCACCATATTTTGCAATGCTTTTTGAGCATGGACATAGACTTGTAACGGGCACAACAACCTTCACCGATAAATCAGCCTTGCCGTCAATGATTTTGCCACTCAAGGTGGCATGATAGTCCAACAAACTTTCAACGCCAGAAGATGGAGCAGATTTTTTACGAAAAAATGGAAAATCAACAATAATATGAGAACTGTTTGAGTTAAGCTTGTCAGCCACTGTCTGAACTAAATTCATGAAAGTTTGTACACTAAAGGCACACTCTTTTTCGTTTAATATTTCAACAAATCTTGACATGTGAGTACCCTTAACATTTTCTGGTAGTCTAACAGTCATTGTAAAATTAGCCACAGACGGCAATGACTCTTGATCACGATTAATAAAATTAATGGGGTGCGATATATCCTTAATACCAACTTCGTTAATGACAATATTGCGAACATCTGTAGTGTTTTGTGTATCTGGTAGGTGTTTGCTTTGCATTTTAATTATTCCGAATAAGTGACTGCAGATCTAGGTGTTTCCCAAATTAAGACTTCTTTCACTTTAACATTTTCATCGTTTGTCAATATAGCAATCTCATCAAATAAATATTTGGCTATATTTTCAGCTGTTGGGTTGAGAACATCAAAAGGCTTAATTTCATTCAAATATTGGTGGTCCAACCTTTTAACCACCGCCTTGGTTTGCTTCTTAATTTCCCGAAAATCAATTGCAATCCCTGATTCATCAAGTACTTGAGAAGAAACCATCACCTCTACTTGCCAATTATGGCCATGAAGTCTCGAACAATCGCCAGGATAATCACGCAGAGAATGGGCAGATGCGAAGTCTGTTACAATTTTTAGGACGAACATTTTCGGAAAAATTGATAAAAAAGTGATTATACCTGTTTGAAACTCAGAATTACACCCAGAATCAGTACTGGATTAGCCTTCTGACTCAATATAAATAATGTTTGTTACGTAACCGGGCCTTAGTTCTTTTCCACGCCTTGCACGATGACTGACAAAGTGAATCCAATCCCCAGGCTTATAAAGTGGCTTTCTCTTTCCATAATATACTCGCAACTTTTGAGTTTCATTAAGGGCGCACAGGCCGGTAATAAGCTCTTTTCTTGCGGTCAAATCCGTAGCTGGAATCTGAATTAGTTTGTTACCCTTACCCTTCGAAAGTTGTGGTAGTTCAGCTATTGGAAATATCAGCAACCTTCCTCTATTAGTTGCAACAGCAACGTATTGGCTCTCAAGATCCTCAACCAGTACGATTTTCATAGCTTTGGATTTACTAGGTAATGTGATGGCGTTTTTACCAGACTTGGTTTTAGATTTAAGGTTACCTAGATTTGATATAAATCCATATCCTACATCTGAGGCAAGTAGAACAAGTTGCTCATCATCACCCATCACCACATCTATAAATTCAGCCCCTATAGGTGGCGTTAATCGCCCAGTTAATGGCTCACCCTGACCCCTAGCACTCGGCAAACTACTAGCCAGCAAGGTGTATGAACGACCTGTAGAGTCCATAAAAAATGCCATTTTATTGCTTTTTCCTTTGGCGTCTTGTAGATAGGTATCTCCAGCCTTATAGTTAAGTGAAACAGGGTCAATTTCATGACCCTTGGCGGCCTTAACCCAGCCCTTTTCACTTAATACTACTGTGACGTTCTCAGCAGGAACCATGTCCTGGTCATTAAATGCCTGAGCAGTAGGCACATCTGAAATAATTTGAGAGCGTCTCTTATCTCCAAATTCCTCAACGATAACTCTTAATTCCTTCTTGATAAATGTTTTCAAACGAGTTTCACTTGAAAGAAGTAACTCAATTGTTTTTCGCTCTTTTCCAAGCAATTCTTCTTCGCTTTTGATTTTAATTTCTTCAAGTTTTGCTAAATGGCGTAACTTTAATTCTAAGATAGCTTCTGTTTGAATTTCACTAAACTTGAATCGTTTAATTAGAACTGGCTTCGGTTTTTCTTCTCTACGAATGATAGCTATTACTTCATCAATGTAAAGGTAGGCGACCAATAATCCCTCAAGAATATGTAATCGCTCCAAAATTTTATTGAGTCGAAACTGAAGTCGGTTAACAACTGCCTGCGTTCTAAATTGCAACCATTCCTTGAGTAACGGAATAAGAGGCTTGACCTGTGGCTTACCATCTAATCCGATAACATTCATATTGACTCGATAATTTTTTTCAAGATCCGTTGTAGCAAACAAATGCAGCATCAGTTGCTCACAATCGACCCTATTTGATCGAGGCACAATGACAATTCGAGTTGGATTCTCATGATCAGACTCATCTCGAAGGTCTTCAACCAAAGGTAGCTTTTTATTGCGCATTTGGGTTGCGATTTGAGCAACGACTTTGGCGCCTGATGTTTGATATGGAAGTGCCTCAATGATAATTTCACCGTCCTCTTTGATATAACTTGCTCTCATTTTGACGGAACCATTGCCAGTCTCATACATCTGGTAGAGTTCATTTTTGGTGCTAACAATATAGGCATTTGTCGGATAATCAGGAGCAGGCAATATCTTAAGCAAAGCATCCAAATCAGTGGAAGGTCTTTCTAGCAATTGAATACAAGCTGTCACGACCTCTATAAGGTTATGGGGTGGCATATCTGTTGCCATACCCACAGCAATTCCTGATGTTCCATTAAGTAACAGGTTGGGAATTTGCGCAGGTAATTGTTGTGGCTCCTGAATTGTGCCATCAAAATTATCAGTCCAATCGACAGTGCCTAGATTAATTTCACTGAGAAGTAGATCAGCGTATTGAGAAAGTTTAGATTCAGTATATCTCATTGCGGCAAACGATTTAGGATCATCTGGAGCACCCCAGTTTCCTTGTCCATCAATGAAAGGGTATCGGTAAGAAAAAGGTTGAGCCATCAAAACCATGGCCTCATAACAAGCACTATCGCCATGAGGATGGAATTTACCCAAAACATCACCAACAGTTCTTGCTGACTTTTTAAACTTTGCTGTGGATTTCAAGCCAAGCTCGCTCATCGCATAGATAATGCGCCTTTGAACTGGTTTTAAGCCATCTCCAATAAAGGGAAGCGCGCGATCAAGAATGACATACATTGAATAATTAAGATAAGCGCGCTCACTATAGACTCCAACACTTTGTCTTTCAATGCCGTTTTGGCTCATTCCTTCCTTAATAATTTACTTAATGAAAATCACACAAAATATATCTATGCGAATTGTTGTTATTTTAATTCAACTCAGTGATCAGTTACGATTAATTAGCAACAAGTTGTATGATTCATTAACCCGGTGGCCAGGACATCTGGCGACCACCCAAACAATGCATGTGAATATGAAAAACGCTCTGGCAACCATGGCTATTACAATTCATCACAAGTCGATAACCTTGCTCAGCAAATCCACGCTCTTTGGCAATCTTTGATGCCGTTATACTCATCTTTCCTATCAACGCTTCATCCCTAGCATCGTTGGGCGTGGATATATGTTCCTTAGGTATTACCAAAAAATGTTCTGGCGCTTGTGCATTAACGTCTTTAAATGCTACAACTTTGTCATCCTCATAAAGCTTATCAGCAGGAATGTCTCCATTTACTATAGAACAAAAAATACAATTTTCCATATCATTATTTTATTTTTGTTAATTTAGAAATCTTATCGTAGAACAATTATTGTTATCCAAAAGCACTTATAATTAAAGGTTAAGCTTAATCATTATTTAAGGATACAGTATATGCTTTCAAATTCAAGTTTAGAAACATTGTTTACAAAGGCGAGAAGTCAGAACGGTTGGCTTAACAAAGATATCACTGATGAGCAGATCCACCAACTTTATGATTTACTGAAATTTGGTCCCACCTCCGCCAATTGTTGCCCAGCTCGCTTTACATTTATCCGCACCAAAGAAGCAAAAGAAAGACTAAAGCCTTATTTGGATAGTGGAAATATCAACAAATCAATGAGTGCACCTGCCGTGGCAATTATTAGCTATGACATTGATTTCTATCAAAAACTACCATACCTTTTTCCTCATACTAACGCTAAATCCTGGTATGAAGGGAAAGAGCAAAAAATCAAGTTTACAGCTGAACTAAATGCTACACTTCAGGGCGCCTACTTTATCATAGCAGCCCGCTCGATTGGCCTTGATTGTGGACCAATGATTGGCTTTAATAAAGAAAAATTAAACCAAGAATTCTTCCCCAATGAAAAGGTTAAATCAATCTTCATCTGCGGTATTGGTTATGGCGACGACACAAAGGTTCGCCCAAGATCTCCTCGTTTAGACTTTGAAGAGGCTTGTGAAATATTGTGACATTTCCTAACTTAATTTAAATTCAGAAAAAGGCTTTTTCAGCCAATTTACTTTCTAAAAAAGATTTTTGCATATCTGGCCAGGAGTTTTTCTCGAGCTCCTTGCCACCACAGTGAGGACTTTTGCCGTTCTCCGTAGCCTAACTTAATGTCAAGCCAGAGCATAAAGTGGCGCAATCTTGTGCCGGCAAGTCGGAGACCTAATTTATGAAGCCAGCGAGAATAGTCTTTGTTGTAAGGACATACACGTATACAGATGGAACAATCGGTGTTTTGTGCCGCCCAAAATCCAAAACATTTCTCACCATCTATAGACCATTTACTAACGCCGCGAATATTTGACTGGTTGTAAGTGTCTTTTGATGGAGGACCATCTGGAATAGCCTTTACAGGGCAGCCCTTTGTACATCGTCTGCAGATTTCACAGAACTCTTTGACACCAAACCTAATGGGCCGATCGTGAGCTAAAGGCAAATTTGTGTAGACTTTTCCCAAACGGATTCGAGGGCCGTACTTCGGAGTAATTAACAAACCATGCCTGCCGTATTCACCTAGGCCAGCCTTAATCGCATAAGGAATTGCTAAGGATGTATCATTCATACTACCTATTGCTTCATAGCCAAGATTGCGTATGTATTGTGTTAGCGAAAGAACGGTAAGAGCATCATGAGAATACCCCAGCCCTGTTGCGGAACCGCTCAGAGCGGAAGGCACTGTTCTAACCAATTCATAGTCCATAGGTTGCGCAACAACGATAACATTATTTAAAGTATCAGGAATTTCAGCAGGCCTAGAAGTTGCACTCATATCGCTGAATTTCCTACTGTATTCCCAACGATTGTCGTAGTTTGTGATACCTACGAGACCAGCTCCGAATTCTAGTGCTATTTTCTTAATTTCGTCGCTTGCCTGTTGTTCTGTACCCATATCAATTTGTGTATCTGCAACTGGAGTTTGCAGGGTAAATGCATCTGAAAACCCTTCCCTTCGATCGTCATCTTTATTAATCTCAGTTAAGAGATCGCTCACATGCCAGGCAGCATTTCTTAGTGCATAGTCTTTTTGTGTATAGCCGTCTGCTTTGCGCCAGGTTTTTAATGGTTCACGATAAGTAGCGTAGAACAGCTTGGTTTTTTTGCTTTTAATAGAGTCGTCCCACCAAGCACGACGAAAAACATCATTTTTCTGATCAAACCTCGCAAAATCATCCAAAATCTGAAAGCCAGCCTCGAGGTCATTTGAATTATTTTTTTTTACTATTTCTTCTATGCCCATAGTTATTTTCCGTATACATTTGAATGCAGTATATACCCATAAGAGAATTCAAATCAAGAACCATCTAATTAACTAAGTTTAGTGTTTCGTTTAGTGAAAAACTTTTGCAATAATAATCCAAAAATAATTAACACAATACCAACAACTGTTGAAGTCAATATAACTTCTCTAAGGAACATCTGGATAATTAATAATGACATAAATGGCGTAATAAATACCAAGCTAGTAACTTTTGCAACATTCGAAGTCATTCTTTCCCATCTCAAAGAGTCCAACGTAAGCGGCGCCAATAAAACCCTTCATTGAAGGAATCACAAATGTAGAACTAAAGAGAACAGCAAAGGCAATAAAAGGCAAACTAAACAGAAAAATTAAAAACAAACTAACCACGGTATCATTTTTGTGTTTTGTATTGAACAACCAAAACAACGCCCAAATTACGGTTGTTATCAAAGCATAAATAACACCTTTCGGGTTATCAAATTGCAGTGACAAAAGATCGCCATTAGTAGCAATAACAATCACACCAAAATAACTAATGATGATTGAGAGAAATGCATTCATACCAATTTTTTGCTTTAGAATCGGGATCGATAAAATAATAATCATCACCACCCAACTATAATTTATTGCCATAGCTTCTTGTGCAGGCAATATATCGTAAGCTTTAAGTAGGATAATGTAGTAAAGACAAGGATTTAAGATTGCTAGAAGAGCACAGCGTAACAAACTCTCCATTGTGAAGCGTCGAATCAGTTTTAATTTCCCTTGAAAAAGAAGAATAAAGAAAAGAACTAAGACTGAAAACATGGTTGCATAAAAAACCAACTGAACAGGTTCCAAATATTCTAGTGAAAGCTTAAAGGCAGTGGCCACTGTGGACCAGAAAAAAATAGCAGTAGCTGCAAAAAAATAGGCTTTATTTTGGTTTGAAATCGACATTGATGTCTTGATTTAATTATTTAAATTAAGCGGTTACCTCATATAAGCACAACTGACAACTCACACCTTCAACAACGTTATAGTCTGTAGTAAAGCGTTCTAAACAACGCCACAAATTCTTTTCTTCTAGCTCGATGATAGTTTTATCATAGGGCAAAAGGTCCCACTCTTGATCGCGCACAGTAAAGCTAATATATCCGCCAGTTTTGGTAACTCGTACCATTTCTGAAAGTGCTTCAGGTCCAACATGTCCGCAGGTAAATGTTCCAGCACAAATAATTGCATCAAAAGTTTTGTCTTTAAATGTAAGTTTTTCAGTTAAGTCAGCTAAACCAAGAGATTGATACACATTTTTTTCCAAAGCTTGGTCTAGCATTGGCTGAGAAAAGTCAACTCCTACAATATTTTTAAATTTCTTCTCATGAAGTATTTCGCCTACAAGCCCAGTACCACATCCAGCATCAAGTATTTTAGCTTTGGAATTATCTAAATATTTAAGTAGAAGCTCGGTAGTAATCGAGTGACCAATATAGCCAATTATTTCAACAACATCATGGTCGTAATTGCCAGCCCAAACCTTATAAAGCTCCTCTAACTCTTCTTGGTTAGTGGCATGTAGTGCGTTAAACACAATAGGATGCATGCTGTCAGTATTTTTCAAAAGTTTCTCCAGGAACTACTAAAATAAACCACTCCTTTTGATCCTCAAACTACATCAACCAGAAATATCTTATCCTAACATAGGGTCCAAGGTGAGTCTATAAATTAAATCACACCAATAATACTACCTATCATGCTTTTCTAATCAAAGCATAACAATAAACTACGAGACCAATCCATACACCAACAAACCCAATTAGTTGGTCAATGTTAACTGGCTCTTCATGCAGTAAATAACCAACTAAAAACTGAATTGTAGGGGTAATAAAAAATAATATGCCTACTGTTGTCATAGGTAGGAGTTTTGCTCCAATAGTGAAAAGTGCTAAAGGAAGGACAGTAACAAAACCCGCCAAGATTAATAATACATCTGTAGTTAAATTGACATTAAGAAAGGAAACTTCTTGATAAAAATACATCCATATTGTGAATACAAAGGCCACTGGTAAAAGTAATAAAGTTTCAATATAAAGTCCAGGCACTGCGGAAGTAACCATTGCTTTTCTCGCAACCCCGTATAAGGCAAAACTGACTCCAAGTATAAAACCCAACCATGGAAAAGAGTCACTACTAAACACATAATACAAAGCTCCCACTGATGCAAACAGAGCCGACCACTGCTTTAATCTGGAAATTCTTTCATGGAAAAAAATATAACCTCCTAACATACTTATTACCGGCGCCAGAAAGTAACCCATAGAACCCTCAACTACTCGTCCAAGATTAACGGCAACAATATAAGTTCCCCAATTAATAGTTATAAGAGTAGCTGTCAACAACAAGAAAAGTAACTCTTTACGGGAAGTGATAGATTTCTTGAAATTAGTATGCCAACTTGATTTCAAGTAGACGATCACAAAAAGAATAGGTACAGCCCAAACCACTCTGTGAAGTAGAACTTCCGAAGGGTTTACATGGTTTAATAATGCCCAATAAATCGGAAACAAACCCCAAAGAAGATAACCCGATAAGATAAGTACAATACCTCTATTCATAAATAACTCCGATCTATAAAGAAGAGGATTATTTAGATACTTAACGTTTGTAATGTGGTGTTAATGCCACCTAATTACTTAGCGTCTTTCTCTTCCGCTGGAGTTTCTTCTACTGGAGCCTCTGCTGGAGCTTCCTCTGCAGGTGCTTCCTCTGCTGGAGCTTCTTCAGCTACTGCTTCTACTGGAGCTTCCTCTGCAGGTGCTTCCTCTGCTGGAGCTTCTTCAGCTACTGCTTCTAAATGATCTTTCTCAATATTATTATTGCCGAGAGTATCAATGTTTTTAGTGTTGTCATTGATTTCATGCAAGATTTCATTAATACGAAATAGGACAACAATAAGCTCACAGGCTACTCGTGAAGCAAGAGAACCACCAACAATCCAAACCAAACCACGAAAGAAATCACCCTCAAATATATCCCCAATCCCTTTTGTTATAAATGCAAACAATAGTATCCAATAGAAAATCGTAAGTAACTTAGGGGTTACCATTTCTTCTAGATAAAAAATGTAGTGTTTATCTAGTTTATCAAACCTATCAAGTGAAGGCTTAGCAGCTTTTTTTAAACTGTCCCATAGTTCATCTTTGCTCATTTTTAATCCTTATTCTCCTCGGCCTATGACCATTATAATACCTATGAATTTTGAGGTTGTATATTCATACTTGTACTTCAGATTAAATGAACAAGATTAAAGGACAAAAAAAAGCCCATCCAAAAGACGGGCTTTTTTATCTAAAAGTAAAACTAATTACTCATGTGACGCTACAGTTGTAAACGCACCACCAATAATTTCTTTCTCTGCATAAGAGCCTTTACCTTCACCCACTGCAGTGAACTCAACGCCAGTAGCGCCAACATAGTCAACAACTAGGCCGCCTGAAATCCATTTCAAGCAATCACCTAAGCCACCAGCACTACATAGTCTACCTGGAGCATTGGCTACATTCATGACCTGTGCCTGAATGGCAGCTCTGTCAGTTGAACCTGCGGCTTGAGAGGCTAGGATAATTAGAGCCATCGCGTCATAAGCCTCGGCTGAGTATGCCCCTGTACCATCAACACCACCTGCTTCAGCAACTGATAACCAGTTAGCAGCTAGTGCACCACTTGGTGCAGGTAATGTACCCCAAGATCCATCCGGAACAGCACCTGAAGTAGTTGTACTAATCATTCCATCAGCAAAGACGTAATCACTAAACGCGCCCGTATCTTCCGATGCAGCAATGATTCCCTTACCACCTGTATCAGCATAACCAAGAACAGCTAGTGTAGATGAACCACCTGCAGATAAGGCAGCGACATCAGCAGAGTAGTCCGCTTTATCGTCTTCATGACCTGACATAACGGTAATAGTTCCACCTACAGCCTCATAGGCAGATGCGAATGCATCAGCTAAACCCTTTCCGTAGTCATTATTTGTGTAAGTTACTGCCATATCAGTTTGTCCTCTTGATATCGCAATATCAGCAAGAACTTGTCCTTGTCTTGCATCAGAAGGTGAAGTTCTAAAGAACCAGCCACCGTCTTCTTGATCTGTCAAAGCTGGTGAAGTAGCTGATGGTGAAATAGCAACAATACCGTTAGGTACAAGCACATTACTTATCACCGCGCCAGTATTACCAGAACAGTTAGGACCCATAATGGCGATAACATTTTCGTCATTAATCATGCGCTCAGCTTCAGCAATAGCTGCATCTGGATCGATACACTTTGAGTCACCTTGGATAACTGCAATCGTTCCTTGAAGGTAGTTACCAGAGTCATTTGATTCTGTGACCGCCAAATTAGCACCACCAGACATAGCGCCTATCATAGATTCGAGTGGCCCTGTAAATCCTTGTAACTCACCAACATTCACAGTAGCACCAAATGATGCTGTTGCCATCGTAGCTGACAGTACAAAGCCAGCCGTTGTTTTAATAAGATGTTTCATTTTCTCTCCTGTTTTAAAAAAAAGATTCCCAATGCTTATTAGTCTTCATTAAAGCATATTTCAAAAGGGATTCGGGTTAATGATAAACATTTTCTTAGGTTTTGTGTTAATAATATTTGAAAAAAAATAAAGAAAAGCTTTTCTATAGCAATTTTTCTTGACAATTATCTGTGATTTATTACAGTTCCTTGTTTTTTTCCGGCAGGATGCCTCCAGGTGTAAACCTCATCACCATAAGAAGCACTGACCCCATAAGGATATACCTTAAGAAGTGAACTCGGTCTTCTAAGAACTCCGTTATAGTATTCCCTTCCTCAGTGAAATTACTAATAACATCAACCACCCAAAGACCCATAGGTCCCGACTGAATCCAAAGAAACCAAATCATAAAGGCACCAATTACCGATCCCAAATTGTTGCCTGAACCGCCCACAATAACCATCACCCATATCAAAAAAGTAAATCGCAAGGGTTGGTAGGACGTAGGAATAAATATTCCATTGTAGGTTACCAATAAAGCCCCAGCAACACCAACAATCGCAGAACCGATGACGAATATTTGTAGATGTTGACGGGTAATATCCTTACCCATCGCAGAAGATGCAACTTCATTATCTCTTATCGCCCTTACCTTTCTACCCCATGGTGAATCAAGCGCAAGATTAGCCAACACAATCATTACAACCAAAATCGTAATAAAGAGGCCTGAATAGCAAAGTTTAACAAAGACAACTGAAGATGCTCTGACATATTGACTTAACTGGGCTGTTTGATCTGCTAACGGGAGTAACTCCAAGCTTGAGCTGTGGACCCAAGAAACCATATCCTGAAACCAAACAGAATTTTGTAAGTTAACCTCATAAGGCACAGGCCTAGAAAGACCGGCGACATTTTTAACGCCACGAACAAACCAGTCTTCATTTTTTATGACGTAGAGAATAATTTCTGCAATACCTAAGGTTGCAATTGCTAGATAGTCTGCTCTTAAACCAAGTGTGATTTTTCCACTATCCAAGAAAACATGACATGCATCCCTAAACCACCTAAGTAACCGGTTTTTGCAGGGTTTACCTTTTCTATTAAATCTGCAGCATTAGAAAAATAATAGCGAGTGGCCAGGTAACCAATAATTACAACTAGAGCGATTAACCATTTGTTATATCCTTTCCTATTAAGTAAGATTCCAGTAATAATCGTTATCGCTCCAAGCAGCAACGCAAAGAGCATCTTAAATCCGCCAACTTCAATAGCTTCAGCAACAGGTTGTTGCGATATCAGAATTACACTAATCCCACCCAGTGCAGCAAAACCCATAATTCCAACGTTAAAGAGTCCTGCATAACCCCATTGGATGTTCACGCCAAGAGCCATAATCGCTGAAATCAGACACAAGTTGAAAATACCAAGAACCAATGCCCATGACTGATTAAAGCCAACAAACAGAAGTAATAGAGCCATTATGGTGAAACTAATGGTTGTTTTATGGGATTGCCAAATGTTATTTTGATTATCCATAGTCGTGCAGCACCTTACCTTTAAAAATACCTGTCGGCCTAACGAGCAATACAATGACCAAGATTACAAACGAAATTGCATATTTATATTCAGTACCAATAAGCTGCACCAATGAGGTAGGATGCATTGATAAAGGTAGTAAATAAATTAAGAACTTCTTATAAGCGTAAGTCAGTAGAACTTCAGAAAATGAGACCAAAAAAGCCCCTGCAATTGCTCCTAATGGTGAGCCA
>LWDU01043142.1_pt1 | contig 15870 bp, 15 predicted proteins | sample 727161 | NCBI WGS metagenome assembly LWDU01 (sample SAMN04566230, study PRJNA314399) | hydrothermal vent metagenome | isolation source: deep sea hydrothermal plume seawater | place: Mexico: Gulf of California, Guaymas Basin | collected 2004-07-11 | reverse complement strand
GCAGGCGAGTCTCAAACTTGGCAATTTCGTGTTGATAGGAGGCAGGAGGTAGTACGATTTTTGTGACGTCGTATTTCTGTTCCGGGATCGGATTATTGGAGTTAAAATGGGCTACCTTATTATCTTTGGCTGTAAACGAGCCAGTTAAGTGACAGGCTCTGATCCTCATATTTAGAAACACTGGCATATTGGATGCTTCTGAAATACCAAAGCATTGCTCTGTTAGATCAACCATACGCTCCATATCATACCGTGGGTCGACTAATGGAATTGAAGATTTCATGGCAAAGGTGTAGGTCCTCTCCTGCATAATACTTGAGCCTTCACCATAATCGTCGCCCAAAATAATCAGTGAGCCGCCTGTTACGCCTGTTGATGCTAAATTGGAGAGTGCATCTGAAGCAACGTTTGTTCCCACAACGGATTTCCATGTAACAGCACCACGAATTGGATAATGGATAGATGCTGAGAGAAGAGCTGCAGCACCCGCTTCGGAGGCTGCCTGTTCGTAGGTTATCCCCATTGGTTCGAGAATTTCTTCACTGGCATCAGCGAGTACATCAATTAAATGCGACATAGGAGCACCGGGATAACCGCCAACGTATGTTACGCCGGATTGGAGTATTGCTTTCGTTACGGCAAGTATACCCTCACCATGGAATTCTTCACCTGCACCGAGGGTAAGTTTTTGAATTTCATTTTTAAAGGACCGTTCCCCGGTATTTGTAATTCTCGCTAATGCTGTGCCACCATCCATTATTTGCGTTTCCTAGTTATTATTTTATTTGATAAAACAGATATTGTTTGGTATCTAAAATAATCTAGACAAATATATTTGACGAGCATGTTGTACACAACATATTTCGTGATGATTTGTGGTTAGTTGCATATAGAAAATAAGGCTTTTTAATCATATCTCATGATATTTCCCTTCACCAAACGTCGACGCGTACTATGGGGCGATAGCGATCCGGCAGGAATTGTCTATACACCCCGTGTCTTCCACTATGCACTAGAAATTATTGAGGAATGGCTCATTGAGATTTTTGATCACACCTCAATGACGCTTCGCGACAATCTTAAATTAGATACCCCGACAGTTAAAATGAGTTGTGAATTTATGTATCCCATGCGGACTGGTGAATATATTGACATTTCACTCGAGATAAAAAAACTTGGGGAGGCTTCATTAAACTATGTTATTAATGGTTATGATTCGAAAAAGAACCATTGCTTTCACATTGACCAAGTGGTTTGTTTTGTAGATGCGCAAAGCTTTAAACCCGTGCGTATTTCGCTGGAATTCCGAGAGAAAATCCAAGTTTATCAAAAGAATTGTGGCAAAATTCTCGAAGAAACAGGAGTGAATTAGTGGGTAAAGAAACTTTTCAGAGAATTATTCATAATGTCACTAAAACAATTGCTGGAAAACCTTTGAATGAGGGTTTGGCTGCAGATTTGAATAAACGGTTTTCCCCAGAGAGTGAAACATTTATCGAAATCCAACAAATCTGTGAGGCGGCTATAGATGATGGTTGGATGTGTAGACAAGAATTTGGTGGTATTAAATTTGGTCGAGTGATCAAAGATATTGATGGATTTAGCGTTGATGTTGTTCACATGAAGGACGTTGTTGGTCCGCATCATCGCCACCCAAAGGGGGAAGTCGATTTAATCATGCCAATTAAAGGTGACGCCAAATTTGATAATCATGGAGCAGGTTGGATCGTCTATGGCCCGAACTCGGCCCACAATCCTACCGTAATAAATGGCACGGCACTTGTTCTCTATCTTCTTCCAGATGGTGAGATTGAATTTACTCGCCAATAAATTTTTTGAGATATTACATACAAGTCTGATAAAATTTGTTTAAAAGACTGATTATTAGTACTATTCAATCCGGATTGGGTGGGGGATTGAATCTTTCCGATTGAACTTTTACATCTATAATTGAACAGGAACTGAAGATATTCGCTAATGTAAGTATAGGTAATTTATGCCAATACGGATTTTTGAAATGTCAGGTGGGAATAGAAAATGCGGGAGCTGATAAATCAATTAAAATCACAAGATGAATTACTCATTGTTAATAGAGAGGTGAAACCTGATTACGAACTGGCCGCTGTGACCAGAGCCGTTCAGAGATCGTCGAATAAAACTATCCTTTTTGAGCAAGTCAGCGGTACCAAAATACCAGTAGTAACTAATGTTTACAATAATCGGCAAAGGCTATGCAATATAATGGGTTCGGAACCAAATCAGTTCTGCGAGCGATGGAACGAACTATACGATTGTGCCCAAGCATTAGACTACGAACCCATCCAAATTATTGACCGGCCTCCTGATTTAGTTGGCTGTCAACTGAGTGATATACCTCTTATTACTTATCATAGTAGGGATGCATGTGCTTATTTTACGTCGGCTATTTTTTTGGCAAAACACCCATTAACTGGGATTGACAATTTATCTTTCCATCGAGGTATGTATGTTAGTGATACTGAAGTCAGAGTTCGCCTTGGTTCGAGCCATGATTTATTTCGCTATCAGGCGATTGCAGAAAAGCAGGGTGACGCTATTGATGCTGTTATGCTGATAGGCGGCGATCCAGAATTGTTTCTTGCGGCTGGGGCTACCTTACCTGAAGATTCGAGCGAGATTGCTTTTGCAAGCGCAGTGAAAGACGCGCCAATACCCTGTTATAAAGCAATAAATAGTGATTTACTAATTCCGGTCTCAACAGAAATCGTTGTTGAAGGACGTATACTCCCCAATGTGAAACGCCCTGAAGGACCGTTCGGTGAATTTATGGGTTATTATGTTGAGGTTGGTGACAATAATGTATTTGAAGTTTTAAGCGTTTATACAAAGCCCACACCAACTTATCATAGTTTGTTGTGTGGTTCTAACGAAGACGTATCTCTCTTGGAAGCTAGGGTCGCTGCAAAGACCTACCGACATCTTAATAAGGTTGTTCCAGGTATAATAGATATTGCTTGCGTACCTTCAGTTATGAATACCACAATCAAGATTAAACAGCAGTACGAGGGTCACGCTCGGCAAGTTCTAATGGCGGCCTTTGGGGGCCATTTGGACTACAATAAGGTTTGTATAGTTGTTGATGAGGACATCAATATATTTGATTTAAATGAAGTGATGTGGGCCTTTGCAACGCGCGGGAGAGCCGATACTCGAACGATGGTTATCCCGGATGTTCCGGGCTTTTATAGAGATATACACAAAGACCATTGGGGAAGGTTAGGTCTGGATGCGACTTATCCGTTTGGGCGTGCTGCTGAGTTCGAGAGAAAATTTATACCTGGAGAAGACGATATAGATTTGAATGATTACGTTTAACTCAAGTGAGAGAGAAATTGACAGAAGAGGATACAGTTCGTCTTGGTGTTGATGTTGGTGGAACATTTACTGATTTTGCTTTGGCGACATCAGAGGGTATTAAAACTCTAAAATTATTAACTACGTCTGGTGCGCCTGAACTGGCAATAATTGATGGTGTTATCCGCCTGCTTGAAGAAAATTCCCTTTTAGCAGAGCAGATAGTGGGGTTTATCCATGGCACGACCCTTGCTACAAATGCAATTATATCCAGAACTGGCGCGCGCACAGCCTTATTAACCACGGAAGGGTTCCGTGATGTGCTTGCTCTGGGCGATGAAAGTCGTTTTGACCAATATGATGTAAATATATTAAAGCCTAGACCTTTGGTGCCAAGATGGTGGAGGTTCAGTATTCGCGAACGTCTCTCGGCACAGGGCGATGTTCTATTGCCATTGGATGAAGCTAGTATTGGCATTATTGCCAAACAATTGAAGGAAGAAAATATTGAAAGCATCGCAATCTGTTTTCTTCATGCTCACATAAATTCGAGTCATGAAAAGTGTGTTCGTGAGAGATTGCATGAGCTTTTACCTAATTTAATCATTAGTTTATCAAGCGATGTTAGCCCTGAAGTTGGTGAATATGAGAGGTTCTCAACGACGGCTGCTAACGCCTATGTGCAACCTGTTATAGGATCATATCTGGAACGCCTTAAACAAGGATTGTTCTCTCTGGGCATTCATGCCCCAATTTTTATGTTTTTATCAAATGGCGGTTTATGCGATCTTGATACTGCATATAGATTTCCAATCCGACTTGTAGAGTCAGGTCCCGCTGGTGGCGCGATATTTGCGGCTAATATTGCAAGCGACTTAGGCGAGAAAGAAATATTAGCATTTGATATGGGAGGGACCACAGCTAAAGTTTGTCTTATTGATGATGGGGTGCCTCAGCGAAGTGATTCTTTTGAAATGGCTCGGGAACATATGCACCGGAAAGGCAGTGGATTGCCGGTCCGCATACCCGTAATTGATATGGTTGAGATTGGTGCAGGGGGTGGTTCTATCGCCAATGTCGATTCACTAAAGCGAATTCAAATTGGCCCAGAAAGTGCAGGCGCCATGCCGGGACCTGCCTGCTATAATCGGGGCGGCGTTCATGCCACGGTTACCGATGCAAATATTCTAATTGGTCGCTTGGCTGCAAAGGATTTTATTGGTTCGGATATCAGCATCTCTTTGGATAAGGCACGGCTAGCTATAAATGAAAATGTTGGATCTAAATTAAAACTTGAAGACCCCGCTGCTGCTTTCGCAATTTCTGAGATGGTTGAGGAACAAATGGCAGGGGCAGCACGTGAACACGCCCGTGAAAAAGGTGTCGATTTACGAAAAAGAACTTTGGTAGCATTTGGCGGTGGTGCCCCTCTCCATGCAGCAAAAGTTGCTCAAAAACTAGGCATAGAACGTATTATCGTTCCCTTAGCTGCTGGAGTTGGTGCAGCAGTTGGTTTTCTTCAGTCTCAGGTGATATTCGATATTTCACGTAGCATTCAATTAGATTTATCAGAGTTTCGAGCCGATATATTTAACCGAGAATTTCTCAATATTTCTGGAGCAGCGAGAGCCGCAGTGAGTTCCGCAGCACCAAAGTCACCGATTGAAGAAAACCGGGAGGTTTTCATGCGCTATCGTGGTCAAGGCCACAGTTTAGCCGTATCTATTGCTAATCAAGACCTTACTAATAATGATGGTAATATGTTACGCGATTTATTTATCAAAAAATATGTGTCTGTTTATCGTCGGGCTCTTCAAGGAGTTGCCATTGAATGTGTTGGAATAAGTCTTCGTATATCAACGTGTGATCCGTCATTAGTTGCAAAAAACTTACAGGAAAAAAGTATTGGTTCTGTGCCGACGAAAGAAAATTTATTTAATCTTGATAAAAATTCCTATATCGCTGTCCCGTCCATGTTGCGTACTGAGTTGTATCGGGGTCAAATCTTTCAAGGACCTGGTTTGATTAAAGATTATGGCACAACAATTTATGTACCCAAGGATTATAGTGCAGAATGCGTTAAGAATGGTCACATGCTTATAACCAAACAATCACTTGTATAGGGAACTAATTTTATGGCAGATCCGAATGATGAGATCCGTTTTCAAGTTATTTGGAATAACTTAATATCTATTGTCGAAGAGCAGGCACGGACTTTGATGCGAACCGCATTTAGTCCAGTGGTTCGTGATTCAGGTGATTTGTCGGCAGCTCTATTTGATTGTCAAGGCCGTATGCTGGCGCAGGCGTTGACAGGCACGCCTGGACATGTGTTGAAGAAATCCCAATCACACAGTTGGAGGCAGGTGATCATTTAATTACCAATGACCCTTGGCTTGCCTCAGGCCATCTTCATGACGTCACGATACTGTCGCCGGTTTTTCGAGAGGGGGAGGCTATTGGTTTTTTTGCATGCACCTGTCATCAATTGGACATTGGTGGGCGGGGGCAGGGACCAGACGCTACGTCTGTATTTGAAGAGGGGCTCGCTATACCAGTTTTAAAGCTTGTTAAAAAAGGTGTCGTCAATGCTGAGCTGTTAAAAATTATTCGAAATAATGTTCGAACACCCGAGGAAGTCGAAGCTGACATCCTGTCTTATGTTGCAACAAATGAAGTAAGCGCAACAAATCTGTGTTTGGCGCTCGATAATCTAAAAATAAATAATCTTGAAAAAATTGGTGATGAAATTATTAAGCGTTCGCGCTCTTCCATGATTGAGGAGATACGCAAGATACCCAAGGGTAAGGCGCACAATCAAATTGTGCTTGATAGCTTTGGCACCCCAGTAAAAATCAGTTGTACTATTGAGGTCGGAGAGAACGGTCTCCTAATTGATTTTGCTGGTTCCAGTCCAGCAAGTACTAAAGGTATAAATCTGGTTTATAATTATACCAATGCTTATTCTTGCTTCGGTGCTCGCTGTATTATTGGGCCACAAATACCGAATAATACCGGTTCAATTTCTGCAATTACCGTAAAGGCTCCTAAGGGATCTATTCTAAATGTCGAACATCCATGGCCCGTTGCTGCCCGCCATATCATCGGGCAATTTCTGCCTGAGGTTGTTATGGGTTGTTTGGCTAAAATTTTACCGGATCGAGTTCCAGCTGAAGGTTCAGCCTGTCTCTGGGGTATACAGCTTCGTGGCGGTCCTGAGATTGACGGTAACTTTGAAGAAAATAGTAATTGGGGAAAAGGTCGCTACGAGACATTATTTTTCAATGCTGGTGGGATGGGAGCTCGAACCAAAATGGATGGTCTTTCGGCGACAGCATTTCCAAGTGGTGTTAGGGCAATGCCTATTGAGGTGGTTGAAAATAGTGCGCCTATTGTTATTTGGCATAAAGAATTACGCCCCAATTCAGCTGGTATTGGTCAATATCGTGGCGGATTTGGACAAAAGATTGTGTTAAGTACGATAGATGGTCGCCCATGTGGATTATTTGCCATGTTCGATCGTACTACAACAGAGGCGAAAGGCCGGTCCGGTGGAGAAAATGGTAGTGCAGGAAGACTTTATTTGAAGTCGGGTAAAGATTTAGACGCAAAGGGTTTTCAGCTTATCGGACCGAACGAACATTTGTGTTTTGAATTGCCAGGAGGAGGTGGCTTTGGATCCGTTAAGGATCGAAATCCAGAGTATATGATAGATGATAAGCGTGCAGGTCTTCTCAGCAATAAGGCTAACGCGGAGGATGAGTAAAGATAATGTATGGTACTAAAGGCAAAATTGGTGTTATCGTTCCGTCGTTAAACAACACTTTGGAACCAGAATTTAACCAAATGGTCCCCGATGGATTTGCCATCTACGCGACAAGATTGCCTCTTGAGCGTGGGTTGCCTGAAGATTTGAAAGCAATGGCGGAAGAAGTGGAATTTGCGGGTAGGTTATTGAAGCATGCAGAAGTTGATGTAATCGCCTATTGTTGTACGTCGGGTAGTTTGATTGAAGGTGCTGACTGGGATGAAGCGCTATCTCAGCGTATACAAGAGGTCACTAATTTGCCGGTTATAACTACGGCCTCATCCGTTGTCAGCGCGATGAAGAAATTGGAGCTCAAATCTGTTTCAGTAGCCACACCTTACATCGATCAGATAAACGAAATTGAACGCCATTTCATCGAGAACCATGGTATAAGTGTAACAAACATTGAGGGCCTCAATATCGTGACAGGTGCTGAATTGCATCAGCTGGATCAAGTGGTGGCAAAGAGTTTTTGTCGGACCTCAGCAGACCATGGTTCAGACGGTTTGTTTATTTCTTGTACTGATTTTGCGGCTATTGATTTTATTGAAGAGTTAGAAAATGATTTAAACAAGCCCGTATTTACGAGTAATACTGCCACACTGTGGAATATAATGCGCATCATGAAAAGTAATCAAAAAATCATGGGGTTTGGAAGCTTATTGGCGAGTTAGGTTTCATTTTAAATCGAGTTTAAAGAGACTAATCGCATTTGTACGTCCTATTTGTAATCTGTCAACTTCGGAAATTTGAGATTTATCAAACCATGAGACGGCATCTGACGTTGTCTCAAAAGGATAATCAACTGAGAACATTATCCGATCCGCACCCATTTCTGTCATAGCGAGATGCAAGGTTGGATCGTAGAAATTGCCACTTGTCGTCAAATGAACGTTCGATAGCATATATTCCCTCATTGATTTTTTTGCTGGTAGACCTTGAGGTGATTTTCTAATCCGGTGATCTAAACGCCATAAATCATAAGGAATACGCTCACCAAGATGGCCAATAACCAGTTGAACAAGCGGATATTCATCAAAAATCCCAGAGCCTAGCAGTCGCAGGGTATGTAGCGCAGTTTCCATTGCAAAAGCCCAAGGAGAATTTTCTAACCAGGGGTGACCTTTATAACTTTGCATCCTACTTGCAATCGGGTTTCGAGGATGCAAATACAGTGGCATCCCAAGATCTTGAACACACGCCCAAAACGAACGATATTCGGGTTGATCATAATAATGAACTGTCTCTGCAGATTCTCTAGTTGTAAAACCATTTATCAGTGACCCTTTAAAACCTAGGTCTTTGATACAGCGTGTTAATTCCTTGCATGCAGCATCAGGATCCTGAAGGGGCAACGCAGCAAATCCTGCAAAACGGTCAGAACGTTTAGCAACTTCTTCGGCTAAAATGTCATTGGCACGTTCGGCTAGTTCCATAGCGGCCTGCGTGTCGGCAACCGCTTGAACTCCAGGAGCGTTAAATGATTGTATAGCTAACTCAATTCCGAATTCGTCCATTTCTTTCAATCGAACATCATGAAGATCGATCAATCTTTTCTTTAGGTCTTCGCCTGTTCCCGGTATCGAAAATCGTGACATTTCGTTTTGGGTCTCTGGCAGTGAGAAATGCTCTTCTAGCGCAATTTTACCCTGCATTTTTTCAGCTCCCATATTTAATTTAATTACTACACGATATTATCCTAAAAGTTTTAAGTATAAAAACAATGTTGAAATTGTATGTTACTCAGCTTAGATGTTTTAGCGCTGCCCTCGAGATTTGAACTCGGAACCCTCTGATTAAAAATTAGGAAAATTAGTTATTTCTTCTAATAAGTGATAAAGGGCATCTCGACATTCTTGTGGTTTTTCAACTTGTAGTAGATGTGTTGTACCTTCAATCATTCGAGATGGCATCTTAGTTTCATTAATCAATGAAGTGCAGACTTGAGCTGGCGCTTGTTCTGCTGGGTGTTTTGGATCCGCATTGATTATCGCTACAGGGACATCTAGCGTCGAATAAAAGTTCCAAATAATTAAATTTGCGTTGTCGAGATAAATTTGTGATTCAATATTTGGTGGGCAGATTAAATACCACTTATCGTCTTGCTGTTTTAAAGTTGATTTTGCCATTAAATGATGAGCTCCAGAAACCCATCCTGATAAAGATCTCGATTTTGAGAATTGATCAGCTAATTCGTCAGGTGAGAGAAACTCATTTTGTCGCTTGCTTGCCCATTCTGAGAGCATCATTTCAAAGTTATGTGCTAGGTCATAAAGGTTGTGGCCCCTCGGAGGTTGTAACGGTGGATCAAACAAAATTAAAGCATCAAGTGGGTTGCTATAGCTGGTCGCATGCAGCAGTGCAGCTACAGCTGAGAGCGAGTGATATACGCCAAAGAGGGGTACCCCATCAAAAATCTCCCGTAAGTGAGTTATTATTTTATCAAGATCGTTTGCAAATAATTCAAATCCGGTTTGCTGTGTTGGTGCTGGATCATTCCAGCCATGGTGACGTTGATCGTAAATACAAAGTTCAAAGTCTTTCCGTAGTGGTTTCCAAAATGGGGTATAAGCGTCAATGGCAAAACCATTCCCGTGACTGAGCACTAAACAGGGTTTGCCATGATTTATATAGTGCCGGATCTTTGTTTCAGCGCTATCATTTAAAGTAATCGTATATACTTCATCAGGTTTTGGGACAAGTATTGGAGGTGTCAATTTGAAGGCCACCGTGGATAAGGTTGGTTTAAGAATCCTTGAGTGAATTTCCCGCTATTGGCATCTTCAGTCAAGTCTTTCTTGCTCCGCTCCTCTGCAGGCCCGTATCCTCCCGCACCTGGTGTCCGGATAATTACAGCTTCTTTATCAGCGATATTTATACCAATGGGTTTATTTGGAAGTCGTTTTTGATCGCCGCGAATTGGTCCGTCATCTTGGCAGGCAGGTAATTGATAACCTCGCTATTCAAAAAAACTATGGATTGACTAAATGAACAAATTTAACCAAGAAGAAAGACACACAGTTAAAATTGTTTTTAATGGTGAACCCGTCGAGGACATCGCAGAGCCTCGTTTACTACTAACTTACTTTCTTTGTCATGAAATTGGAGCGACAGGAACGCATGTCGGCTGTGAACGAGGTATTTGTGGGGCTTGCACTATACTTGTTAATGGTAAAGCGGTGCCATTGTGTTTGATGTTAACCATGCAGGCAGATGGTTTGTAAATTGATACAATTGAAAGTTTGGCTGATAATGAAGGGAGATTTAATGCGTTGCAGCAGGCTTTCCATGAGGTTTTTGCACTACAATGTGGTTACTGTGCACCGGGATTTCTGATGACTTTAAGTGGATATCTTTAAAGAAACCCAGATCCATCAATCGAAGAAATTAAAATAGCGCTTAGCGGAAATATTTGTCGCTGTACCGGTTATCATGAAATTATCAATGCAGCGCTTGATGCGGCAAAAGGAATGCGTGAAATTTAGAAAAACGGTTTGAATTATTTTTACGAGGGGAGGTGTCAGAGTAAGGTAGGAAAAGAAATTATTTATCATTTATTTTTTTAGTTTGAGATTAGGGAATCACAATCATTGCAAAAAAGAGCGATTAGTTTTATAAGAGCAACGGTTAATTGTTTTAGGCTTAAACTTTTATTTATTGAATAAATTGGCTATTAAAAGAATTATTACCTCTACGTGAGAATGCGATGTAAGTTAATAACTTTCCCATGATCAATGTAGTTGAATTCAGGACTTAAAATACAAGGGAGATTTTTTTTTATGATTAAGAAACTTATTATGGCGGCTCCATTAGCTACCATGTTAGCTGTGCCAAACGTACAAGCGGCTGACGATACGATTAGAGTAGGTATCAATTTAGTGTTAACGACACCTGCATCACTTATTGGCAAACAACTGAAAGCTGGATTTGAAGTTGCGCATAAGCATTTAGGAGGCCAGGTAGCGGGTAAAAAACTCGAGTTAATTTTTGAAGACAACCAATTCAAGCCAGCCATTGGCAAACAAAAAACTGAAAAACTCATCAAAAAAGATAAAGTTCACTTTCTAACTGGATACGTTTTTTCTCATATTTTGGGTGCTTCGGCACCAGTTGGCCTTAAGGCAGGAAAATTTGTCATCAGTGCAAATGCTGGACATTCTCAGTATGCTGGTAAGAAATGCCACAAAAACTTTTTCAACGCTGCATGGGAAAATAGTCAGACACCAATGGCAATGGGACATCTCTTAAATAAACGCGGTGTAAAAAGTCTTTATGTGCTGTCTTTGAATTATGCAGCTGGAAAACAAATGGTTACCGGCGTCGAGCGTACATTTAAAGGAAAAATTATTGGTAAAGATCTCGTGCCTACGAGCCATAAAGATTGGTCTGCTGAGTTGGCAAAGGTTCGAGCCGCTAAACCGGATGGTGTGTTTGTCTTTTATCCCGGTGCTTGGGGGGCAGCATTTTTTACTCAATATGCACAAGCTGGGTTGAACAAAACGATTCCTCTTTATAACGTATTCTCTGTTGATGGGGCTAATTTACCAATTTTCCAAAAGCGCAAGATGACACATCTTCTTGGTACGGTTAATACTAATTTTTGGGCAGCCGACTTAGACAATCCGGCAACAAAGAAATTTGTTCCAGCCTTTAAAAAGCATTATAATGGACAGGTTCCTGCCCATTACGCTGCTCAAGCTTATGATGCATTAAACTTGATAGCTGCCGGAATAAGAGCTGCAAAAGGCGATATGTCAAATAAGGATGCTGTTCGCAAAGGAATGGAAGAAGCCGATTTTGACTCTGTTCGTGGCAGGATCAAGTTTGGCCGCAATCACTTTCCAATTCAGAATTTCTATGCACGTAAAGTGGTTAACAAAGGCGGGCAATGGCAACTTTCTCGAGTGGGTGAACCCGTGCTTAAAGACCACGCACCGTGGAATTCTGGTGATTGTAAGTTATAAAGTAAAATAATTTTGTTACACTAAAAACAGTAGTGCTGGTATGCTAAGGTGCTCCAGCACTATTTCGTTTTTAAAGTAAAATTAAGTCGCATGAATTATATTCTACTCGCCGAGCAGTTTTTCAATGGGTTCCAGTTAGGAATTATCTTGTTCCTGGTGGCTGCCGGATTGACTTTGATCTTTGGTATTATGGATCTTGTTAATCTCGCACACGGAACACTATACATGTTTGGGGCTTTCTTTGCTGCAACCTTTGTTGATCTAACGGATTCACTCGTTCTGGGTATGATTTTAGCATTACCCGCTATGTTGATCGCAGGTTTAGTGCTGGAAATAAGCGTTCTGCGAACGCTCTATGAACGAAATCACCTGGATCAAGTTTTGGCCACATTTGGGCTTATAATTTTCTTTAATGAATTTTTTTTGATTGCTTGGGGTCCCGAAGGTACTGGTATTAATTTGCCACCGTATCTCTCTGGTATAATAACCTTGCCGGGGGGTATTACGGTTCCAGAATATCGCGTCGTAATAATAATTAGTGGGCTCCTCGTTGCCGTGTTGTTATATTTATTGGTTTCTAAAACCCGCATAGGAATGTTGATCAGGGCAGGAGCCTCGAACCGTGAAATGGTGGGGGCTCTTGGTATCAACATTAAATTACTTTTTACGCTGGTTTTTGGTCTTGGTGCCGTACTATCCGGTTTTGCGGGGATGATTATTACACCAATTACCCAGGCAGAAAGTGGTATGGGTGAGGGAATGCTGATCCTCGCTTTTGTTGTGATTGTCATTGGTGGGATTGGTTCAATAAAAGGGGCCTTTATTGCCGCAATCTTAACAGGAATTATTGATACTATGGGTCGGTCTTTTATCGACGTAGCGCTCTTGTCAATCATGGACTCTGTAGCAGCTGAAACTGCCGGTCCTGCTCTTTCTTCTATGTTGATCTATATTTTAATGGCAATCATTCTCGCTATAAAACCAAGTGGCTTATTCCCACCAAAAGGAGTTTAGGGAAGGCGCCATGAATTTTCAAAAATTAAAAACACCGTGTGGCATATACAATACAGCATTAATTTTATTATGTATTTTTATGCCAGTAATTGCCCCTCTTATTGGTCAAGAATTTTACACTGACGTCATTGCACGTGTCATGATCGTTACAATAGCTGCGATTAGTCTGAATTTTATTATGGGCTACGGCGGTATGATTAGTTTTGGTCATGCTGTTTTTGTGGGGATAGGCGGTTACTCTGTAGGTATTCTAGCTTCTCACGGAATTGAAAGTGCCTACATCCAATGGCCTGTAGGGATCCTAATGAGCGGTTTTTTTGCTCTCATTATTGGCGCTATAAGCTTAAGGACGCGAGGCGTTTATTTTATAATGATAACGCTCGCTTTTGCACAGATGATGTATTTCTTGAGCGTTAGTATTGAAAAATATGGCAGTGATGATGGTTTAACTATTGATGCAAGAAGTGATTTTGGTCTGTCATTTTTCGATTTGAGTGACGCGATGACGATGTATTATACGGCTTTTATTTTGATGATCGCTTGTTTGTATTTAAGTTATCGTCTTGTTAATTCTAGATTTGGGCGAGTACTTAGAGCAGGTAAATCGAATAACGAGCGCATGAATACAATTGGCTATCCCACATTTCGTTATAAGTTGGTTGCTTTTGTTATAGCGGGTATGATGTGCGGTTTGTCGGGTCTATTAACCGCTAACTTTGAAGATTTTGTTAGTCCAGATATGCTGTTTTGGACGTTCTCTGGCGAACTCATCTTTATGGTAGTACTTGGTGGGATGGGGACGATTATGGGACCTCTGGGTGGCGCAATGATTTTTTTATTTTTATCAGAGATCTTATCTAATATCACCGAGGCGTGGCATTTAATATTTGGTCCATTTCTTATCTTAGTGGTTCTATTCGCTAGGGGCGGTGTTGAAGGCTTCCTCAAGAAGTATGAGGATCCAAATGGTTGACATCATGTTGAAAGTCGAAAATTTGGTAAAACGATTTGGTGGTTTAGTTGCAACTGATTCGTTCAGCATGGATGTAAAGCAAGGGGAAATTCATGCTATTATTGGCCCGAATGGAGCTGGAAAAACAACCCTCATTCATCAACTTTCTGGCATATTAGAGCCAGATAGTGGGACTATTTATTTTGATGGAAAAGAAATTAATCATCTTTCAGCTCCCAAACGATGCCACGCCGGAATGGTGCGGTCATATCAAATCACATCTATTTTCAAGGACTTTTCAGTTCTTGATAATGTCGCAATGTCTATACAGGCTCGTGAAGGCCATAGTTTTCGTTTTTTGGAAAATGCAAATAACGATGCTAATCTGTCTAACAAAGCGATGAAGGTTCTTAAAGAAACCAACCTTCAGGATAAAGCTGGCGTTTTGGCTGATAATCTGGCTCATGGCGAACAACGGCAACTGGAGGTTGCTATGGCATTAGCTACTTCACCCAAGATGCTACTTTTGGACGAGCCAATGGCCGGAATGGGGCCTGAAGAGACCTCAAGCGTTACTAAATTCCTTAATTCAATGAAGGGTAAATACACAATGCTCTTAATTGAACACGATATGGATGCGGTATTTGCATTAGCGGACCGGATAACTGTGTTGGTTTATGGAAGAGCTATAGCATGCGGTACACCCGAGGAAATCCGAAATAATCAGGAAGTTCGGAAAGCCTATCTAGGGGATGGCTAATGGCTGAATTATTGCGGGTGGAAAATATTGAAAGTTCTTACGGAGCTTCCCAGGCGTTGTTTGGAATTTCTATCGAGGTAGGTGTTGGTGAAGTTGTCACACTGCTTGGTCGTAATGGCATGGGAAAGACAACAACTATCCGTTCAATTATGGGTTTGATGAAGCCACATGCAGGAGAAATTTACTTTAAAAAGCAGCTGATAACGGGTGAACCTTCGTACAAGGTTGCCCAGGCGGGGATAGGCCTTGTGCCAGAGGGGCGCCAAATATTTCCTAATCTTAGTGTTCATGAAAATTTAGTGGCGACTGCATCAAATCGAAGCAATTTATCTCATCCTTGGACAGTCGAAAGAATTTACTCTCTTTTCCCAGCACTTGCGGTCCGCCAATCTAATGCTGGCAGCCAGTTATCCGGTGGCGAGCAACAAATGTTAGCAATCTCTCGTGCGTTGATGACAAACCCTGATCTGCTCATATTAGATGAGGCTACTGGAGCTACTTAAATCGGACGGACAATCTATACTGGTCATAGACAAGAATGTTGATGTTCTTTGTAGAATAGCTGATCAGCACTATATTATCGAAAAAGGTGTTGTTGTCTGGTCAGGCGGTTCGGATAATCTTCAAAAAGATGAAGAATTGCAACATCGTTACTTAGGGGTGTAGGGGACATTCTATTAAATTATAGATAAAACGCTATCTGTAACTCACTTAATAATATTTTTTTCATCTATTTATTTGGTTTTTTTTCTTACATTGCCAGATAATCTTCGCTAAGCGCATTAACAGCTGTATTGATGAGTTGTTGGCCAACCTTACTATTTGCTAGGGCTGAGTGAGATCCTACTCGACCATCTGGAAATTGCTTTCGATGTTGATCTGGAGGTCCATGTCGATCCCCCGCATGTTTTTTTATAAAGGAAGCCGAAAGCTTTTTGGGTGGTTTAACTGCATCCCCTGGAGGTAGAACCTTATGTGTTACTTGTGTGATTGATATTTCTGAGGGTGTTGCATGCATACCTTCCCAGTCACCAAAATT
>LWDU01000250.1_pt1 | contig 15875 bp, 9 predicted proteins | sample 727161 | NCBI WGS metagenome assembly LWDU01 (sample SAMN04566230, study PRJNA314399) | hydrothermal vent metagenome | isolation source: deep sea hydrothermal plume seawater | place: Mexico: Gulf of California, Guaymas Basin | collected 2004-07-11 | reverse complement strand
TTCATAGCAGCTATAGGATCATCTCCATTTATAGCGGCTATAACATTACGGTATTCATCTTTATTTAATAATGTTTCATTAGGTGTCCATAAGTTATCAAAAGCTAAAGAAAACATTGTTTCTCTACCACCTTTATTTAACATTTCATGAAAATCATTTTGATATGTTAATATATTATTATCATTAAGTTCCACACCATTTTCATATGCTTTTTCAAGAAGTTTTAATGTTGCGCTACCATTTTTATAATCTTTATTAAAATAATCTGGTAACTCTTCCATAGTAGAATATCCAAGTTCATCATCTCCAAAAGATATATGACCACTTTCATTTATCTGTAAATCTTTTTGATATGTAAATATTTCCGCTAATGCGTTTACATCATTAGGATCATTTACACTAGATGCATTTTTATTATAAATATCTTCAGTAAATCCTCCGTTAGCTTCTTTAAATTTATCCCAATCACCAGACAATGTCCCGCCTTTTCCAATAATAGCTTTTAATCTATCTTTTTCAGCTTTTAATTCTAAATAATATGGATCATCAGGTGCTACATTTTGCATTTTAATACCTATCTCAGCCTGTTGTTTAGCAATATCCATTACATATTCTTTTACTTGATCTCTATATTTTGGAGGAACAACACCATATTCAAAACCAGTTTCTACATTATCAACTTCGTGTTTAATTTTTGCGTTTGTATTATTTCTTAACATACTATCAAAATCATTTCTATTTACACCACTATTCATAGCGGCGACTTTTCTCGCACCCTCTAGTACAGCTTTATGAGCAGGTACATACCCACCATATTGCCCGTAGTTTTTATGTATTCCAAAACTTGATGATTTTCCTTGATTTGCCATTATTGTATTTTTATTATTTTATATATATTATCCTATTCCACCTATTCCACCAGCCATCGCGTCCATAGCTCCACCCGCTGCTTCACCCATTTGACCTTTGCTTGCGCTGTTGCTTCTTTTGCAGCACCTAATCTTTGACTAGATTGATCAAATAAGAAACTTCCTTTATCAACTTCCATTTGTCTAGAAGCTGTTGCACCTTGTAATTCAGACTGTTGTAATGACATTGCTCCTTGAGCTTGTCTAGCTTGATTAGCAGCTTCTTGTTGCCCTATAGATGCAGATGCTGCTTGTGATTGTTGAGCACCTTGATTAGCCATAGATTGTGCTAATGCAGCAATACCAGATCCTCCGGCAGCTCCAGCCATACCACCCATGATATTGGCTTGTGTTGCTTGATTTTGTTGTGCTTGAAATTGTGCTTGTTGTGTGTTTACCGTTAAATCTTCGTATGCGTTTTCTTGATTAGCATATAGATTAGACGTATCCATACCAGCCATACGTTGTTTAGACGCATCAAATTCCGCTTGTGCTTTTCTTTGTTCTCTTTTCCTACCTTTACTACCTATTATACCACTAGCTATACTGGTTAAACCACCAACTGCTCCACTTACCGCGGATCCCATTCCCATCATAATTTCTAAATTTTTAAGTTATACATATATAATCACATATTATTTACTACTTTCAACTATTTCGCTATTAACAGCGAATATTTCAGCTTCTGTAGTTGATGTGTTTACGAATCAATTAAACTTGACATATTAGCTCTACTATCTTTACTAAACATTAAAAAACTACTATTTGTAGGTCTAGTAGTTGTACTTTCCACATGCACCTGCATTGTGTTTGTTGCTCTTGTTATAGATGTTACATTACCTATTTCAATTAAATTTGTGTCAGGTGTGAATGTACCATATTTTTGAACTGCATTACCTGATTGATCTTCATAGAAAATAGGTGAACCACTTCCATCATAAGCTGTTCCATCCGTGCTATCTACATAACCATATTCACCATCTGATAATGTTTGGTCAGATGTGGTCATATGATATGCTACATCACCAATTTGAAGTGATATATTTAATGGATTTGGAAATACTAATGTTAATCTTGCCATATATTTTTATTTTAATGATCTAATGTATCTGTTCCAGTAAATCCTAAATTAGTACTAGTTGTACTACTTGTTAGTTCAGTATTTATATCAAATGTTATATCACCTTCTACATAAGAACTTGTTGTACCAGCAACCAACGTAATTGAATCTGGTTGAACATCATAACCTGTGATTGTTATCCAAGTTGCACTTAAACGAGTTATAGAGATTGCGTGATCATCAACATTTGGATTTGTATCAAAATTACCAAAGAATCTATATTTACCTGTTATTGTTGTTCCAGCTGGTACACCATTAGCAGCATCAGTATGCGATAATAATTGAGGTGATACAACCAACGGTGGAGTACCTGATGTAGGTGCATTTGCTATTATTACAAATGAACTAGCACCACCACCTACGTTTGTAGATCCACAACCTGTATAATAACCTTCATTTACATTTGTAATATTTATTGTAAATGCTTTTTCAAATGGTGTACTTCCATCAGCATCAGTCGATCTAACCCTAATAGTTCTCGTCGCTCCAAGAGCTTCGTAATCATGTACAACTTCATTTCTTAAATTAGCACCACTAATATTAAAATGAGCATTATGTGTATCTCCAGTACCAGATACTAACGTATAAGTATAAGTTCCACTACCATCAGCATCAGTTGAACTAAATGCACCAATAACAGTATCAACTGCAGTATTTTCTGCTTGAGTATCAGCTGATAAAGCTATATCAGTTACAGGATCTGCTACTGCTGCTACAACTATTGATGCTGTTGCTGTGTTACTGTATTCCCCTAGTGAGTCTTGAACTCTCCATGTAAAAGTTACTGTACCATTATAATTAGCTGTAGGTACAAATTCAAAAGCACCTGTAGAAGAATTAATAGTACCTAAAGCTCCATTACCACCAGTGTTATCAGAAACTAATGAATATACTAATGTATCACTATGTGGGTTGGTAACTTCACCTGCTAAATCCTCATTTAAAGTAACATCTTCTACTGCAGCATAATTAGCATTTGCAGCTGTACATGGTTGGTTTATAATATTATCTATATTTAAAACAGAGGTTACATTTGCTGTACCACCACTTCTTGCTCCATATCCATCTGCTTTAGTTGCTATTATTACAGTTGCAGTTCCACCACCTGTTGCCGCTAAACCTATATTCTCCCATTCACTACCGTTATTACTAGCAAATAATGTATTAGAAAAATCATTATTACCAGCTGTGTCGTATGCTACATCATAACTAAAAATAGGTTGTCTTCTTAGAGTAATATTTCCACCAGCATCTCTTGTAACTGACATGCTCAATGCTTGTCCATCAATAATATTCCCATATTGATCAACATTCACATCAATACCATACGGTACTGTTAAAACGTTATTTGTTGGTACAGCTGTGATACCCGTACCTGTACCTGTTGTAGTTATTGTTACATTAGCTCTTTGATACAATGTTTTTGTAAATGCATCGTTATTAGTAATACTACCTTGTGTGGTATTAGTAGCAGGTGATGATCCACCTATAACTGAAAAAATATATGATTCTAGTGGTGTAACGTTTTGTACTGGAAAAACAATATCAGTTTCATAAATACCATCAGGAGGTATTTCAATATTATCTGAATAGCTTTCACTAGTACCAGTAAATTCATCAGTTGTAAAATTATACCAAGTATCAGGAGACCCGTCATTTCTTATAAATAATCTAGTTGAAGCACCAGGGGTACCATATATTCTTAATGTTCTTGTAGCTCCAGTTGTAAGAATTGTTGTATCATCTATTAAAATAGCAGAGATTAAATCAGCAGCTACTGGTATAACTACCGCTGTTGCTACGAAATCTAAATTATGTCCACTTACAGCTACACCTGGATTTTTCCACGTAATAGTATATGTTATTGCTGTTAAAAAACCACTAGTATAAACATGATTACTAGCTTCAACTAAATAATTATCTGCGTAAGCTCCAACTGATGTTTTTACAAACGTTGGTGTTGTAGCAAAGTAATTATCAGCGGATGCTGTAAATGTTTGGTTTATAATTACAAGCTCTTCATTCAGCTGAGTGGCTGTTACAGAATAAGCATTACCACTAGCACCAGTGATTGGACTAGCTGTACAATTTGTTAAAGCTTGATCCCAAGTTCCTGCTGCTGTATAAGGTATTAATTTCTTATCTGTTGCTTCACCTCCTAAATCAACTTCCACATTTACATTCGATGTAATTGTATAGGCATCTACAAGATCAAGTATAAAACGGACTTTATTACCCACTGCATATGCAGATGATGTATTTGTACCTTGAATAACGGGACTATTGTCAATAATACTATCATTATTAGAATTATGATAATATTGGAATTGATCTGCAGAAACAACATAACCAGCACTTTTAGGTTCTATATATAGTGTAATTGTAGCACTACTACCAACTGCAACACTGTTTGTTGCTGTGTAAGTACCTGCCGCTACTGGTAAACAATTTATTAAACTAGCCATATTAATCTGCGTTTTCTGTTACTGTTATTATAGACGTTGTTGGTGCTGATGTGTCTGTAACACTAGAAGGTACACCTAAGCCTTGTATATTAAATTCTCTTGAATCTAAATTAGCTAATGTAGTTGCGTTACCTTTTATATAATTAAACCATTTACCTTCTTTTTCTATAAACTCAGGTATGAAACCTTCTTGTTTGTCGGTTGTTATAGAACTAACATACCAACCTGTTATAGCGTTTTGATTATATAATGAACCAGTGGTATCACCAGCTCTATCACCAATAGAATCAAAAGGTGTACTAGTTATAATATTACCTCCACTATCAAGACCTACTTTTCTAGTATCTTCTAATATCCTACTTTTACTTCCTTCATAACTTATTGTTTTAAAAGATTTTATTAAAGAAGGATTGTCATTCAACATTAATTTTATACTTGAATTATTTTGTGTTCCATAAAAATTATTTCTTGTTGCATTGTTATGAGAATACATTTCACCTAATCTCCAACTATAATAAACATTATTTAATGATAAAGCAAATTCAGGTAAAAATGATTTTCTACTAGGCCAACCAGTTATTTTTTCTTGAAAACTAATTGTATCATCATTACCCCTAACTTCATTATTTGTTAATGTTAAATTATATAAATTTTTATTATCATCAAAACTACCAACAGCAAAATCTATATTAGCAAGTTTGTCTCTAAAATAATCTGTCATACCATGTCCTGATATTTCAGATAAACCATTTCTTGATAATCTTAAAACAACACCTCTTGCTTTATCTGTAAAATATGATCTAAAACCATATGATGCAAAACTTTCCGCATTCTTACTAATACCATATTCGCCTATGTAAGGTACTGATTGTCCTAATACAGCATTTGTTGATGTGAGTTGTGGATTTCCACTAGCTTCATATAAAGCATCTTTATTTGCTAATACTTTTAAAACTTTATCTTCACAGCATATAGTTAAGTCTGTATCTCTTTGATGTATTTTTTGTATTGATCCATACTCAGGATTTAAATCTTTTGTTATAGCTTCAGCTTGTATAAATTGATTTAATCGATTAATTCCAGATGTTGAATTATATAATCCAGAATATATTAAACCATTTTTCCTAACTTCTTGATTATATTGTTCAGCTAATGTTGCTGATGCTTTAACACCTTTAGTAATTGTCATGGCATTATAATCATCTCTTATTCTATTTGATTCAACTCCATTCCCCCAAGCATAACAATTAAACCAATCTAATATTTGCGCTGTACCATGTGTACCTATAGCATATGCTTGACTTGCTTCATAATATAAATCTACATCTATAGCTTCTTTAGGTTCTGTCTCCCATATTGCTGGGTTTTGACTTTTGTATGTACTATCTTGATTATATGTTTGTAGTATTTCAATATTACCAAATGTACTATTTGCTACATCACTAGTAAAATCATATGCACCTATAGGTTTATCTAATTTTAATACAAATATAGTTCCTTTGTTACGTGGCCAATCTTTTTTACTAAAATATTTAACACCTTTCCAAGCATGTTTTTCAATTGTATATATTGTCTCATCAGGATCTTCTGTAAATCTAAATTGAGTACCATCCGTTGTTAATGCTGTAGCCATATTAGAATGTGCACCTCCATCACAAGACATTACATTTGTTAATTTATTTTTACTATGGAACATTATAACTATCTTAGTTTTACCAGACTTTATACCATATTTAAAACTGCTAAGACTACCACTAACCAAGCTAGGATCAGTTCCAAAAGCTTCATCTCCAGAAAAACGATCAAATGTACAATTATTTATATGCCATCTGTAGTTTGGACCTAGTTCTAAATAATCACCCATAGAATGTCTACCACAACCACCAGTTCTTTTATATATACCTGTTTGATGTTTTATAGAAAAACTATCTTCAGATACAGATGTTAATATATGATCTTCTAAGACTTGATCTCTATATACTTTCACAAAAAATCTACCTGTAAATTCTGCTTTATTTTTTACCTCTGTTTTTGCTATTTCTAATGATAAACCACCAACAGCACTTGCAAATGCTCCAGTAGGGAAAAATTGTTTAACATCGCTTAAGAATTTTTTCTTTAAATTAAATCTATATTCATCATCCCCATCACCACTAGTATTAGTATTAAGACCTATACTTGAAACATCATACCAATCGGATTTTCCTGCACTAGCAATTATTCTTATACATAAACCAGATGAAGATGTTATAATTGAATTTTCACCCCATCTGTCTTCAAAATCATCTTTATCAACATCTACATATGTACCATCAGGTAAAGGATAAGCATCAGATGCAAATCCTGTAACAATTATTCCAAATGAAGTTTTTGTTTCTTTCATTTCAGTTGGAGCACTATTTTCGATAGCAATAACTTTATATTTAGCTTGTGCTTGTACAAATACATTGTTATCGTGTTCTTTTTTAAGTATTAAAAACGTTTCTTCATCTACTTTATTTCTTTCAGCTGATGGAAAACTTAACCAAACATTACCGTCTTCAGCATCATACCAACGATCCATACATAGATTGTAATATTCATTAGATGTTTCTTTAATGAAAAATTTATAAGATGACGCAAATAATGGTGGGTTACTAGTTATATTAGCATGTATATTATTATAATTTACTGAATCATCTTTTGCTAAACTAAATGATGCAGAGTCATCACTTTGAACAGGTGTTTCTCTACCATAAGCGTCTCTATAAACAACACCTAATTGATACGTTCTTTGTGTTTTTACAGATTTACCAGCTGTTCCTATTGTAGGTTCAGATCTGACATTAGGTTGTATATCAAATTTTGGACTTATTTCTGTGCCATTACTATCTGTTAAATTAAATTGTTGCGTATAATTACCATACACTATTCTATTAGCAACTAGTTCTTGTGCTTGTGCTTTTAATGGCACATTATCCCAAGGTCTCAATAACTGGTTTGTTTCCACAGTTTTATATATCATTTCTGATTCTAATTCATATGTACCAGTACCTGTCCATTCAACATCTTCATATTTTATAGATTTTACGACATATATATTTGCGTTGTTCTCTTTTTTAAATAATATATCAATTTCTTTTACTTGTTTTGGTAAATCACTTGGAACAAAGTTTGTTATTTTTAAAAACCTTATATCATTAACCATACCAAGGTTAAATCCTTTTGCTGGTTCGTACTCAAATGGTTGTGGTAAAAAAGCTACATCACTAAAAGGTGAGAAACAAGAATATTCTCCATCTTGATATTTATATCTATAAGCAAACCTTACAAATTCTTTCTCAAATAATGCATCATCTTGTTTTAAAGTGACTTCCCAATCTGTACTTTCTGTTGGGGTATTTTCAGATATAGATAATATAGTACATACAAAAGTAGTTGCAGGATAATTATAACCTGTATTTATTTTAAGTCTAATAGCGTATTCATCATCAAATCCATTAGCATCATCACCAGCACTTAATATTAATGTATCACCTGATTGAAACGTTGGGTGATTAGAAAAACTTAAACTAATATTGTTTTTACCAACTTCAAATAATACATCACCACTACTAAAATTATATGATACTGTAGAAGCAACAACACCTGTTGTACCGCCTAATGTTTGGCGTTTTGTATTAGCCATTGTTATCGTTGGTTGTACAGAAGGTCCTTTTTTAATTACAGTAATATCATCTTCTGCAAAATTATATGTACTATCGTTTTGTTGTTTTAAAACTGTATGTGTAGACCAGTTTGTACTACCTGCTTTACATTTTTCTATATTAATAACTTTTGGTTCTGAGTTATTATCTGTCCAAAATATCAAACCATCAATAAAATTAACACCTGTTATTTTATATGCGTTGTCTTTAGAAAAATTTAAAACACTACCTGTGTCAACTAGTACAGGTACAACATCACCAGTTAGTTGATCATATTCTGCAATAGCATCAACACTTGTTCCAGTTATAAACCAATATATTTTTTCGTTTTCCGTATCGGCAATACCACCAATACATTTACTACCACTTATACCTATCGCAGCACTATATGCCAATTTATTACCTAATATATTTTGAGCCGCTCCAACATCATCACCGCTAGATCCAGCTACTTCTATATTTAAAGCATCTCTATATTCACCATTTGGTACCAATCTTTCATCGAGATCTTTATTCATTTTCCCAGATGTAAACGTGTGTTGTATTTCCGGCATGTTTTAGTTTTTAATAGTTTTCGATTTACCCCTCATTATCTGAGTTAATTCTTCAAGTTTAAGGTTCGATAATCTTAATTTAGCATTACGAATAGCAGCATATCTTTCTTTTTTAAATCTAGCAACTACGTATTCCGGAATATTTGTCCTAGTAGATAATACAGCATGAGCAATCCATTTATATATCGCTTCTTCAGCAAATTTATGTACTAATTTTTCAGCCTCTGTTCCTACACCATCACTAATATATTGTAGTTTAATTGTTTTCCCATTCATTCCTGAACTAAAATGTATAAAACCTCTATATTGATCTATATAAAAAATTCCATTTACTTGAGCAGTTTCTGGGTTAATACCATATCTTCTACCCTCAGCTCCACTAAAATCTTGAACATCAATTTTATCACTATCATCTGTATTAGTAGCTGATGATGCTTGATATTTTGTCCATTCATCTGAATTTTCAGATTCCAATAAATCATTACTACTATCAAACATGTAATTATAATCCTCGTCTTGTAATAATGCTTTTGGATTACTTGTTTTTCTAGCTGGATATAATAATCTTTCTACACCATTTCTATCACTATATGATACCTTTACATAATTAACATAATCATGAGGTAATTTCATTTTTAGTGAAGGTGGTATTTCAATTTCTTGTGATTTATTAGATCGTAAAGTATCGTAACTTAATTCTTGAATTCCTCTTTGAGCATGAAATAATATATCAGTTCTTTTAACTCTTGGTATTATTTTCTCTGCACCAACATAAGATATTATAAAGTTATTTATAATACTATCTAAAGTAATATATTGGTAATTACCTAAATCTTCATCAAAACTTAATTGTACAATAGTTAAAATATCATCTTCAGCTATACCAGTCCAATCACCACTAGCAACATCAAATGTAATATCACCACTAGCGTATGCATAATTACCTCTATCTATTTGACTACCTAATCTATAAACTTGAAAATCAGCTTCAGTAACTGGAGCAGGACTAAAAGATAATGCTACTACTCTACTAGCCTCTTGTGCCGCTGATACTATTATACTTTCTGAATTATTATAATACTGTTGTTGTGTTCCTGTGAATAATGGCATATCTTATTGTTTTTCTTGTTGTTCATTTTTTGCTTCTTCTTGAGCAGCTATTTGATATATTTGTGGATCTTTAATTTCTATTCCAGCGAGTTTTAATATTTTTATAACTAATTCTGTTTCTTCAGAAGCGTGTAATTCAAAATTTGTTGATGTATTAGCATTATATAATGTAGATCCATTAGTTGTATTTACAACATAACCCCACTGTACTACAGCTGGAGTTGCTATATAATTACACTTTACATTTGCTTCGTCAGCATCGTTTATAGTGACCGGGTAAATTTGAAAAGTAAGTTCTGTTAATTGTACATAACACGGACGTGTTTCGGTAGGTGCTATTAATGGAGAATTTTGTATATGATGTATTTGGTTTTGATCTATTTTTTCAATTTCAATATATTGACCATCTGAATTTTTATAATATACTTCCCCCATTCTATAATATGCTGGAAAAGTACCAATACCACCACTTGATAAATCAATTAATACTTGTCTAAATCTTTCGAATATATCTATTTTTTCATTTAGTATATCAACCATATCAGAATATGTAGTATCATTACCAGGCACTCTACTGAACGCATTTAGATCATAAAAATATTGCTCAAAAATATCCATCTGAGCTTGGTTGGCAAATAGATTAAACTCCTGTGGAGTCACATATCCCCTTTGTTCTTTATTAGCGATAGCCAAAACTCTTTGATATACTGTATCTATATTTACTGCCATAATTTCTTTTATTTATAGTAAGTAACCACCTCAATAGAAATGGTTACTTTCTATAAAGTGATTAATTTATTTAATCTTTTTTTCTAACACTTTAAGAACTTCTAATCCTTCATCAGTCTTAAACCATGCGGCTAAAGCTGAATACGGGTGTTCTTCAAATGGAACAGTAAATAATTTTCTATCGCTACTTGTCCAAATAAATTTCCTATTATCAGGTGATAAATTTATTATGCCAGCCTCGACAGCTTTTATTCCTATATTCCTAAGATGAACATTATCATCATTTGCTAATTCCTTAAAAGCAATAGGTGATCTTCTAGCAAAAATTAAAGAATCTCTTTTGATTTCTTTAGTTGACATTTTACTAACTGAACTACCTATTTCCACTCTTAATATAGCTTCGAGTTCATCTACACTTAATTTTTTAGCCAGTGTCATAGCCTCTAATTCTAACTCAATTTTATCTACTTCGTAACCTGCTTTTATCTCTGGTTGATATTCATAATAAGTTTTATTTAAACTAGGATGATACAGAGAAAGCAATTTCTGTAGATTTTGCTTTTGTTTTGGAACAGTTAAACTACCGTTCTTAAAAACTAAATGCCCTAAAGTCGCAACACCTTTTTGTTCATCAACAAATGGTGAGTTTTGATTAGTTGCATATCTTAGTTCTCTTTGAAAACCCGTTCCTTCATCAAAATAAAGTAAAGGTTTCCTTTGTGTGTGTCTAGATCCTATACGTAATACAGGTGGTTGTTTACTACCCTTTAACATATAAACTCTATCTTTCATTTCCCATTGTGTTGTCACAATAGTGGGTGTTTCCACCGCTTTTACTTGTGGTTCTTTAACCACTTTTTTTGTGTTTTCCATGATATAATATAATTAAATAATTAAAAAAAATAAAGGTGAAGGGTGCCGAAGCACCCGTCATCTTTAATAATAGTTGTTATGATTTCAATAATACGAAGTTATTCGCAGCTTGAACACATAAACATCTTTCTGAAAGGAAGTTAACAACCATTTCATCAGCGTCACTTGTATAGCTACCACCAACTGATCCAGTAATCCAAGATTTGAATTTTCTGTCATCAGCTTCAGAAGCTCTATATCTTACGTGTAAAAACGGTCTAGATATATTTTTCCCAAGATTTTCATCATAAACAGTTGAAGTTCCAGCAGGAACGATAACACCTTCGATGTCATCCATTAGTCCTCTTGTTACAGAGTCATTTAAGTATTTCCAGTCAGTTTTGTAGAAGTCATAAGAACCTCTTCTAAATCCACTGAAACCTAAATTAAGCGCCATATCCCTTTCATTGTTGAATACTCCATAAGAAGCTCCACCATGTGAATCAGAATTTTGATTAGCTAACATGTTGTCGATTTCTAAAGAAATATTTCTTCCTAAGAACATCATGTTTTCCTCAATAGCACCTTGTTTGTCTAATTCCTGAAGAATCGTATCGAATTCAGCTAACCCTGTATGTGCATAAGCAGCACCAGTGTCAACACTAGCACCGGCTACATAAACATCAAAGTCAGTATCTTCCCATACTAATCCTCTTGCAGTTAAAGCAGAGAATAATCCTTGAGTACCAGAAACTGCAAAAGCGGAAGTACCACCAAAGGTATGTCCAGAAGGCATAGTTACTTGCTCACCTTCAATCATTGCCATTTCCAATTGATCCTCAAATCTTAATCTAGCTTCGTGCTCAGATTTTAAGTACCATAAATATCCAGAAGCACCATTTTCAGAAGTAACTTCAACCCAACCTATTTGAGCAGTGTCAGAACCAGAGATTCTGTATCTGTCTCTTAAGATAGCAGGTCTGTTACTAAATTGAGTGAATCTTGAATCTAACGAACCACTAAGGTTAGAAGATCCTTTGATATATTCAGTACCATAAACGAAGATTTTTAAATTATCTCCATTGCTTAAATTAACTGCACCAGTAGCAGAAGAACCATCATCAACGTTAGTTAATCTCTTCTGTGTGTATGGAGCAACTGTTATTGTAGCTGTTCCACCACCACTTATTACTAAACACTTAAGAGTCTCAGCTGGAATCGCAACATTTTGTATTATAATAGTGTCGTGATCTTTAATGAGATTTGGTTCAGCAGTTGTGTGTGGTATAGTTATTGTATTCGTTGGTGCATCTAATACGTTACACGACTCTGTCGCGTGTCCGTCATCATATGCAACATGTAATCTACCTTGCTCTGACCAAATAACTTGATCTGAAGCCATAGGCATTTCAGCACCTACCATTTTAAGGAATCCAGAGACGGTTCTTTTCCCGTATCTCTCGACTTCTTTTTCGTAAATTTCTGGCAAGAATTGCTGTGCAAATGTTCCACCACCTGTAGCCGAATCGAATGATAAATAATTATCATTAAAAACAGTTTGATCAGGACGTGGGGTAATGTGGGCTAAAGCAGCCCCTGTACTTGTAAAAGCCATAATTTTAATTTTTAATTGTTAAACTTTATTTTCTAATTTTAACTCTAAGCTTACGTGAATCATCGCCAGTAATCGCTCTTACTTTAAAGCCTCCAGCTTCAACTGTTCCAGTAAATTGTTGTCTTGGGTCCATACTTACGTTTTTCGCCTTAGCAACACTTTCTTTTATAGCATCAGCTTTACCTTGTTCATAAAAGTGATTTGCGATTGCATCTGCATTCATTGCTGTAAATAAAGATTTATGATAACCCTTAGCGTCATTAATTTCATTTTTATCATTCGTATAAGGTTTGACAAAATTACTAATATCACTTTGGGTTTTCTTAACTTTATCAGCATCTTTAACATTGAATCTAAATCTTTTTTCCCCGACGTTATATTCAAAACCTTTGAATTTGTCGCTAAAAACTTGGTTAGTTTTTGTATTAAAGATATTAACTCTTTGTTCTTGCGTCTGCTTGATTTCAGATTGCTCTTTGTTATGTCTATTAAAAAAATCAACCGCTTTCTTTTGATCAGGTGTTAACTTAACACCAGCCTTGATCTCATTATAGTATTTGGACTTTAACCCGTCCAGATGGGTTTTAGCATTAGCAACTTGCTCTTTTAACGCTAATTTTTTTCTGCGAACATCTCTTTCCTCGTCACTATCTTCGTCGACGGAAAATTGATCTTCCATTAAGAAACTAATTTCATCATCATTTAGATGAGGCTTAGTTTGCTTATAATATTCTTTTAATAGTTGATTTTCATCAAGTTTATCATAATCTTGATTTAACTTAACGTAATCGTCAAGACTTCCACCAGTTTCATCCATAAAGTTTACAACTTTTTGAATATTTTCTGGTAAAGGTTTTCCAGTTACTTCAGCTTTTTCAACAGCTTCAACTACTTCTTTAGCAGTCTCTTCTATTTCTTCTTCTACTTCTTTTTCTTCTTCACCGGTTATTTCTTCAAGAACAGGTGTATCTTCTATCTCTGTTTTTTCTTCAAGAGTAACTTCTTCTACTTTAACCTTCTCTTTTGGTTGTTCTATTTCTTCTTTCTTACTTAAATCAACTTTAGGAATTTCTTCCTTTGTATCTTCCACCTTATCTTTACTAAAATCTACTTTAGTAATAGTAGGTTCGATTTCACCTAACTTTTTAGGTTTTGTAGCTTTGACAGCTTTTTTAGTAGCTTTCATATCACCACCTTCTTTTTTTACTGTCTCGTCTTTTTTAACTTCAGTAGATTGAATTTCTTCAACTACTTTTTCTTCTTTTTTAGCCATAATATAATATTATAAAATTAAACAATTATCTAGGTTCAAACATACCTAAATCAAATCCTGTACCTAACTGGTCATTACCTGTAGATTCAAAATTCTTAGGTGGTTTGCCTTGATTTCTTTGGTCGATCATATCAGATTGTTGAGTAGCTTGTATTCTAGTTCTTTCATCTTTACGATCTTCTTTTTCTTTTACTCCATTTTTTAAAGTATCTTGCTTCATTTGTTCCAATTGCATATTTAACTGAAACTCATAAGCCATTAATTCTTTTTTCAATTTTGCTTCTTGCATCATTTTTTGAGATTCAAGTTGTGCTTTACCAGCTTCTAACTGTAAATTAGATTGAACCATTGCTGCATTTTTTTGAACTTCTGCTTCTGCTATAGCTTTTTGAGCTTGTGCATTAGCATCTGCTTGAGCTTTAATATTTTTTTCTTGTAACTCCTGATCTTTTTCTTGTTTCTTCTTACGTCTTATTTTAAGAAGTTGGTTAGCAAGTTTTACATTTTTAATCATTCTTAAATCAACAGCATCTTCTAAATCTATACTTTGTTGAGTTAATGCCATTTGAATATTATTTTCAAGCATTTGTTTTTCTTCTTCATCTGGATCTAATTCAATAAATATCCCAAAATCATATAAATGTAAATTATTCATTTCTTCTAATGTACCTACATTGTGAGCACCTATAGATTGAATAAAAGCATCTTTTGTTGGTGAGTATTCAATTATATCAGAAACCCTTAATGATATTCCTTCAGCAACTTCAGCTGTTAAATATAATCCAGCTTGTAGTATATGTCTTGTTGCGGTATTAGAATTTGCTGCTGCAATTTTTTGTACACCAACCAACGCTTTTGCATCAGGTGTACTAGCATCCCTTGCTTCATTTAATCCGGTCACATCCCTTATCATTTGTAAATAATAATTGTATGTTTGTATTAATGATTGCATCTTTTGTCCACCGCTTCCAGATTGTATTTCTTGAATAGGTATTTTACCTGGATTCATGTCTCCATCACCAGTCATTGATCTACCTATAATACTACCAGTTTGGAAAAACATATTTAATGCTTCTTGCGGATTATAATTAGTACCATTACCTAAATCTATTTCAGCAAGACCATCGGCATCTAAATAAATACCATCAGGAACCATTCTACTTAAAACTTGTTGAAGTTTTAAATGTGTTAGTTGTATCATATCAGCAAAACCCGTAATTCTACCAACTAATGATTCAATTTTTCCTTTATACATTCTAGGAGCAACAATAGCATAATTCATTTTAACCTTAGTATAATCACTCTTAGGTCGTAACATATTCTTTGCTAATTCCCATTTAAGTAATTGGTCTGTCCCTAATATTAAAGCTCCTTCGTATAAAACTTCTAGAGATCTTTCTAATTTTCCAAATCTAGCTTCTAATTCAGCATCTAATACTGGATTAAATGTTTCATCTTTTACTATTATTTTACTACCACCAGTAGCTGTATCTTTTATTTTATAAACTTCTTTAGCATATGTTTTATAATTAAAATATAAAACTTGTATTTGATTTCTATCTG
>LWDU01040272.1_pt1 | contig 15876 bp, 16 predicted proteins | sample 727161 | NCBI WGS metagenome assembly LWDU01 (sample SAMN04566230, study PRJNA314399) | hydrothermal vent metagenome | isolation source: deep sea hydrothermal plume seawater | place: Mexico: Gulf of California, Guaymas Basin | collected 2004-07-11 | reverse complement strand
AAGACCACGTTGAAAACCCAGCTCAGACACCTCTTAAAGATGGTGCAATTCGTCTGGCTGCCGGTGGTGCGCTGTTCGCGCTGCCAATCGTTTTCGAAGCGATGAGAACAACTGTTGAGAACGCGGGTGGTGCGGCTGCCGTTTCTGCTGCGACACTTGAAACAGTTAACTTCGCTGTCGGCTAAGAATTACTTCTTACCTAATTATGGTGGGCATTGGGCGTAAACCGCGCAATGCCCTTTTTATTTGCCGATTGCGCAAATACCTAGCACCAAGGTGCTTTTAAAAATTGAATTTATTGTCAGTAAAATCATTCTGACATGGTAAAGTAATGTGCGGGTTCATTCGCAAATAGGGGAGTAACACCTCTTTTTTCAAAAGAGAAGTTTTAAGACGTAATGAAATATCATCTGATTTTCATTTTGCTGTTTATTGTGGTCGTTCCGGTTTGGACGATCAGCTTGATCTGGAACACCATGGTCGAGAACGAAAACGATGCGGTTCGTTATCGCTTTGGATTGGTTCTGGAAGAGCGCCTTGAGAAAATCTCAGAGCAGAGCCTCGGCATTCTCAACGAGACAGCAGAAGAGCTCAAAAAAATCGATAAGCAAGGTCGGGACGATCTGGTTAATGATGTTCTTTTCTTTGATAGCTCCGGCCAATTTTCGCAAACGCGTGCGGCGCCGAATAATATCCGCCCGGAAAGCGCCCTCTTCGCACAGCAGCTGTTTAAGGACCGCCTACAAAAGCGCGATGCAAAGACAGATGAAGCGCCCCGCATGGGCAGCATTATCAACGGCAATGTTAGCCTGATCACAGAAAGCGATTATGGCTGGGCTCAGAAAATGGGCAGCCCTGATCTAGATCTATGGTTCTGGCACTTTCTGGATGATGACGAGATCAAGATTATCGATGTTAAAACCGAGTACCTGATCGAGAAGATATCCGCACTGCCACTGCCCGTGGATATCAATCCATATGATGGCGTTGTATTGGCCGACGGCAAAGAACGCCTTGTGCATCTATGGGGCGCGCAAAAGCCCGTTGAAAATAACGCAACACCGCGCGCATCGGTATCCATGCCCTTTCCTATGAACACGATGCAGCTATATTATTTCACAGATAACTTTCCGACGATTAACTTGAAGTTTCGTATTCTGATTTTGTCAGTCGCCTGCTCGCTTTGCATTATGGGTGGCTACTTCTTCTGGGAACATATGCGCAGCCTGGATGCTACGATGCAGAAAGTGTCCTTTGTTAACCAGGTATCGCACGAGCTGAAAACGCCGCTGACCAATATCCGTATGTATGTGGACTTGCTGAAATCCAGCCTGTCAGATGATGTAGCAAGCACCAAAAAGCTGGAAATTATCGACCATGAAGCGATCAGGCTGAGCCGCCTGATTAACAATGTACTGACGTTTTCTAATCAGAAGAACCTACAGCCAAACCCTGCCCCGTGTGATGTGGACGTAGCGGTCAACCGCATACTCGAGAGCTTCTTGCCGCAACTTGAGTCACAGGGATTCAAGATCGAGACAGATTATAAGGTCGGTACATATATCGTTGATCAGGAGATGCTGGCACAGATCGCTATTAACTTGATCAGCAATGCCCAGAAATATGCGTCTTCGGGCAAATATCTGGGCATCCAGACCTTTATTGAAGACGAGAAGCTGCACTTGAAAATTTCTGATAAAGGGCCCGGCATTGCGGAGAAACTACAGGAAAATATATTCAAGCCTTTTGTACGTGGCGATGACAAAGCGACCGAGGGTGTATCAGGTACCGGCCTAGGCCTTTACCTAGTGAAAGACTTAACCGAGCGTCAGCACGGCGAACTAATTTTAAACAGTGATAAAAACGGCACAACATTTGAGGTAATTCTATGAAAATTCTAGTCGCAGAAGATGATGAGAATTCTTCGATAACGAGGGCTATGACGTTGTCACCGCTATTAACGGGGCTGAGGCGCTGAAGCAATACAAGGCGGAGAAGCCTGATATGCTCTGCCTTGATGTCATGATGCCCGAAGCCAGCGGATTTGATGTATGCCGCGAGATCCGTAAGAGTGATGCCAATATTCCAATCATCTTTCTGACCGCCAAGGGACAGGAGATCGATAAGGTTATGGGGCTCGAAATCGGTGCCGATGACTATATCGTCAAACCGTTTGGCGTCCATGAAGTTATTGCCCGCGTACGCGCCATTACGCGCCGCGCCCTGCAAAACAAATCCGTGCCGGCCTCATCTGATGAAAGCTTTATTGTCGAGAAACTCGAGATTGACCCCTCAGAGCTGAAGGCGCGCCGCGATGGTCAGGAAATCGACCTGAGCCTGCGCGAAGTGAAGATTCTGAAGCTATTCCATGATTACAAGGGTAAGGTTGTCGACCGCGATACGCTACTCGATCATTGCTGGGGCGAGCATGTTATGCCTGAAAGCCGCACCGTTGATCAGCATATAGCCGCACTGCGTAAAAAGATCGAGGCCGACCCTAAAAACCCTGAGATCATCAAGACCGTGCATAATGCGGGGTATCGCTACGAATAAGCCGGCGCGCTATTTCTCTTCATGAACGCGGTCGATATCACCGATATCCAGAAATGGCGAGGCGTCGATATCTTCTGCTTCCATCAGCCCTGCTACGCGCTGCAAGGCCGAGAGAATTAAGCTCTGCTCCCAATCCTCAAGACCGTTATATTTATCTAGAAACTGCTTTTGCAGCAGCGTCGGCGCATCATGCAGCGTTGACTTTCCTTCGGCGGATAATGTGGCATGAACGATACGCTTGTCCTTATCGCTGCGGATACGCTTTACCAGTCCCTTATCTTCCAGGCGATCAATAATGGTGGTGACTGTAGCCTGCGTTAGATTAACATCCTTGGCAATCTGACTGATCGCCACATCACCCAAACGATCAATTGCACTCAGTATTAAAAACTGCGGGGGCGTCAACCCTGATTCACGTGCCAATTGCTTGGAACGCAAATCCGTTGCCCGAATAATACGGCGCAACATCACCACAACTTCTTCAGAACGATCCATCTGCATTCGTCTAAGTATCGCTTTTCTAATCTTTAACTTGTCATTTTTAAGTGTATCGACAGTAGCCCACCTGTCGTTATCAGCCAAGGCTTTTGCGTCACTTTCTGTTTTTATAGCTTTTAAAATACTCATAATTATTTAGCTTTATTAATTTATATACATTTAGCTATCAAAATTAAAAATATCAAGATATTTGCAAAATTCCTTGTTTATCCTTGATAAATTTATTTAGATAAACTAACTAATATTTAAACAACAAATTCAAAGATCAAAAAACTAGTTAGAAAAACTAAATATTATGACCGCACATAAAAGACAGCAACCGCAACCGCTCAACGATAACGACCTGATATTTCGTAAGCCTAAGGATACGGATGGCTATGCCGTTCACGATCTGATCAAGAACTGTCCGCCGCTGGACCGCAATTCGGTTTACGCCTATTTGCTGCTGTGTACGCATCATGCGGATACGTGCGTGCTGGTGGAAAATGATGGGGAGTTGATCGGGTTTTTGTCCGCCTATATCCCGCCAGGCGAAGAAGACACCTTGTTTGTCTGGCAAGTAGCCGTTTCCCGTGATGGTCGCGGCCTAGGTTTAGCAACGCGTATGCTAAATGAGATTCTAGCGCGCCCCGAAATGGAGCACATCAAACAAATCCAAACAACTATCACGCGCGACAACAAGGCATCCTGGCGCTTATTTGAATCATTTGCCGAAAGTGTAGACGCTAACTGCTCTAACGAAGTGATGTTCTGCCGTAAAGAGCATTTTGAAGGCCGTCACAAAACCGAACATCTGGTCACAATCAAACCTATTAACGACTAAAACCACAGGAGACCCCCATGAAACCCACAGATAACAAAAACAGCATTTTCGATCGCGTGGAATCCGAGGTGCAGTGCTATGCCCGTTCATTCCCTGTTACATTTACCAAGGCAGATAATGCCCGCCTAACCGACGAGAACGGCAATGAATATATCGATTTTCTGGCAGGCGCAGGCAGTCTGAATTACGGTCATAACAACCCGCATCTGCGCGATAAGCTGGTGGAGTACATTTCATCAGGCGGCATCACGCATAGTCTTGATTTCCACACGAAAGCCAAGGAAGAATTTCTGACCGCGTTTCAGGATCACATTTTACAGCCGCGCGGCCTTGATTATGCCGTGCAGTTTACAGGCCCGACAGGTGCTAATGCCGTTGAAGCGGCACTGAAGCTTGCGCGCCTTGTGACAGGCCGCCGTAACGTTATTACATTCACCAATGGCTTTCATGGCGTAACCATGGGGGCACTGGCTATGACAGGTAACGGCCATCACCGTGGTGCGGCGGGCGCAGATCTATCCAATGTCTCGCGCATGCCTTATGACGGCTATGTAGAAGGTGACTTTGATAGCATCGCCTATATGGACAAAATGCTCAGCGATAACAGTAGTGGCGTTGATCATCCTGCGGCAGTGATCGTTGAGTGTATTCAGGGCGAAGGCGGCTTGAACGCCGCGCGTGCTGAATGGCTACAGCGCCTTGAAAAGCTCTGCCATAAATATGAGATGCTGCTGATCGTTGATGATATTCAGGCAGGCTGCGGCCGTTCCGGTGATTTCTTTAGCTTTGAAGACAGCGGGATCAAGCCTGACATCGTAACGCTATCCAAATCCATTAGCGGCTTTGGTCTGCCGTTCGCGCTGACAATTTTCAAGAAAGAGCTGGATAAATGGCAGCCGGGTGAGCATAACGGCACATTCCGCGGCAATAACCACGCCTTTGTTACCGCAACAGAAGCCATTAAGCGCTACTGGCAGGATGATGCCTTTTCAAAAGATGTGAAGCGCAAAGCTGCCATAATGGACGCTCACATCAACGAAATTGTATCCATGTTCCCGAAAGGTACAGTAACACCTAAAGGCCGCGGCATGATGCGCGGGATTGCCTGCGAAAGCGGCGAGATTGCCGATCAAATCACATCCATGGCCTTCAAACATAATCTGGTTTTGGAAACCAGCGGCCCTGACGGCGAGGTCGTGAAGTGCCTTTGCCCACTAATGATCCCTGATGAAGACCTGAACAAAGGCTGGAACGTTATCAAGACCTGCTTCGATGCGGTCATGGCCGAACATATGCCAGAAGAAAAAATGGCCGCTTAAATCAACCGATCAAAGAGGAGAAACATTATGATTGTACGCACATTAGAAGATGCCAAGAAAAGTGACCGCCGCGTTACAGCCGAAAACTGGGAGAGTGTCCGTATGCTGCTGGATGAAGACAAGATGGGTTTTTCATTCCACATCACAACGATCTACAAAGGCACGGAGACTGAAATCTGGTATCAAAATCACCTAGAGTCCGTTTACTGCATAAGCGGTCGCGGCGAAGTCGAAACGACAGAAGATGGCAAAGTCTACCAGATCGAACCTGGCACGATTTACATTCTGGACAAGAATGACAAACATAAGCTGCGCGCCACGACAGAAGATCTTGTCTTTGCCTGCGTCTTTAACCCTCCTCTAGTCGGCAATGAAACACATGATGAAACAGGCGCTTACCCTCTCCTGAAAGATGCCGCTTGATAACGGAGACTGCTATGCCGCGTAGAAATTCCAAGAAAACCGAGCCTGAGTTCAATCCGCACACCGTTGAGAAAATCGGTGGTACGTCCATCGCCAAAACAGATGTTGTCCTCGATAATATTCTGATCGGTGATCGTACAGGAGATGAGGTGTATAACCGCGTCTTTGTGCTGTCCGCCTATGCGGGCATAACGGATATGCTGCTGGAACATAAAAAGACCCAGAAGCCTGGTGTGTATTCTTTATTCAGCGGTACCGACAGCGAATGGGCCTGGAGCGATTCCATCAGCGAAGTCGGCCAGAAAATGCGTGAGATCAACGCGCGCATTTTTACTGATGCCGCCGATCTTGCCGAAGCCGACCGTTTTGTGCGCGAACGTATTGAAGGCGTGCGCAGCTGTATGATTGATTTGCACCGTCTTTGTTCTTACGGGCATTTCAAACTGGACGAGCATTTGATGACGGTGCGCGAAATGTTGAGCGCTCTTGGCGAAGCTCACAGTGCGTTTAATACAACCCTGCTACTGCAAAAACACGGCATCAATGCCCAGTTTGTTGACCTTACAGGTTGGCGCGATATGGCGCATCTACAGCTTGATGAACGTATCGAGCTTGCTTTCAAATCGATTGATATCAGCAAAACCCTGCCTATCGTTACAGGCTACGCCCAGTGCAATGAAGGCCTCATGAGTACATATGATCGCGGCTATACCGAGATTACATTTAGTCGCATCGCTGTTCTAACAAAGGCACGCGAAGCGATCATTCATAAGGAATACCACCTCAGCACAGCAGACCCCAAGATCGTGCCAGAAGACAAAGTCCGCACTATCGGGCGGACAAATTACGATGTCGCTGACCAGCTATCCAATCTGGGCATGGAGGCCATCCACCCGCGTGCCGCTAAAGGCTTGCGTCAGGCGGATATATTGCTGCGCGTCCGCAATACATTTGAAAAAGACCATGCGGGTACCACGATCGAGACAGGTTATTGCAGCGATACACCAGGCGTTGAAATTGTCGCGGGACGACGCGGCGTCTATGGTATCGAGTTTTTTGATCAGGATATGGTCGGCGATATAGGTTATGACGAAAAATTCATTCACCAATTGCGCAAACGAGGTCTACGCCCTATGGCCAAAGACTTTAACGCTAACACCATCACCTATTACGTGACAGGGCCGATTAACCAGATCCGCAAAGTCAGCGAAGATATGGAGAAGGCCTACCCCAATGGTGAGATTAGCATTCATAATGTTGCTGCCGTTGCCGCCATTGGTACAGATATGCACAAAATGGGTTTGTTAAAGCAAGCTGTCTCTGCGCTGACCGATAACGATATCAAGGTGCTGTCTATTCACCAGATGATCCGCCTTGCCGATATTCTGTTCATCGTCAATGAAGGCGATTACGAGAAGGCCGTTTGCAAGCTGCACGAGTCACTGGTCGAGAGCGATAACAATAACGTCACCGCACTCGCTGCTTAGCCCCTCACCTAGTAAGAGCCGCCGCCGCCAAGGCCTACGCCTGTGCGGCTTGGTGACCAGATGTTTTTGGTTTGGGTGGCGCGGCGCATCATATGCTTACTGCCTTTTTCCGCCAAAACGTCCCAGTCATAGGCTTTGCCGTTATTGACCCAGCTTTGCTTTAAGTTGCTTTCCGCTGTCTTGGTTTGCACCATGGCGCTGCCCGCAGCTGAACCGTGATACCAGACGGCATCAACATCGTTGTGTTCCGCCAGAACGCCCGCCAGTTCATCAGGGCTGCCTGCCACTGTGTTCACCACGCCCGCAGGAATGTCTGCGGTGCGGAACAGCTCGATCAAATCCATCGCAGGGATCGGCGCTTTTTCAGATGGTACAGTCACGACAGTGTTACCGCCCGCGAGGGCTGCAGCCACCATTGTCACATAAGACAGCAGCGGCTTTTCGTTTGGTGCTGTAATACCGATCACGCCGATATGTTCGTTCAGCGCAAGGATGGCCGTCTTGTCGTTTGAGGCTTCGTGTACCACTCCCTCATGCATATTTGACCATGACGCGAAGTTGAACAGCGCCTTGATGGATGCATCGACTTCGGCGCGGGCATCGGCTTCGGAACAGCCTGTTGATTCAGCAAGTGTACGTGCGAATTCGTCAGCACGCTTAGATAAACGCTCCGCGGCGAATTTTAATACTTGCCCGCGCTGGTAGCCTGTTTTACCGCTCCAGCCAGCTTCCGCCGAACGGGCAGCCGCAACAGCATTACGGATGTCTTTGCGGTTACCGATTCCGACACGGCCGATCAATTCGCCTTTGTCATTGATCACGTTGCGAGTGCTACCGCCGTCAGGACGGGCTTCTTTACCGCCAACGAAAAACTTGCGGGTCAGGTCAATATCGCGTTTAGCAACAGATTTGTATTCAGTCTTCGGTTTTGACACATCGGCCTGTCCAATGGCTGTTTCCGTTTTTGGTTTCAGGTAACCCAGCAGGCCGCCCTTACCACCATCGCGACCAAACCCTGATTCAGTGTAACCGCCGAATTCGGCTTTTCCGTCAAACTGGTTTGTTGTGTTAATCCAGATCACGCCTGCGCGGATGGCTGCTGCTAATGCATTGGCTTTGGCCTGATCTTCTGACCAGACGGAGGCCGCCAGACCGTAGCGAGTATTATTCGCCAGTTCGATGGCTTCGGCAGGTGTGCGAAAGCTCATGGCGCTCAGCACAGGGCCGAAGATTTCATCCTGCATGACTTCATCATTACTGCTAACATTTGTGATCAGTGTCGGCGGGATGAAGTTACCGTCTGTTTCGCAGGCCTGATAAACCTCTGCGCCATCTTCTCGGGCGCGACTGATGAAGCCTTGCACCTGATCGTGCTGCGCCTTACTAACCACAGACCCCATATCAATCGTCTTATCCAGCGGGCCACCGACGCGCAAAGTTTGCATGCGGCGTTTTAGTTTTTCGATGAATTTATCGTGTACGCTTTCTTGGATCAGAAGACGTGAACCGCCGCAGCAGACTTCGCCCTGATTAAACCAGATCGCGTTGACGACGCCCTCAACAGCGCTATCAAGATCGGCATCATCGAAAACGATGAATGGCGACTTACCGCCCAGTTCTAATGACAATCCTTTATCACTATCGGCTGTGGCTTTGCGGATGATGCGGCCGACTTCGGTTGAGCCTGTGAAGGCCACTTTATCAACGCCTTCATGGCTCCCGACAACGCCATCGCCTGTAACGATGTTTACAAGGCCTTTTGGCAGGCCAATTTCATCACAGACTTCGGCAAATTTCAGTGCCGTTAGCGGTGTATCTTCTGCAGGCTTCAGCACAACCGCATTCCCCGCCGCTAGCGCAGGTGCGATTTTCCAAGCCAGCATCAGCATCGGGAAATTCCATGGAATGATCTGGCCGACAACGCCGTATGGTTCGTAATTATCAAAGTCCGCATCATTATCCATCAGCATGGCAAAATCGGCATGGTGATCGAAATGCGCGCGTACCAGCGGCATATCGGCATTCTTTGTATCGCGGAATGCTTTGCCGTTATCTAACGCTTCCAGCACTTCGAAATCGCGGGACTGGTCGTATATCGCACGACCTAGCGCGTAGAGATATTTGGCACGCTCGTAACCAGATAACGCTGCCCATTCTTTTTGTGCTTCTTTTGCGGCGGCTACGGCATCATCAACGTCTTTCTTGGTTGATTGCGCCGTTGCGCCTAATGCGCGGCCATCGGCTGGCGCTGTGACTTCAATCGTCTTGCGGCGGCCTACAGGGCGAAACTCGCCGCCCACATAGGGGCCGAATTTGCGTTTGCCGCCATCGACCCATTCCATTGCGGCCTTATCGCTTTCGGGGGCGGGGCCATATTCCATGCTGTCATAAAGGTCAGCGGCTGTTTGTTTTTCTTTAGTCATTATCCTGTCTCCCTTATGAAATCGCGTGGCGGCGTTTGGCGCTGTATTGACCTGTTGCCTGATGGTCGAGCTGCATTTCCAGATCGCCCAGCAAGCTGGACGCGCCGAAACGGAAGAGCTGCGGATCAAGCCATTCGTCACCAAGCTCGTCTTTGACCAGCGCCAGATATGTCAGCGCGTCTTTGGCTTTTGAAATGCCACCCGCAGGTTTGTAACCAACCTTAAAGCCTGTCATATCGTGGTATTCACGGATTTGGCGCATCATGACCAGCGAGATCGGCAATGTTGCGTTCAGCGCTTCTTTACCCGTGGATGTTTTGATGAAATCTGCACCTGCCATCATGCACACCATGCTGGCTTTGGCGATGTTATCCATAGTGCCAAGATTGCCTGTCCCCAGAATGGTTTTAAGCTTCGCATCCCCGCATGCCTCACGATAAGCCTTCACGCGGTCATAGACGGCTTGCCAGTCCCCGCGCAGCACTTCTTCACGTTGCAGCACGATATCGATCTCGGACGCACCGTCAGCCACGGAACGGCGGATTTCTTCAACCATGGTTTCAGTTGGCCCTTGGCCGTCAGGAAAGCCTGTCGACACAGCCGCCACAGGAATACCTGTGCCTTGCAACGCTTCAACGGCTTCGGCTACATGCGCGTGATACACACAAACAGCTGCCGTACGGTTTGGTTTTTCGCCCAGGCCTATCTTTTCCAAGATAGATGGGCGCACGGCTTTGGCCGCCTTACTACACAGGCGCTCGACCTTGCCATGTGTGTCATCGCCAGACAGCGTGGTCAGGTCGATGTGGTTAATCGCACGCAGCAGCCATGCAGCTTGATAGTCTTTTTTGACGCTACGGCGTCCATGACAGCATTTGTATTGATCTTGATGCTATTGATGATGCCTAAATCCAGCGCGATGCCCAGATTGCGCGTCCAGCCGTTATCGTTAGCTTGTTTGAAAGCCTTATTAGCAGCCATATTGGCGTCCTCCCTTTAACCCGATATTTTATCTTTTTCTATAATCAGGGGAGCACACTAGGATATTTTTTCCATATATGTCAAGAAGCAGACCTATCGTAAAACAGGCCTGCTTACAAAGCATTACATGGGGATTTCATATTTTATGAAACTTTTACGCGGGCGCATCGTTAGAAGGGCGAACCACAATGAAAGGATCAGATAATGACTAAATATATTTTGCTTGGCGCAACAGCGATTGCCACATTTTTCACTGTAAACACTCTGTATGCCGGCGACCTGTCCGTTAATGGCGCAACAGGTGCTGACGTTAATGTGACTGCAGGTACGTCTGTAACTGGCGACACGTCTGCTAACGCGGATACCACTATGGATCATAAGACAACAGCATCAGGCAGCGAAGGTTCTACTACGACGACAACTGATGTCACAGTCGATGTTGATAGCGAAGCTGATGAAGCGTGCTGCGAACGAGACTAGAGCAGAAGTCGAAGCAGAAGCTGATAAAGCACAAGCCGAGATTGATGCGCAGCGCGATGCCGCAGCTGACCGCATTCAAGATCTGGACAATGATGCAACGGCCGGCGTACAAGCCACAGCCACAACAAAAATCGACGTCCAGTAAAAAATCAGGAACTTACGGGCTACTCGCTCGTAGGTTTCTTTATAAACACACACTTACATAAGAGATAGAAAGGATGGTTATCCATGTCTTTGATAACAGCTACATTTAAAACACGTACAGCCGCAGAAGAAACACTGCGCGACTTTGAAAAACTTGGTGTAACGTCAGAACAGATTGGCCTGATCGTATCCGATGAAACACGTGGCAAAACCTTCAATATCGAAGAAGGCAGCAAAATGGATGAAGGCCTGGCAACAGGTGCCACTGCAGGTGGCGTCGTCGGCGTAGTCCTTGGCGCGCTGTCAACTGCTACAGCAATGGCCATTCCCGGCCTGAACATTGTCGTTGCAGGTTCGCTAGTTTCAGCCCTTGCCGGTATTGGCGCTGGCGCTACAGCAGGCGGCTTTGTTGGCGCTTTAATTGGTGCCGGTATTCCAGAGCACGAAGCCAAGCTTTACGAAGATCAACTTATGAACGGTTCTATTCTGCTGGCCGTAGAACCTAAGGATGATGATCAACGTGACGACATTAAAAACATTCTTGAACATCAGGATGCCTACAATTTAGCAGCCTAATATAGCGTTCAACTCGCTGGAAAAGCCGCATCCTATGCGGCTTTTCTTTTCCCTAAACCCTAGTAATGAAGGAGACCAAAATGTCTAACGAACTATCAGGTAAAAAAATTGCTATTCTAGCCACTGACGGCTTTGAGCAAGTCGAGCTGACCGAACCAATGAAAGCGGTCAAAGAGGCCGGTGCCGAAGTTGAAATCGTCTCGTTGAAAGACGGTAAAATACACGGCTATCACCACATGGAAAAAGGCGACAGCTTTGATGTAGATTGCACAGTCGAACAGGCTGATGCGTCCGATTACAACGGCCTTATTCTGCCAGGCGGTGTTCATAACCCCGACACATTGCGTACCGACAAAAACGCAGTCGAATTTGTGCGCAGCTTTTTCAAACAGAAAAAGCCCGTATCAGCTATTTGCCACGGTGCCTGGATGCTGGTCGAGGCCGATGTTGTTGACGGACGTAAAGTCACATCATGGCCAAGCGTGCGTACAGACATTGAAAATGCGGGCGGCCAATGGGTTGACGAAGAGGTTGTCGTTGATGAAGGATTAACGACTAGCCGTAAACCGGATGACTTAAACGCTTTCTGCAGCAAAACTGTCGAAGAGTTTTGCGAAGGCAAGCACCGCAAGCAGGCAGCTTAAATAGCGCCTATCTCAACAACACCCTCTTACCAAGATGGTAGGAGGGTGTTTTAATTAAGACAGATTGTAAATATTCTCAAAACACCTATGATCGGTTTGACATTCCCTATGGCAGGAATAGTTAAGTCATAGCGTCTTAGACAAGATTCCAAAGGAGATCATTATGCCTACAGAAGTATTATACAGCGTTAAAGCCACAGCCACAGGCGGCGGCCGCGAAGGTCACGCCAAGACAGAAGACGGCGTCATGGATGTCACACTGGTAAAGCCTAAAGAGCTTGGCGGCACAGGTGAAGGCGGAGTCAATCCGGAGCAGCTGTTTGCGACTGGCTATTCGGCTTGTTTCTTAGGCGCGATGCATTTTTATGCCGGTCAGAAGAAGGTTAAAGTTCCTGAAGATGCGACTGTCACAGTCTCAGCAGGTATCGGCCCACGCGAAGATATGGGTTTTGGCTTGGACGTTACTATTGAAGTTTCTCTGCCGGGTTTGGAAAAAGACGTAGCGGAAGATCTGGTTGCCGGAGCGCATAAGGTATGTCCGTACAGCCACGCGACTAAAGGCTCACTGAACATTACACCGAAGCTAGTGTAAGAAGGCGCGCAGCCTTTACGGTTTAAAATTTAAAGACTATTCTATGGGCGATTTATATCGCCCATTTTTATTGCTATATGACCAAGGATACCCGAGCATGAGTGAATTACCCGCCTGCCCCCAATGCCAATCGACCTACACATACGAGGACGGCTTGTTATTTGTTTGCCCTGAATGCGCGCATGAATGGTCTGAGGCTACAGCAGGCGGTGATGATGACAGCATAATTCGCGATGCTAACGGCACTGAACTTCAAGATGGCGATACCGTGACCGTAATTAAGGACCTAAAAGTCAAAGGCTCATCATCAGTTGTCAAAGTCGGCACCAAAGTCAAAAACATCCGTCTTGTCGGCGGTGATCATGACATTGATTGCAAAATACCGGGCATTGGTGCGATGGGCCTGAAATCAGAATATGTTAAGAAGGTTTCCGAATAATATCTAAACCGCGATTAGATACTTCTTTGACTTTCTCCATCGTACGCCCCCAAAAGGCCGCGGAAATTGTTTTCGCCATACTCAATTGGCTTACGCTCTGCGTTTCAGAATTAATTGAGCTATCAGCAATATGTATCTCTGCAGTAGGTCTCTTGGCTTTAAAGCTATCCCATGCCAGCTTTGCACAGCTATGCACACTGATCGTCTGCCCAATACCTTTTAGAATATCGCGGTCAATCTGACCTGTTTTCCAGACGGTCGCAAAAATAGACGTCAAAGTTTGCGCGCGCAGCTTTTCGTCACTGCCGAAGCCTTGATGCGCGTCCATGCGTGCCAGCAATGCACGCTGTTCGTCCACCAGATAGGCCTTATTCTGCCCCCAGTCACGACTGGTAACAGCCTCCACGAAGGTCGACGCAGCAGGCTGTCCCGTAGCAACGGCATTAAAGACAAGCCCTAACACTTGCCCCAGCGCCTGTTTCTGTTCGGCGCGCGGCTCTGCAATACTCTTCGCGTCGAGATCGTAAGGGATTTGACCGACATCAAACATACCGATCGTGTTTTCTTTAATTCCCTGCTGGCCGCCATGACGGTCTTTGTCAGTAGCCTTGCCGCGCAATGTTCTATAAAGCTCGGCCGTTTCAATCGCGATGGATTTCAGCTGTTTTACAGGGCCGTCTTCCAGATCATTTAAATGCGCGCCATGAATACGGGCTGTCTCCAGATATTCAGGACCAGCAGAGACAGTTTGCGCGACATTAAAGTCATGCCACTGCCCGTTCACGCAAATTCGCAACGGCGTGTATTCCGCCTCGGCGTAATCAACCTGCTGTTTTCCAACCTCGCCATTGGCTGAAACCTTGATCATCTCGCGCGCATTTTCAACCATATGCGGCAATGGTTTATAATGCTCATGGCGCTTAGCCAGTTCGATAAAGGCTGTTAAGTATCTTTCAAATTGCAGATCAGCAATTGGTAAAACATCCTCGCGCATAAATTTCAGAGCGGTTTCGCCATCCGCTTTCTGGCGGGCGACCACATAGGCGGTCGAGGCGCTCCCTAACACCGCGCCGATATGTTCTTTTTCGATTTCGCGCTGCATATCTTCGGGCAGAGCCGCTTCGATACGTTCAAAAATTTCCCAGCGTTTGGGCGGCGCAAAGTCTACCTTGCTGCTCTTCAGATCATCACGAAACTGGATAAACTCGGGGTCTTTCAGATCAAGACCACTGAGATAGCTGTGACCTGCTTGTAAGAGCTGTCCGCCTGCCGCGCCCGTTCTGGCCAATACAAATGACAGAACCTGCCCCGGGCGCAGATCGCCCTCTTTTGCAGCCTGCTCAGTAGTAGCCAGAATGGCCGAAAATGTCGTACGGCGAAGCTCGGCCGGACATGTATCCAGATAGACCAGTAGCGCTTCGCGGGCTTCAGGCGCAAAACGGCGCTCCATCGGCAGGACTTTATCCAGCACAAATTGAACGGCTTTATCAAATCCATCCTGTTCGTCTTCATTAACAGGGAACAAGATACGATCCAGATAAACCGTGCGCAGCTCGAACGGCAGCGTCCAGAAATTCTGGTGCAGGTAATCAACGGCCATGTTTTCCTGAAGCGGTGAAAGCTTCAGATTTTTTTCAGGGTCATAGAATTGCTGGATAAACTTCGCATTCGACATTCCCTGATGCACTTTTGATTTCAACAGACTGACAAAATATCCTGTCCCTGCCTTGGTAATAGGCTCGGTAATGTAATCCAGAAACGCCTGACGCAGTTCGGGGTCATGCGCGCAGAGATCAATCGCGGATTCAATGGTGCGCAGACCGCTATCCTGTTCCAAGAACTGGCGGCCGTAATGATCAACCAGAAGTTCTTTCGCAGCATAGGACAGATCTTTTTGTGCCTCGACACGATCCAGCAATTTAATCACGGCACTTACCGCCTGCCCTGCGTCAAATTTACGAACGGCTCGTTTTAACACCTTGGTTGCTGCCTCAACATAGGCTTTATCACCGTAATCCAGAACCGAAGATAGCGCGCTAACATCTTTCCAGCCTGCCACTGTTGACTCTACCCATTGTTCAACAGCCCATTCACGATATGACGGGTCTTTAATCTGGATGGTCATGAGATGCGCCAGATGGTTGGCACGCTCTGCCACAGGTAACGACATTATTCGATTACGAATATGCCTTTGATAGTCTCGCTCCAAATGCGGCCTATGGGCGAAGATATTATGGGAGCCTTGATCATAGTAACGATCATCGCCGCGACCATGATCATCGACAAACCTTTTGATAAGCGTTTCTAGAGGCACCGACTTTCTGAAGTCTACGCGCTTATTCCGTTGCAGCTGACTTTTCACGCGGCGCGCTAACTCCTTAGTCAGCTTTGTGGCCAATTCCTTATTCTGCAGAAACGAGAAATCATTGCCGACAGTATACTCTGGCAACGATGCCAAGGCGAAGCGGCGCTCTACGGTATGGCTATCCGCGCG
>LWDU01035239.1_pt1 | contig 15876 bp, 10 predicted proteins | sample 727161 | NCBI WGS metagenome assembly LWDU01 (sample SAMN04566230, study PRJNA314399) | hydrothermal vent metagenome | isolation source: deep sea hydrothermal plume seawater | place: Mexico: Gulf of California, Guaymas Basin | collected 2004-07-11 | reverse complement strand
TGGGGTACTCGAATTGCCAGCTCCACATCATGCCTTCAGCTTTCACTGGTAGAGAACCCAGCGGAGGCGTACGCTGTATCGTATAAAAAGCCACACTCTGTACCGCCAGGTAAATCACGATGATGAGTGGGATCACAGTCCATAACACCTCGATTCCGTGTCCACTTTCCTCCACAGCACCCACCTCATTGATGGCCTTGCGGTATCGATAGCGATACAGGAAATACAGCATCGGGACAGCGACAACGAGGTAGATACCAACGGCCACACTCAACCAAATGCTGAACATCTGATCCCAATACGGCGCCGGATAAGCGAGTGGTACGATCGGGGCTGTCGTCGAGACAGCCTCGGCAAGCGATATCATCTGCATCATCACGTTCCTTTGGAATCTCTCTTGAATGCAAGTGTCACCAGTCCAGCAACACCCAAAACGCCAAGTCCGGCACTACCAAAGATTAAAGTCGGGTGCAGCTTGTAACGGCTGCGCGATGCATCGAACTGAAAACAGGTCAACTTGACCACATCGATCAACTCATTTAGGTGTGGCGCACGGTTTCTGCTTTCAATCAGTGCGAGCTCGATATCCTGCACCCGCGATTCAGTACCATGGAGATAACGCATGACTTTTCCTTCCGGCGAAAGAAAAACCAGCAATGCTGGATGCAGGAAGGCTTGGTCTCGTTCAGAGAAAACAAATTTGAAGCCAACAGATTCAGTTAGACGGCTACTTGCTTCACCAGAGAGTGTCCCAAATGTCCAGTTCCCAGGGACCGGCTTTAAAGTGGAACGGGTGGTACTTAAGGTTGTCAGCGTGTCTTTTGCATCGAATGAAAGGACGATCACCCGATGTTCCGGTAAAGTGCTAGTGGATACAACCTGTGAAAGATTTCGGATTGTCAGTGGGCAGGCACCACCACAAGTAAAGTACGTCAACGCCAGAATGGTTGGTCTCGCCCTGATAAGTTCAGTCAGCGACTGGGTACCATTTGTGGTTTTGACTACAACGTCCGCGACTATTTGACCCAGGTAAAGACCTTCTTCGAGACGCAGTACAGCCGGGTCGAATTCATCCTGTTGCAACGTTCTGTTATGTCCAGCCGCTGGTGTCCCAATAGTCAATATCAGCGCTATCACAAGGTAGCGGAGTCTCAAGCTGAGCCTCCAATCACGTAAACGTTGAGCGCGACCAGCAACCACATGATGTCCACGAAATGCCAGTACAGGGCAGCGCCACGGTAAAAGGTGACCCTGTCGACTTTCATCAGTCCACTTGCGACAACACCAAACAGAAGCAGGTGGATGAGAAGTCCTACGACAACGTGGGCAGTATGCACACCGGTCAAACCGTAAAAGCCCGTGGCGTAGACATTTGATCCAAGCGTGAAACCACCCAGAGTGAGGTGACTCCACTCATTGATATGGAGCACCACGAACAATAACCCCAAGGTGAATGTCGCAATCAACCAAAACAGTGCTGAACGCCGGCGTTCACGCTCGAAAGCGCGCTGTGAAAACACGATAGTGGCGCTCGATGCCCACAAGATCACCGTCAACCACAGCGCAAAAGTCTTATCGAGTTCGGCTGGTATATAACTCACCCACTGATCAGCCTGGCTAACTCGACTCAGCCAGAAGGCAACAAATACCGTGCCAAAAATAATTATCTCGGATACGATGAAAGCGGTAACAGCGATCGGCCCAAGTCCTTCTTCGGTGCCGTGGCGAAAAAACTCCCTGGCCCAACCTGAAAATCCTACAGCTAACACTGCCAGCGACCCGCCACCAAGCACTACACCGAGCATCGGAATCTGCCAGGCGTAATAGGCCAACACAGCCAGCGGTATTAACAGGACGCCGATACCAACCAACATCGGCCAGATACTGGTTTCATGCTCAGACTGATAAGTTGCTGCGCGCGACATACATTGGTTCCTATCGCAAAACCGATTTGGGTCAATGCGTGTTCAGGAAACACACAATGATTTATCGTGCGTAGAGCAGCGAAGTATTGACCTGTGTCAGGATCTAGAGTCGTTGCTGCCTGACGCTAGAGATTTGCCACCGGGATTTGATCTGAATCAATAAATGTAAAGAGGTCTCGGGATAGTGTCACTGTGCACACTCCGGTAACCCGACGGCCCATGCTTTCTAAGAACTTCTATTCATCTTTGTCTATTGTCTTTGTTTTGCGGCAGCTGACCCTAATTCAAATATCGGCGGCAGGTGCGAATGATGCGAGTTATCAGGGAAGTCTTCCCGTGTAATTAACCGTGAGTCGATCGAACTTTCCAGTTTTCGAGAATTCAATCCCGTGGCACAACAGGATGACCCACCCAAATGATCGCAACACGTAACCGAATCTGTTTCGATTCGGAGCTAATTCGACGCTACGACTTACGCGCCCCCCGTTACACTTCATATCCAAGCGCGGATCACTTTAGGAATAACTTTACTGAGAAACACTATCGACAGGCAGCCGTAACCAGTAACGAGATCCCCATACCGAACGCTTTGTCTCTTTACTTCCATATTCCATTTTGCAATTCACTTTGTTTTTTCTGCGCCTGCAACAAGGTTGTTACCCGGCGTACTGCAGTAGCTGATGAATACCTGGATCACCTGTGTCAGGAGATCCAGCTGCAAGGTGCTTTGTACGACGGCGATCGCGAAGTCGTGCAACTACACCTGGGTGGTGGCACGCCAACGTTTCTAACCATGAATCAGATCAAACGACTGCTGCAGAAGGTCGATCAGCACTTTTTGCTTTCAACCAACCCGGATCGCGAGTTCAGTATAGAAATTGACCCGCGTACCGTAATACCGGAGTCTCTTGAATCCCTGAAGCAACTTGGATTCAACCGAATCAGCCTAGGTGTGCAGGATTTTGATTCGAATGTCCAGCAAGCGATTCATCGAATTCAGTCTCCAGAAGCTACCCTGGAACTGCTCCAGCACGCCAAGGACATTGGCTTTGAATCTATCAATATAGATCTAATTTACGGACTTCCCCATCAAACTTCTGAGACATTCAATCGTACGCTCGATCTGTTGATGACGACACCGCCAGACCGGTTATCCGTATTCAACTACGCCCATCTGCCCGGTCGGTTTCCACCACAACGCCGAATCCACAAAAAAGATCTTCCCAGTAGCGAAGAAAAATTGAACATTCTGGAAACCTGCATCCACTGGTTGACCACAGCGGGTTACAGCTACATCGGTATGGATCACTTTGCACGACCGGAAGATCCACTGGCCCAGGCTCAATTAAACGGCACCCTCGGTCGCAACTTTCAAGGGTATTCCACCCACACAGGCTGTGATCAGGTCGGGCTGGGCATATCTTCAATCAGTCAGGTTGGCGCGTGTTACAGCCAGAATGTGAAGGAACTCACACCCTACTACGCCGCGACAAACCGTAGTCGGTTGAGCGTATACCGGGGCTTTCAGCTTTCTCCAGACGATGACATACGAAGACGGGTGATAGAACAGCTGATGTGTTTTGGCCGTGTAAATCTCAATTCAGCCCTGGCATCAACACAGAACACACCGGAAACCTACTTTGCGGGTGAATTTCAGGTACTGGAAGAAATGATAGACGATGGCCTTTTGTCTATCGACGATAGCAACACGATCGAGGTTTCACCCGCTGGAAGATTTCTGATCCGCAGTATCTGCAGGGTGTTTGATGTTTATGCGGCACCCGGAAGCGAGTCACGATATTCTCGGCTGATTTGAAGTCATTGCAAACAGAAGGTGGGGCGAGTCACGCTATGATGCTTGGACCTATGCTGGTATTTTCTGGCCTCCAGAACCATGAACCTGGCGATGCAGAGCCTCGAAATCTTGAATGATTATGGTTCTTCCGTTTACTGATGCGAGATGATTTTCCTTAAACCGCTTAAATAGGCGGCTGACAGTTTCGGCGGCGAGACCCAGGTAATTTGCAATGTCGTGACGGGACATGCTCAAACGAAATTCAGTGCCTGAAAAACCGCGTTGCCTGAACCGTGTAGACAAACTGACAAGAAATGCAGCGAGTCGTTGTTCGGCCGTACGACGGGCTAACTGCAATAACATAGACTGATCGGTGGTTATCTCCCGTGCCATCAGTCGATCCAGTTCACGTCGCAGATTTGGGATCTTGACCGCCAACTGATCGATAGAATTCAGCGGTAATTCACAAACACTACTGTGTTCGAGTGCGACCGCTGAACAGGAATGGTTATCATCAAATCCATCAAAACCGAATAATTCACCTGGCAGGTAAAACCCGGTGATTTGATCTTCGCCGTCAGACGCTGAAATCGTTGTCTTGAAAGATCCTGATTTCACTGCGTACAACCCCTCGAACACATGGCCAGTTTGGTAAAGAAAATTACCCCGCGCCATTGCCGAGCGCTGATCAACCATCGTCTCAAACTGTCTCATATCGTCCGGCGACAGCGCACGCGGCAGACAGAGTTCAGCCAGAGAACAGTCCTGACAAGTCAGCTTCACAGGGGTATTTAAGCCAGAAGAAACAGCAACATAGAGAAAACCAACGTTATTTGATTATTTCCTTACATTATAAACAGAAATATCGTTGATTTGAAATCGCGTACACAGACCCCACCCCGACCGGTCAACTGACATCTGATTCACCGCAAATGCGTCGACCCTTGACGTAGGTCAAGCACTCCACCCGTCAATTTCGTTAGAACACCAACCTTCGGTGACTCGCATCAGTCACTTACCGACAACTAGGATAAGGAACAAGTTATGAAGAGTTTTACAGGTGGAGACAGAATCATATGGTGTATTTCAGCGTCTATCGCAGTCGTAGCCGTGATTACCCTGACTCTGACCGTCATTAAATGGGCCAGCACTTAGTGATATCAGTTCAAGTAGAGCCGAGTTGGAAAGTTTCCATCTGTGCTTTACGCAAAGCAGTGTTCGTTATAGGATTTTTGGTTTTCGCCAGGCAACAGGACTGGTAAACCGGTAGTGCAGCCTTAATCTGAGATTGATGGCACAAGACAGCAACAATATACAGACTGCGGTGTTAATGATGTCCTATGCACACACTCAGGGGCCTGTACAGCGGAAATTGCAACGGTCGATGACCGAGATCCTCAACTCCCGCAGCGGTCTGGCCAAGCCATCGCCGAGCACAGTTAACACGGTGAGAATCCCATTGGAGTTCTACTCTTGGCTGTCCATGGATTTTGCCCCACGTTCAATGTCGTGCAAAAGTCCACCGCGACGAGTATAGAAGTGCCAGGTCACGTATACGCAAATCACGTAAAAGACCAGGAATCCCCAGAGCGCCGCCTCGGGGCTACCGCTGATGGAGATTGAAGTACCGTAGGCCTTCGGAATAAAAAAGGCGCCATACGCCGCGATTGCCGAAGTGAAACCGATTATTGCGGCTGATTCTTTCTCGACCTGCCGAGTTCGATTTTCCTCAGACAGTTCAGGCAGCAGACGGCGGATCTCCCGGCCCATGATGACAGGGATCATCTGGAAGGTACTGGCATTGCCAACGCCCGTGGCAAAGAACAGCAAAATGAACATGGCGAAAAAGCCCCAGAACGCGTCTGGCTGGTCTTTGATGCCAATGAAAAAGAGCACTCCCAGAACTGCAAACACCATGCAGATAAAGGTCCAGAATGTCACCCGTCCACCACCGAATTTGTCGGCAATCCATCCCGTCGCCGCGCGTGAGAGCGCACCTACAAGCGGTCCCAGAAACGCGTATTTGAGCGCGTTGACTTCAGGGAACTGCAACTGGCTCAACAGAGGAAAACCCGCCGAATAGCCAATGAAGGAACCGAAAGTGCCGGTATAGAGCCAGCACATTACCCAGTTGTGTTTACGGCTGAAGATAACCGACTGGTCCTTGAAGGATGCCTTGACTGATGCGATGTCATTCATTCCGAACCACGCCACGATCGTTGCCAGGATCAGGAACGGCACCCAGATGAAGCCTGCGTTCTGCAACCACATGCTGCTACCGTCGGCCTGTTGCTGAGGATCTCCTCCCAGAACGCCAAATACGCCCATCGTAATTACCAGCGGAACCGCGAACTGCATAATGCTGACACCGGCATTGCCGAGGCCAGCGTTCAGGGCCAGGGCGTTGCCTTTTCCCTTCTTCGGGAAGAAGAAACTGATGTTGGCCATGGAACTGGCGAAATTGCCGCCACCGAAGCCACACAGCAAGGCCAGGATCAGGAACAGAAAATAGGGTGTATTCGGGTTCTGCACTGCATAACCAATACCGAGCGCGGGAATCAGGAGCGTTGCAGTCGTTAATGTCGTCCAAAGCCTGCCGCCCATGATCGGCACCATGAAGGAATAGAAAATCCGCAACGTGGCGCCCGACAAGCCTGGCAGTGCCGCAAGCCAGAACAACTGATTGGTGGAATAGGCAAAGCCCACGGATGGCAGTTTTGCCACGACCACACTCCAAACCAGCCACACCGCAAAGGCGAGCAACAGGCACGGAATCGAAATCCAGAGGTTGCGTCGCGCAATGGCGTTGCCGGTTTGTTCCCAGAATGTGGGGTCATCAGGCTCCCACACGTTGAGCGTGCGGCCAAGTTCAGTCCGATGAACTTCCGGTACGTGAACCTCCTCCATCTCAGGAAGTTCAGGCAAATCGCCGAGTTCGCGCATTTCTGCCGGAAGCGCCGCCCGCTCCATCTGCCGGACTGTGAAATGCATCCAGAGCAGTGCTACTGCCACGATAAGAAACAGCAGCATGAAGCAACTCGTCCAGATGCCGGTAAGATCATTCATCACGCCGAACATGATCGGCAGGAAGAAGCCACCCAAGCCACCAATCATACCCACCAGACCGCCGACCGCACCGACATGATCCGAGTAGTAGACGGGGATGTGCGTGTAAACAGCCGCTTGACCCAGCGACATGAAGAAACCGAGGATGAATATCACGATGACAAACGGCACCAGGCCCATGCGCGTAGAAAACGCGATAGGCGCGTCTATGCCATAAATGACGTAATCAGTCTCCGGATAGGACAGCATGAACGCACATATGACCGACACACCAAATGTCAGATACATAATCACGCGAGCACCATACCGGTCGGACAAGTGGCCTCCGTATGCACGGAACAAGCTCGCCGGCGCCAAATAAAACGCGGTCAGGATTCCGGCAGTCTTGATGTCGAGACCGTATACACCCACAAGGTATCTCGGCAGCCACAGCGCCAGGGCCACGAACGCTCCAAAAACGAAAAAGTAGTAGATCGAGAAACGCCAGATCTGAATGTTTTTAAGCGGCTCGAGTTGCTGAACAAGGCTCCGGTGCTGGATGCCTTTGGACCTTCTTGCCCGCAGGTTCGGATCATCCTCAGTAAATAGCCAGAACAGGACCGCTATTCCGGCGAGCACAGCTGCCCAGACCTGCGCCACTGCTTGCCAGCCAAGCGCAACCATCACAAATGGAGCCACGAATGTGGTCACGGCGGCACCGACGTTACCGACGCCGAATATGCCAAGCGCTGTTCCTTGCCGGCTTTTCGGATACCACGTCGAAACATAGGTGATGCCGACCGCGAACGAACCGCCCGCGAGCCCTACACCCAGCGCAGCGAGCAGGGTCATGATGTAAGTGTCCACGAGCGACAGCAGGAACGCGGCCAACGCCGCAAAAATCATGACGAAGAAGTAGACGATCCGCCCACCGTATTGATCCGCCCATATACCGAGCAAGATACGACTCAGAGATCCTGTCAATATCGGCGTGCCAATCAGCAGGCCAAACTGTGTTTCATTCAGCCCCAGGTCAGCTTTAATCTGTACACCGATGATCGAAAAAATCGTCCAGACTGCAAAGCAGGCGGTGAACGCAACCGTGCTGGTAGAAAGGGCCCTGGTCTGTTTCGCCCTTGGTATATTGTCAAGAGAATGCATGATCGCCCTCGCAGGCTCTTGATTGCGGGACCCTGGTGCTAGTTATTGCGGGGCCGGGCGTCCGACCATGCAGTACTGGCCTTGCGAATGCGCTTTTTGTCCCAGTTCCAAATCACCACCTGGTACGGGCGCCAGAGGTAGTGGAATGGGGCAACCAGGATATGCACCAGCCGGGTGAACGGGAAGATCAGTAAAATGGAAAATGCGCCAATGATATGCGCCTTGATAACCGGCGGCATGGCCACTACCGCCTCAGGCTGTGGATTGAGCTTGATAATGGACCACAGATAGGGCGACAGATCGGCCGCGAACCACGAAGATCCCCAGCGATAACCGAGCGCAATCCAGCAACCGAGAATGATCTGGACGAGCAACACCCCTTCGATGAGAAGATCCATGCGACTGGTCACGACTTTCAACCTGGGGTGGAGCAGCCGCCTTAATATCAGGACAACCAGGCCAACCAGGAGCGCAACCGCAAAGGTGAACCCCAGGCCTTCATGGGCGATCAGGCGTACGGGGTCACTGTTCCAGGCCAGAACCGCCTTGGGAAACAGGAACGCAACCAGGTGCCCGAGAAAAATCATCAGGATGCCAAAATGAAACGGTACCGTACCCCAAAAGCCGTGTTTACCTTCGAGGAACTGGGCCGACAGGCTGGTCACCTGGAAGCCCTTTTGCCGGTAGCGGTAGATTGACCCAACAATGAAAACAATGATGGCCACGTAGGGAAATGCGGAAAAAAAGAAATAGTCCAGTGAAGTCATATTGTTTCCTCCTCCTCAATACTCGGTGTTTGCGTTTTCTTCGATTTCGTTTTCCCTTCCCACCGAGGCAAGGAAGTCATTGGTAAGTTTCAGCGGAATCGATTCAACCAGCGAGAAGTCCTGTTTCAGGACCTGGTACAGGGATTGCAGTGCAAACCGGTAAAGCGTGACAGCGTCAGTTCCCACGTCTGGCGTTTCGATGAGGGTCTTGTAGTGTTTGACGTAAGAGGCGTTTCTTTTTTCAATGCGATCGGGATCAAATTCTCCAATCATCGCGCGTAGCGCAGGGGCAAGAATTGCATTAACCAGATCATGGACCAGGTCCTCGTCTTCGTGAGCCGCCAACAAACGCAGTAGATTTGGAAGAAAGTCTGCCAGTTCTGTACCGCAGTCGATGCCTGCTTCGACATGCTCACGATTCAGATTGGACAGCATTTCGCCCCTTTTATAGTCATCGCCAAACAAGACATAGCCGATGTCCAGGGTGGTGGCTGCCTGCACATCGAAGGAACGCGTATACAGCTCTTGCATGGTCATCAGGTCATGGGCGGGAAGATATTCCAGGAAGCAGTCCAGCTCAGCGCCCGCCTTCGCGTAGCGTCCCTCAAGGAAATCCCGGATATCCCGAACTCTTTGCGGGTAACCGCTTGCCGGGTACTCGAACATGGCCGCCAACAGCGAATAATGAATCCGTTCCATCACAGCCCCCTCTTAGCGGTGCCCTGCTTGAATCCAAACCCGGTGCTGCCCTTCTGATCACCGGTGAACTCCACCATTTCAATGGCCTGTTCCCGGTGGGCCGCCGGTATCACGAAACGGTCATCAAACTTGGCAAGCGCGGTCAGGTAATAAATTTCATCGGCCATCTCCGCAGTCAGGCCCGCACCCTGAAGCGCCTGATCCGCCTTTTCTTTCGAGACATCGCCGACAGTTTTGTGCCGCCGATAGATTCTCACGGCCATCAGTTTCAACAGCCTCTCCCTGACCATATCCGTATCGCCCGCGCTGAATAGGCTGGCCATGTACCGTAACGGAAATCTTGCCTGGTCGATGGTCCCGAACAGTTCCTCAGTGCTGGTGTCGTAGAGCCAGTCATCGTTCCAGTATTTGGTCACGCTCCCCAGCTTTTCTGCTTGCTCAGTATTGTCGACCGTATTGAGCGAGGCCATGACCGGTAACAGCGGGGGGACGTAGAACAACATCGGCAGGGTCCGGAATTCGGAGTGCAAGGGCAATGCCATACCCCACTTCTTGACGAACTTGTAGATGGGTGAGGCCTGTGCCGAACGGATCGTTGAATCGGCCACACCGTTCTGCTTGGCGGCCTCGATAACGCCAGGATCGTGTGGGTCCAGCATGATGTCCATATGCTGATTCACCAGCTCGTCAGCGGGGGCAGAGGCCACATCCTGAATCTTGTCCGCATCGTAAAGAATGACACCCAGGTAGCGAATTCTGCCGACGCAGGAATGCATGCAAGCGGGGGCCAGCCCGGCCTCGATGCGCGGGAAACAGAGTATGCATTTCTCAGACTTGCCGGTGTGCCAGTTGTAATAGGTTTTCTTGTACGGACAGGCGGTCACACACATCCGCCAACCACGGCAAACCTCCTGATTTACCAGCACAATACCGTCTTCACCTCGTTTGTAGATTGCGCCGGAAGGGCAAGATGCCACACAGGCAGGATTGAGACAGTGATTGCAGATTCGAGGCAGATAGAAGAAGGCCATCTTCTCCAACTGAAACATGGCTTCCTGCTCAGCGGGGCTCAGCTTCTTGAGGTTGGGGTCGTTGCGGGCGTAGTCCGGCGTACCGCTCAGATCGTCGTCCCAGTTGGGGCCCATCTTGATATCAATGGGTTTACCGGTTATCAGGGAGACGGGCCGTGCGGTGGGTTGGTCGTCGCCGGCCGGCGATTCGATCAGGTCCAGGTATTTGTAGGTAAAAGGCTCGTAGTAGTCGTCGATTACAGGCAGGTTGGGATTATGGAAAATATTGCCCAAGCGGTTCTTGCCGGCACCCTTTAGCTTGATGCTCTCGCCGCTGCCATTACCGGCGCCATTGCCCTTCTTCTCCCAGCCGCCCTTGTACATATCCTGGTCTTCCCACTTGCCTGGATACCCGGTTCCCGGCTTGGTTTCAACATTGTTCCACCATTGGTACTCGGCGCCTTTGCGGTCGGTCCAGATGTTCTTGCAGGCAATCGAACAGGTATGGCAGCCAATACATTTGTCCAGGTGAAACACCATTGAGATTTGTGAGCGAATATCCATTGATTTTCCCTGTTGAATGATTACCAAACGACCTTGTCCATCTTCTTGATCGTCACATGCGTATCCCGGTTCGGGGCGATGGGCCCCCAGTAATTGAAGTGGTAACTGAACTGGCCATAGCCGCCGCTCAGGTAATTGGGTTTCAGGTGAATTCGCGTAACGCTGTTGTGGCCACCGGCACGCCTGTTCCCGCGAACCTGGGACTTGGGTATGCCGGTCGTTCTTTCCGGCACGTGATACACGATGCAGACGCCGCGCGGAATCCTGGCGCTCACCACTGCGCGGGTACAATACACGCCGTGATCGTTGTAGACCTCTACCCAGTCGTTGTCCTTGATACCCAGTTTGTCGGCGTCAACCTCACTCATCCAGCAGGGTTCACAGCCACGGGACAAGGTCAGCATGCGCAGGTTTTCCATGTAGGTCGAATGGATATGCCACTTGCCGTGCGGGGTGAGGTAGTTCAGCACCAGCGCCTCCCCGTCTTTCAGGGTTTCTTTTAGATCGCCGTACAATTCCGGCTTGGGAGCCGGTTTGTAGGTGGGCAGGTTTTCACCGTAGGCGATATACATCTCGTGATCGAGATAGAAATGCTGACGCCCTGTGAGTGTTCTCCACGGCACCAGTTTGTCGTAGTTGTAGGTATAGGCCGCATAGGCTCTGCCGTCGTTCATCAACCCGGACCACAGCGGTGAGGTGTTATACCGCCTTGGTTGTGCCTGGAGGTCGGCGTAACGAAGCTTGACGTCCGCGCTGCCCCTGGCCAGGTCAACGAGATCCAGGCCGGTTTTCTTCTCCATGTTCTCATAGGCCCTGACCGTCAGCTTGCCATTGGTCAGGGTTGAAAGATGGAGTACGGCGTTGGCGGCATCAATATCCTCTTCGATCGTGGGGTAAACCTTGCCATTCATTTTCCGGACCGGAAAATGATTGGACTCGACCATTTCGTCATAGACGTCGCCACACATGTAATGATTGCCGTGCGCGCCCAGACCCGTGGCCTTGATGTTGTCGCCCAGAGTGATGAATTTCTCGTAAATCTGCGTGTAATCGCGCTCCAGCACCGCAAGGTGGTGCATGGATTTACCGGGCACCGCTTCGGTTTCGCCGAGATACCAGTCCTTGATTTCGGGTTGGGTTATTTCATCGGGGGTGTCATGGGATAGTGGCGCACAAACGATGTCTTTTTGCGGTTCGGGCAAGTATTCCCGGGCCAGTTCACTGGTTTTTTGCGCGATGTCACGGAAAATGTTCCAGTCGGTCTTCGACTCCCAGACCGGGGCCACGGCAGCCGACAGGGGGTGAATGAAGGAGTGCAGATCGGTGCTGTTCAGATCCGCCTTTTCATACCACGAGGCCGCGGGCAATACGATGTCGGAATAAAGCGCTGAGGAGTCCATGCGGAAATTCAGATCCACGACCAGGTCCATCTTTCCTTCTGGTGCAACGTCCCGCCAGTTGACTTCCTCGGTGTGATCCTCCGAATCCTCGGCGATGAGGTTGGAATGGGTGCCCAGGTAATGTTTCAGGCAGTATTCATGCCCCTTCATGCTGCCGACGATGGCGTTGCCACGCCAGATGTACCAGACCCTGGGGTGATTCTCCGGAGCTTCTGGGTCGCCCACCGAATACTCGATTTCCCTGGATTTCAGCTTGTCCAGTACGAACTGTTTGATGCCTTCGTCATCTGTTGCGCCTTCCTGGATCGCCTGCTGGCAAAGATCGAGCGTGTTCTGCTTGAACTGTGGGTAGTACGGCATCCAGCCGTTTCTCACCGACTTGAAAATGGTGTCCGCCGTGTGCTGGCTGGTCATTTCATTCACTGGCACAGTGTTGTATCTGGAATACTGGCCGTCATACCGATACTGACAGGTGTTGATGTAGTGCCACAGCGGGGCCTGCTGCAGCCTGACCGCGTTTTGCCAGTCCTTGGCAAACGCGATGGACGACCATGAATCCATCGGGGCAAGTTTTTCCTGGCCCACGTAGTGGTTCAGGCCACCGCCGTTCTTGCCAACACAGCCGCTGAGCATCAGGGCCATTGCCCCTGCCCGGTACATCAAATTAGCGTGGTACCAGTGGTTGATGCCGGCGCCGATGATGATCATGCATTTGCCTTCGGTTATGTTGGCCGTGTTGGCCCACTCCCTGGCAAACTGCAACACGGTCCTGGCATCGACCCCGGTGAAGATTTCCTGCCAGGCCGGCGTATAGGCCGCGTCACGGTCGGTATAGTCATCGGGGTAGTCCCCGTCAAGGCCCCGGCCAACGCCGTATTGGGCCATGATCAGGTCGTACACCGTGGTAACGAACTCTCTCTCTCCATTCGCGGTTTCCACGGTCCTCACGGGCACTCCTCGCAGGGCCTTGTTGTCCAGGCCCCATTCATCGAATTCGGTCTGCACGATCTGGTCGTGCACGCCCAGGAAGGAGAGCAACGGATCATAAGATCCGTCGTCCACAGTATCCTCGAGTTTCATATTCCATTTGCCGGGCGTTTTGTCCCAACGGTGCCCCATCGATCCCTTGGGAACTACGAATCTGCCACTGGCTGTATCGACACTGACAAACTTCCAGTCGCCATTAGGAATATCAGCGTGCTGCGGCAGTTCATTCGCACGCAGCAATCGTCCTGGTCGGTAATGCCCATCGGTCCGCTCCAGCTTTACCAGGAACGGACTGTCGGTATATTGCTTGGCATAATCAATAAAGTACGGTGTCTGCTGATCGTGGTGAAATTCCTGCAGGATGACGTGAGAAACCGCCATCCAGAACGCGCCATCGCTGCCCGCGTGTAGCGGCACCCACTGATCCGCGTATTTGCATACTTGCGAAAAATCCGGAGAAAAAACAACCGCCTTGGTACCGTTGTGCCGGGACTCAGCGAAGAAATGGCAATCCGGCGTGCGGGTCATGTTCAGACACGCACCCATATCGGCGATCATTTTCGAGTTGTACCAGTCAGCGCTCTCACAAACGTCGGTTTGCTCGCCCCAGATCTCCGGGAAGGCGGTCGGCAAATCGCAATACCAGTCGTAGAAGCTCAGGCAAACGCCGCCGAGCAGCTGTAGAAATCTTGTCCCTCCGGCATAGCTCAGCATGGACATTGCCGGAATGGGAGAAAAACCGATGACCCGGTCTGGCCCGTATTTTTTGGTGGTATAGAGATTGGCAACCGCCATGATTTCCAGCACTTCATCCCAACTGGCGCGGCGGAATCCGCCTTTGCCACGCGCGTTCTGGTAGGCCTTGCGTTTTTCCGGGTTTGCCTGCAAGGATTCCCACGCTTTCATTGGGTCTCCAGTTTTTTCTTTCTCCTCCCGGTAGGCGTCAAGCAGTGCGCTTCTAATCAGGGGGTATTTAATTCGTAAAGGGCTGTACAGGTACCACGAAAATGAAATGCCTCTCTGGCATCCGCGTGGTTCATACGGTGGCAGCGTGTCTTCCAGCAACGGGTAATCCAGTTGCTGCGTTTCCCAAACGACGATGCCGTCCTTTACATGAATCTGCCAGGAACAACCGCCGGTGCAATTGACGCCATGGGTGCTTCTGACGATTCGGTCATGCTGAAATCGATTTCGATAAAACTCTTCCCAGTTGCGAGTTTCCGGTGAAATGACGTCTTTTATCCAGCTCATACTTGTTACCTGTGGTTGTGCGATTATTTTCCGAAAAATGCCCGTGCCTAGTGGGTGCTATCGTCCAGAACCGACTTGACCTGCCGATCATAGATTTGCTGATTGACAGAACCTGATTTCCGTCCGCGCCAGATGAAGGCAAAGAGCAGAAACAGAACACCGGCGCCCACCGTGCCACTGGCAAACAGTCCGATCCCGTAATCCCTGGGTTGGTGGAACAGATGTTGTTCGTCAGCGTCTTGCAGGAAGGTCACCAGATAGGTGATTTCATCGTCCGTCAGCGCATTGTCCTTGTACGCGGCTTGCATGACGGGAAATGGCGCCTGGCCGAGGATGGCCCCGACCCCGGTACCGCCCATCCTTGAGAATACTGTGGTCAATTCAGCAGCCAGAATACCGCCGCCAATCACGGCATCGTTTTTGACGTCATGGCAGGCGTTGCAGCTGGACCCGCCGTTCTGGAACCGGGTTGTACCCTGAAACAGTTCCTGCCCTTTGCGCACATGCTCCATGGACAGCGGCACCGAGGGTGCTCGCTCTCCGACATCGCTTTCATCGGCGAGGGTTGGAAGGTTGGATCCCTGGGCCTCGATAAAGTCCAATACCTGGGTAATCTGAGCGTCCGAAAACGGAGCATCGGGCATGATCATGCCGCTGAATTTTTCAAATACTGCAATTGCCTCGGCATCCCCGCTCTCTACCAAGGACTGCGACGACTTGATGAATGCCTCAAGCCAGGCCCGGGACCGCCTTTCATTGACGCCAACCAGGTCAGGCCCGACAAGCCGCCCACCTCCAATTGAATGGCAAGCGGAACATGTGGATTGAAAGAGTTGCTCACCGGTTTCCTGGGCCCAGACATCGCCAGGTTGTACGAGCATGGTGATCAACAGTTGCAGGCCAAGAACCGGGCGCCTGTATTTTCTCCTGGAAGTCATGCGGGACGGTCATCGAGTGGTGAGAGTCAGTGAATAATTTAAGTCATTTCTCCGCAGGACCTTTTGATGTACATCAATTCCGGCCCGATGGGTTTGCAGGACAATGCACAATCAGGCATCAGCAACAGACTCGAGGCATGAAAAAGGATATTGTCATAGTCGGGGCCGGCCCGGCCGGACTCAGTTTCGCAAGTTCCCTGGAGAGCACCGGCCTGCGGGTGCTAGTAGTTGAAAAATGTTCCGGTGCAACTCTCGCCGATCCGCCCGTCGATGGTCGTGATATCGCGCTGACGCACCTATCCCGGAAAATCCTCTCGGAACTCGGAGTCTGGGA
>LWDU01040431.1_pt1 | contig 15883 bp, 13 predicted proteins | sample 727161 | NCBI WGS metagenome assembly LWDU01 (sample SAMN04566230, study PRJNA314399) | hydrothermal vent metagenome | isolation source: deep sea hydrothermal plume seawater | place: Mexico: Gulf of California, Guaymas Basin | collected 2004-07-11 | reverse complement strand
CGAGCGTTACGATGACAACCGCAGCCCTTCGCCCTTCGCTGATCGATGAAAGATAAAGACTGTGGACCTTTTTGAACAAATAAGTCGTTTTGTTGTGGATGCCAAGGGCGCCGGCGACGGCATCGCGGCGAATTCTAGCGTTCGCGTGTTCCTTCCCGAGCTGACAATCTGCGCGACAATCGTCTTGATGCTGATGGTTCGAATCGTCACGATCGGTCGCTTCCACAAAGCCGCCCGAACCTACGGCGGGTCGGCTTTCTGGTTGGCATTGTTGGGGTCGCTGTTGGCCCTTGTTCTGTCGGCGCCTTGGAAACACTTGTCGACGGAAGCGATGGCGAGTCCCGACGCGGTAAATCGCATCGAAATATTCACCGGCATGCTGGGCTGTTGTTGTTCGTCGTCTTGTTCGTTGTGTTTACCAAACTGTCCGGAATTCCGGACCGCGAGGACGGTGCCGATATCTACACGATGGTTCTCGGTGCCACGCTTGGCATGTGCCTGATGGCCTCGGCGAATCACTTGCTAATGGTTTTTATGGCGATCGAAATGGCAAGTGTTCCGTCCTATGTGTTGGCCGGGCTTTTGAAGGGACGACGGACGAGCAGCGAAGCTGCCCTCAAATATTCTGTCTTCGGCGCCGGAACGGCCGGTGTCATGTTGTATGGAATCAGCCTGATTGCCGGTGTGACCAACACCCTACATCTGCCTTCACTTGCCGTTGAGTTGGTGAAACTCGACCTTCCGGCAATGATCAACGGTGGCGAGATGCAAACGGTCATGGTCCTGGCGGTCGGCACTCTGATGTTGATGGTCGGCTTGGCCTTCAAGCTTTCGGCGGTTCCATTTCACTTTTGGTGCCCCGACGTTTTTGAGGGGGCCAGTGCCGAAGTGAACGCTTTCCTGAGTGTTGCCTCGAAGGCGGCGGCGCTAGCACTGTTGGTTCGCGTCGCGATTAGTCTCTCGGCAATCGCGCCGGGGACGGAATTACCGGCTGTCTCGCAATCGGAAGAAGTCGCATTATTGGCGGTCGATGATGTCGTCGGTAGCGATGGCGATACGGGCGATGGCGATACGGGCGATGATGGTGAGGAGATTCCGGCAGCGGTGCTCCTTTCAAAGTCCGACGCCATGGATTGCTTGGCGCCTTCTCGGGGTTTCCTCTCTCGATTTATTGCCATCATGGCAATGGTTACCTGCACTTTTGGAAACCTAGCCGCATTTGGTCAGACGAATATCAAGCGACTGTTGGCGTACTCGACGATTGCACATGCCGGCTACATGATGATGGCTCTTCCAGGTCTCCTCGCCCTCGCTGGGCATGACCCGGTCGCTGCCGAACGGGCGATCGCGGGGCTGGGCGTCTACATTTTTATCTACCTATTCATGAATCTCGGCGCTTTTGCCGTGGTGGCATTCCTCCGTAACAGCATGCGGAGCGAAGAGATCTGTGATTATGCTGGGTTGATACGACAATGCCCCTGGACAGTAATTATGTTTTCGGCAATGCTCTTCAGCCTGGTGGGGCTGCCTCCGCTGGCTGGTTTTGTCGGTAAGTTCGCCGTCTTTGCCGGAGTGGCCAATGCCTATTTCGTGACGGGTGAATCGTATCTCATGTGGATATTGATTGTGGGGAGTATTAACTCGGCCATCAGCCTGTTTTATTATTTGCGTGTCGTCAAAACCATGACGATGGATCCTGAGCCAGAACAGCGGACACCGTTTCAAGTTCCCGTGGCAAGTGTCTGTTACATTACGATTGTGTCGATTCCCACGGTCTTCCTCATCTTAGGATGGGATGGAATTAATAAAATGGCGGTGGCTGCTGCCAGCCATTTGTTAATGTAAAACCTAGAGTGGCTCGTTTGGTGGAGTCGACGGACGACTCCCGCTGAACCGGCGAGATGATAAAAAAAGGTCAACAGCGATGCTGTCGTCGAACGATCATGACGTACTAAACGAGCTCTTGGTGTTGCATGAGCGATCTCTTGCTGTCTACCTCACGTATGCATCACCGTGGGGACACCGCCGCGTGAGTGGAGACGGGTTTGACGTCATTCGAGAAGTTGCCGATAGCCACCAGGTCTATGTGACCGAGGTAGGCGAGATGTTATTGGAGAGCGATTCGGAAGTCGTCCACGGCGATTTTCCAATGGTCTACACGGGTTATCACGATTTGTCGATTGATTTCATGCTGGGTAAAATGCTGGCGTCGGAACAGGCAACGGTCAAGAGACTGCAAGGTTGCACCGATCGCGCTGAGGCCGACCGAGTTCGTGCAATCGCCGAACGATCGTTGGGAGCTTCGCAGGCGCACGTTCAAGAGCTAGAAGAGTTTATCGCTTCGGCCGCATCGTGACCATCGAGTTATTTGACACGCATGCTCATTTAGACGATGAGTCATTTCGAGGGATTCTCCCCGAAGTCCTCCAGCGCGCTGACGACGATGGTGTCCGCCATGTGCTGACGATTGGCATCTGTCTAGCGACAAGTCAAAACGCTATCGCAATTGCCCGAGGGAATCCGCGAATTCGAGCGGTGGTCGGCATTCAACCCAACACGTGCGCGGATTGTAAATCGAGTGACTGGGCAGATATTTGTGAGCTAGCCCAAGATCCGACCGTTGTCGCACTGGGCGAAACGGGGTTGGATCGATACTGGGATCGAGCGCCGTTGGAACTTCAGCAGGATTACTTCGACCGACACCTTCGGCTTTCCCAAGAAACTGGATTGCCCTTTGTCGTTCACATGCGAGACTGTCAGGAGGACATTCTGGTCATGCTTCGAGAGGCCCGTCGACGCGGACCATTGCGTGGAGTGATGCATTCGTTTACCGGTGATAAGGACGGCGCGGTGGAGGCGGTCGAATTGGGTTTGCACATCAGTTTTGCCGGAATGGTGACGTTCAAGAAGTCGGACGACCTACGAGACGTAGCGGCGGTCGTGCCCGATGATCGAATCTTGATCGAAACCGATTCGCCTTACTTATCGCCGGAACCGATGCGAGGAAAACGGCCCAACGAACCAGCCAGAGTGCTGCACACTGCGCGGCGGCTGGCCGGTGTGCGTGGTGTGCCGCTACAACAGTTTGCCGCCCAAACCACAGAGAATGCAAAACGTCTCTTCTTCGCGAAGGGCGAGCGAGGAGTTTGAGTCTGCAGAGCATGGAGGAGAGTGTCGTGTGGCACTGGCTCTGCCAAGACTCGACGCCGCGAGTTCGGCTGAAGGCACCAAGACGCGAATTCACGATTGCGCTCGGATTGGCCGCTTGTGCGGCCACGGCGTACGGCCTCAACCACCTCCCTTAGCCGCGAATTCGGCGACAGTAGGTATCGCGCTATAGTCGGCGTGCTGTCAGCGTATTCGCGGCTAGCGTAACGTCGTTCGCGGTTTTCCGCAGGCTAACGCCTGCGGCTACATGCTGTCGCGGCGTTCGCCGGGGCGATTCGCCCAATCTCAACGGGCCAACCTTCACTGTCTTTGGCTTCGTGCACATGAAAAGGCTCCTCGTCGACGAGCTTGCACCACCACCGTACAATGAACTCGACGGACAACAAGGCAGATAGATCATCGTGGATGCCCTGACGAATCGAGGAGCAATATCATGGTAAAGACTGCAAGTACAATGTTGCCACTGGGAACAACAGCTCCCCATTTTTCATTGATCAATGTTGATGGGACCAACGTGTCGCTGGACGACTATGCGGACGCCAAAGGGCTACTGGTCATGTTCATCTGCAACCACTGCCCGTTTGTGATTCATATTGCCGACGAGCTGGCCAGTTTGGCAAGTGAGTACATTCCGCAGGGAATCGCCGTCGTCGGCATCAATTCAAATGACCCGACGAAGCATCCGGCGGATTCACCCGAACAGATGGTGCACGAGGCCGAACAACGGGGCTACAGTTTCGCGTATTTGTTTGACGAGAATCAGGAGGCTGCCAAGGCTTACCAGGCAGCTTGCACTCCGGATTTCTTCTTGTTCAACACTGAAAAAAACCTCGTGTACCGAGGTCAGTTAGATGGAAGCCGTCCTGGCAATGACACGCCGGTGGATGGTGTGGACTTGCGCGATGCAATGGACCGCGTCCTGAAAGGGCTTCCGCAAGCGGAAGAACAAACTCCCAGCATCGGCTGCAACATCAAGTGGATCGAAGGCGCTGAACCGGAGTATTTTGACCCATCCGGTACGGGTTAGATCTACAAGGATCAGTCGTCATCTTCCCCGTCTTCGGAGGCGTCCGGGTCGTCCATGTTCTCAGCTGGCCCGACGAAGTAGGAGTTCACTTTTTCGTAGAGTGTGCTGGCCTTGTCGTACAGGGTCCACGTGCCTGTCACGAGCATTCCAAAAGACGAGATCCAAAGAAAGGCATCCCACAATTTTGTTGGAAAGACCCTCTTGTCACCACGAGAATAGCGGAAATACAACGCTGCTCCGGCTAGCATCGGCAGCATAATTCCCTGCATGGCACCGCCAACGAGCACCATAATGACAGGTTTCCTGAACAAGAAGTACATGGCCAGACATAGGAATGGAAACAGACCGCTCAGCATGACAACTCGCCTGCGATAAGCGGCTTCGCCATCGGCTACGAATCCCAAGACACGTATCGCGTCTGAAAAAACTCGGGCCTGGCTGGCGTTGGCGACAAAAAACGTGGAGTACAAAACAGCAAAGGCGCCAAATAAGAACACGGGCCGAGCAGCAGGTCCGAAGACCGGTTCGTACATTACTGCCAAAGTCCTCACCATCTCGTTTTTCTCCGGCACGAGTCTCGCGCCGCCCAGTATCGCCGCGCCCAGTAGATAAAAGGCGATTGTGGCAAACGTATAGACAACCATCGAGCACCATGCGTCCCACCGCATGACCCGCATCCAACCCCGTGCGCGGGCCGCCCATTCCGATGAGTCGTCTCGTTTTCCCGTAAATCGTGCGTAACCTTTTTCCATGCACCAATACGGATACGTCACCAGCTCGCTTGCTCCTACGCCAATGATCCCGAATGTGGCGAGGGCCGTGCCGATCGCTGCCCTATTTCCCTGCGGCAGTCTCATCTGCAAACCCGAGATGATCTCATCGGCGGAGACCGCCCATGTTTCGTTGGACTGCAGAAAATAAAGGTTGAGCACGGTGATGAACGTGAATGTTGCCACCATCGCGGTGGAGAATGTTTGCAATAAGCCGTACCGTCCAACGATGAGAACAAGGCTCGTTATGGCGGTGACGATTGTCGCCCATATATATTCGTCCCACCCGGCCTCCACCTTTTCCGCATCTGCCGCACTCGGTACTGGTGCGGCTAGAAGTTCTTTGAGCCGCTGTAGAGCTTCCGGCGAAGCTCTACCTTCGTCTTTCAGGAACTGGAGTCGTCTTATTTCACCCGCCGCGACTTTTGCTTCCGTGTCTTGGTCGATCTGTTCATTGAACAGTCTTCCTTGCTCCGTCAGTGGCGCACTAATGGACAACGCCTGGCCAACACCGCCAACGATGGCCCCCAATTGTGAGATGCTGGCAAGGAACATCAAGAACCAATACCAGACAATCCAATTGCCACGACCCAAGCGCGGGCCTGGGACTTGATTGAGTCCCTCCATCGTCGTGGCGCCAGTTACAATGGCGAACCGTCCAAATTCAACCTGCACAAAAACCTTGATGATGCAGCCGAGAAGAATAAGCCACAGTAGCGTAAAGCCCGCTTCGGCACCGGTTCTTGTGGTGGCAATCAACTCACCCGAGCCAACAATGGAACCCGCAACGATGAGCCCAGGACCGAGGCGTCGTAGGACGCCACGGATCGCAATGGGCGGGTCCTCGATCATCGAGGAGTCGTTCTTTGATTCCAAATCGGTCGACATGGTGTTTCTCGTTAGGTGTTTTACGGCGTCACCCTAACCGACGAGAAGCCCCATGAAAAGGCTTTTCTCTCGGCTTCTGGACTTTTGCCTCGATACCAACATGGCGTGGCCAATTGACCTTGTGTTTCACCGATTCCACCGTCGTGTGGTCAGCCGAAGCCGCTCATTGCTTCAACATCTTATGAGCCAGCAATACAAGCAGGAAGCGGCAGCGAGTGAGTTATTTGCCGCCATCCAGACTCACTCGCCGGCGCTTCGTGCTTGTGTGTTTGGTTACCGGACACCTGAGGTTAAAGCGGCTACCACTCGCCCTATAATCGTTAAAGTTTGCCTAAAGTGAACCACGGTAACATGTCGATGGAAAGGGTGATACGGCGTCGCTTTCCCGGCCTCCCGATCAAATTCAAGCCCATTTTTTCGAGTGTCACCATGTCGCGGTTTGCTGCATTCCTCGTCGTTATTCCGCTGTTGTTCGGCGGTTGTGCTCTCTGCACGAATTGCGGCGACGATGACTACTCGGCCTATGGTGGCCGATGGGAGCGCGACATCGCAAACGAGGGTCGCGTCGGATCGGTGTTTGCGACAGCCGGCTATCGAGTGGAAAGTGATCCGGAGGCGGAGCCGATTGAGGCTGAAGCCAGATAGATCGATTAGACATCGGCGGTGAGGAAACGTCCTGGCAATCCTTCGGTGTCGAGCCCGGTCTCCTCATCAGGCCAGACAATTTGGCCGTTGACAAGCACGTGCCTCATCCCCGAAGACAGCAACTGCGGTTCATCGTAGTTTGCCGGGTCATTGACTTCCTCCGCGGAAAAGATGGCAAGATCCGCGAAGGCGTTTTCTCGGATAAATCCTCGATCGGTAAGGCCAAATCGCGTCGCTGGAGAGCCGCTCAATTTGTAGACCGCATCTTCGAGTGTAAACAATTTCCAATCGCGGACGGCCCGACCGATGAGCCGTGCTGCGGAACCGTGGTTTCTCGGGTGAATCATCGCGTCGTCGAAATAGATGCCGTCCGAGCCCAGCATGAACTTCTCGTGCTGCAGGAGAGGCTTGATCCACTCATCCGGCCCTTCGTCGATCACGAGAAGCACGGACAATCGTTCCTCGATGAGTAGATCACACAGCGCGTCTTCGGGTGTTTGGCCGGTCAACTCGACGTATTCGTCTAGTCGCATCCCTTCGTACTGGGCGCCGTCGGAGGTCAATGTGCCGGCGATACGTAAGCGACTCAATGGGAGCCGGTGGTGGCGAAGTCGGGCACCAAAGCGATGTCGTATTTCCGGTCGCTGTAGTTTTGCGATTGCGGCCAGCGGACCGTCCGTCCATACATCGTATGGCAACAAGTAGGACAACATCGTCGAACCAGATTGATAGGGATAGACATCAAAACTAAGGTCAATGTCTCGGCTGAATTCGTCGATCAACCCCAGAATCGCATCGGTTTGCTCTGGCCCTGGCGATTTTAGGTGGGAGATGTGCAGTCGCACACCGCTGCGGCGTGAAATGTCTGCCGCCTCTTCGAGCCCAGCCATGAGTCCCAATTTGTATCGAATATGAGTTACATAAATTCCGTCGAATTCGGCCATGGCCCGACATGCGGAAACGAGTTCCTCGGTATCGGCGAAGCACTGTACGATATAATCCAGTCCGGTTGATATGCCGAGCGCTCCCTGTTCCATCCCCCGTTGGATTTCGCCAGCGACCGACAATCGCTGGAAGTCATCGAGTCCTGTGCGACCGAATCCGGACACCAACGATCGCACATTGGCATAGGGAAGGAACGCCGCCGCGTTTTGCAAGTTGCGCTGGTCCAACGAGAGCATATACTCTTCAAACGTCTGCCAACCTTCATAATCAGTCAGCCGTAGGCCGTTCAGCGACCTCAAGTAGTAGAACCATTCGCGCCAAGTGACGTCATTAACCGGTGCATAGCCAATGCCATCCAACATGAGAAACTCGGTCGTAAAACCCTGTGCGAGTTTAGCTGGCATGGATGGACGTCGGAGCATCCAGCCATCGCTATGGGTGTGTGTATCAATGAAGCCCGGGGCGACGATCAGGTTGGTGGCGTCGATCTCATGATGCCCCGGACCAAGATCCGTATCCACTGCCGTGATTCGGTCGCCTGAAATACCAACATCCGAGGCAAATCGCTTCGACCCCAACCCGTCGATGACGGTGCCGCCTCGAATGATCACGTCAAACAATTGATTTCTCCCTAAACTGGATCAACAGTGCGAAACGACGTGCATTTGTCGGGAGTCGCCAATGCTCTACGTTATAAGGAAAGAGCAATGTGCCCGCTATTCTTGCATTTCCACCCAGGAATGGAAGAGACGAAACAACGGAAAATGCGTTATGTTATCGAGCGGGCAAGCTCAGAAGGCACTCGATTGGCGGGTGGCATATTGAAGGCAAGGAGATGCGAGTGAACTTATCCGATTCGGGCCCATCGCCGGATGGTCCAACACAGCTACCCCAATCGAGCAGTAATTTTCTCTGGATCGTTGTGGCGGTGACTTTCCCGTCCACCGTCACATGGCTGTACTTTGTGGTACTGGCCGACGTGCAACCAATAGCTCAGGCTTCCTATGCCGTTGGCAAGATGATGCAGTTCGCCATGCCAGTGATATGGTTGGTGTTGGTCGCCCGAGAAAAAGTTCGCCTTCCGCAGTTGAAATCGAACGCGTATCGCCTGGGACTGCTATTTGGAGTCGGCGTCGCCCTCACAATGATCGTCTTGTTCGAGTTGGCCTTTCTTGGACAGCCTTGGTTCTCGAGTGCTGAGTCAGAGATTGGCACCAAGATTTCGCAGATGGGTGTCAATACACTCCCACGTTTTGTAATGCTCGCACTATTCTATGCAGCGTTTCACTCTTTGATGGAAGAGTACTATTGGCGGTGGTTCGTCTTCCGAAGACTCATGCCAAGCTGGAATACGGGTTTGGCAATATTGGTGTCGAGCCTTGGATTCATGGCCCATCATGTCATTTTGTTGGCCCAGTACTTTGGGCTTACTGCGCCATTCACCTACATCGCGGCAGTTGGTGTCGCAATTGGTGGAGCGTTTTGGGCTTGGCTGTACACTCGATGCGATTCGCTGGGCCCATCTTGGCTAAGTCATGCGATGATTGATGCAGCGATTTTTGTTATTGGATATCGCATTGCGTTCGCATGACCAACCAGACGATCCGCCTCACGGCGCCAGCAGTAATCGGCTGGGTGATTCCAGGTAGCCGATTACCTCATTTAGAAATCTCGCGGCCGTCGCTCCGTCAACCAACCGGTGGTCGTATGACAAGCTGAGAGGCATCATCAACCGAACGGCAACTCGATCACCGTCAACGACTGCCGGCATTTTTCGGGCGCGGCCGATCAACAGGACGGCGACTTCTGGAACATTAATGATCGGCGTCGAGTAGGTTCCGCCGATCGCACCAAGGTTGCTAACCGTAAAAGTGCCACCGCGAAGGTCGTCGACTCCGTAGTTGCCCTCGCGAACCTTGTCTGCCAATTCCGCGATACCACGCGCGATGTCGGGGATGGAGAGTTCTTCGACGTCGCGCAGGCACGGCACCACCAGACCACGTTCCGAGTCCACTGCGATGCCAATATTGACGTATTCTTTGTAGGTCACGTTGCCGGCATCTACGTCGATCGATGCGTTCACTGTTGGATTTGACACGAGCGACATTGCCACGGCTTTGAGCAGAAACGGCAAGGTCGTGAGCTTGACGCCCTGGTTGATGTAATCCTGTTTGCTCGACTGACGAATTTGCTCTAAGTCGGTGACGTCCGCGTCGTCAAAATTGGTCACACGAGGTACAGTCGACCAAGACTCCTCCATTTTCATGGCGATGGTTTTTCGAATCTTGGGCATCTTCTCCACGCGAATGATTCCCCAGTCATCTCGGGCACGGTTGTCCTTTTTCGCTTGACTCTGAACTGTCTTGCTTGCACTTCGAACAACCGACAGCACATCATCGCGGGTAATTCGACCGCCGGAGCCAGTACCCTGTAGCTGCCGCAAGTCGACGCCCACTTCTCGAGCGAAACGACGAACAGACGGTCCGGCTGGGATGAGATCCGTGACGGCCGATGTAACCGTTGGAGCATTTGCTGTTGGGGGTGACGAGGTCACTGCCGACGGGGGCGAAACCGGCCGTGCTGGAGTTGCCGCCGCCGTTGCACGAGTTTCAAGAGGCGGTGTAGGGTTCGATGGTTCTGGCGCTTCCGGAGATGGAGCATCAATCGAACTCGCCGGTTCAAGCGGAATCGAGGTTGCGGGAGCGGCTGATTCTTCGACTTGAGCGATAACGCCTCCGATGGCAATCGTATCCCCAACGGCAACGCACAACTTGACGACCGTACCGGCAATCTCTGTCGGGACCACTACGCTCGCCTTGTCCGATTCGATCTCAACCAGTCCTTGACCTTTCTCGATAACGTCACCCTCACTGACCAGCACGTCGCTGACCTCACCCGATTCAATGCCGTCGCCAAGTTCTGGTAGTTCGATGTTTGTTGCCATATTGTCGCTGTCTTTTATTGAAGATACTGTGGAGGAATGGTGTTCTTCAGTGCAGCGCTCACGCATAGAGTGGGTTGATTTTCTCAGGATCGACGTCTAAGTCCTGGATCGCCTTGTCTACCAGGCTGACATCGATTTGACCAAGTCGCGCCAGGCGATACAAGGCCGCGATCGTGACACATTCGGCGTCCACCTCAAAATGTCGCCGCAGCCGCTCTCGCGTCTCGCTGCGCCCCATCCCGTCGGTGCCCAAAACGAAATAGTCGCGCGGAATCCAGGACTGAAGTTGTTCGGGGACCGCTCGCACGTAGTCGCTTGCGGCAATAAACGGTCCCTTGGATTCTGCCAATTCGGTTTCGATATACGACTGTCGTCGCGGCTCGGCCGGATGCAGCATGTTCCAACGTTCGCAAGTTTGGGCGTCGCGGCGAAGTTCGGAGTAACTGGTGACACTCCAGACGTCGCTCGAGATGTTGTACCGCTCGGCCATTATCTTCTGCGCGGCCAACACACTGCGAAGAATGGCGCCACTTCCAAAGAGCTGAACCCTTAAGTCGCCCTCACTCTCGACGGTGGATAGGCGGTAGATTCCTCGAACGATCCCCTCTTCGACACCCTCGGGCATCGCCGGCATTTCGTAATTCTCGTTCTCGGTGGTGAGGTAATAGATTGCCGTATCGCCATCTTCATACAGTTTCTTCAAGCCATCCAATACAACCACAGAAATCTCGTACGCGTAGGCGGGATCGTAGGCGCGGACATTCGGAAAAGCCATCGCGTTCAACAGACTGTGGCCGTCTTGGTGTTGCAGGCCCTCGCCATTGAGTGTGGTCCGCCCCGCCGTACCGCCGATCATGAAGCCTTTGGCTCGCATGTCGGCTGCGGCCCAAATGAGGTCGCCGATTCTCTGGAAACCGAACATCGAATAGTAAACGAAGAATGGGATCATGTTGATACCATGGCACGAGTAACTTGTGCCGGCGGCGATAAATGACGACATGGATCCCGCTTCCGTAATCCCCTCTTCTAGGATCTGGCCGTCCTCCGCTTCCTTGTAGTACATCAACTGGTCCGAATCGACCGGTTCGTAAAGTTGCCCCGCATGTGCATAGATGCCGATTTCTCGAAACATCCCTTCCATGCCAAATGTTCGTGACTCGTCCGGGACAATCGGAACGATGTACTTGCCGAGCTTCTTGTCTCGGCAGAGTTTTCGTAAGAGTCGCACGAAACCCATCGTCGTCGACATGGCCTTCCCCTTGCTACCGACAAGGAACTCTCCGTATTCTTCAATCCGGGGAATCTTTATTTTCGGCGATTCGGTCGGGCGAGTGGGGATTGGTCCACCCAGCGCCGCGCGGCGGTCCCGTAGATAGGTCATTTCCACGCTATCTTCGGCCGGTCGATAGAACGGCGACTCGGCGACGTCGACATCCGAGATCGGTATTCCAAACCGACTACGGAATTCGAGCGTTTGTTCTTCGTTGAGTTTCTTTTGTTGGTGTGTGATGTTGCGGCCTTCCCCCGCTTCACCGAGGCCGTATCCTTTGATCGTGTGCGCTAGTATGACGGTCGGTTTGTCGACCGAATTCACTGCGGCCAGGTACGCTGCATTGACCTTTTCAGGGTCGTGTCCGCCGCGACGCATTCGCTCTAATTTGTCGTCCGAGTAATTGGCGACCAGGTCGGATAGCCCAGGGTACTTGCCAAAGAAGTGGTCGCGGATATAGGAGCCTGTCATGCAGGTGTACCTTTGGTACTGCCCGTCAACTACCTCGGACATCCGTTTGACAAGCAACCCATCTTCATCCCGCTCCAATAGCGGATCCCAATCGTCGCCCCAGATGACTTTGATTACGTTCCAACCCGCTCCGCGAAATAACGCTTCCAGCTCTTGGATGATCTTGCCGTTGCCGCGGACCGGCCCGTCGAGGCGTTGTAAATTACAGTTGATCACAAAAATCAGGTTGTCCAACTTCTCTCGCGCTGCCAGCGTGATCGCTCCTAACGTCTCCGGCTCGTCACACTCTCCATCACCCAAGAATGCCCAAACGTGTTTTTGATCAGTCCGGCAAATACCCCGATCTTCCAGATAGCGATTGAACCGCGCCTGGTAGATCGACATGATTGGGCCGAGGCCCATCGAAACGGTCGGGTACTCCCAAAACGACGGCATCAACCATGGATGAGGGTAAGACGACAATCCGGGAACGTCGCGCAGCTCTTTGCGAAAGTTTGCTAGGTTCGCTTCACTCAGGCGTCCTTCAACGAAGGCGCGGGAGTAAATGCCTGGTGACGCATGACCTTGGAAGTAGATCTGATCGCCATCGTAGCCATTGTCACCGCGACCGCGGAAGAAGTGATTGAATCCGACTTCGTAAAGCGTTGCCGCAGATGCGAAAGTGGAAATGTGTCCGCCAATACTGTCTTCTAGTTTGTTCTGCCGAGAGACCATCGCCATCGCATTCCAGCGAATGATGCTCTTGATTCGCCGCTCAATCTCCCTGTTTCCTGGGTACGGCGGCTGCTGGGTGGCGGGAATGGTGTTGATGTACGGTGTGTTTGACGCGATCGGCAGCTCAACTCCAGCTCTTCTAGCATGGCCGTCAAGGACTTTTAACAAGTACTGAGCTCGCTCGGGGCCCTTGCTATCCAACACATATTCAAGCGAGTCGAGCCACTCTGCCGTTTCGGTCGGATCGACGTCCTGAGTTTGAGCCAAATAGCCATCGCCAGCGACGTCTTTCGAGTCGGGTAGCATATTCGTCATGTCTTTTTACCTACAAATATGGATGGTTCGTGAGTTACCACGGGTCAACCCACCGATGACAATGTCAGAACCGTCAGGTCCCCTTCAAATCGGTTGCAAAAACGCTAGGCGTCAACCATAGGAAAAACTCACTCGTTAGTCTGTTTTTCTGAAGCGATCGAGTGTGCCAACTGCTCGGTCTGTGACGATTGGTCACAGACAACCTTCCATTCGACAGTCGCCGCTCAGCCTACCAAGGAGACGAGCCTACTGGTTTCGTAGGATAAGAGACCTGTGAGAACCTGAACTCGCGACCAGCGTTTCAGGCGTCTTTTCCCACTTTGGATTTTCTTTTTGGTTTGTAGATCTCGGTCGCCGTCCCAAAGTGAACTTCGCCGGCATTCATCAATGTTTCGCTCAGCGTTGGATGAGGGTGAATGGACTCGCTCACATCGCGAAGCTCACATCCCATCTCCAACGCCAAGACTGCCTCTGCGATCAACTCTCCTGCGCCGGGGCCAACGATGCCGCATCCCAGTACACGGTTCGATTCCGGTTGTACAAGCCACTTGGTCATTCCATCGGTCCGTGCAATCGCTTGAGCTCTTCCGCTGGCTGCCCAGGGGTAGCACGCCACCTCATAGGTCACTTCATCTCGCTTCGCCTGTGTTTCAGTAAGTCCGGCCCAAGCGATTTCCGGATCGGTAAACACGACCGCCGGAATGGCGATCTTGTCCCACACCGTTGGCTCGCCCAGGATTGCCTCAACTGCCACGCGGGCTTCATGCGAGGCCTTATGCGCCAACATCGGTTCGCCCGCCACATCTCCAATCGCCCAAATATTCGGATCCGCCGTTTGCATCCCCGCGTTGACTTTGACAAACCCACGTTCGTCCATTGTCACTGCCGTGTTTTCCAGTCCAAGATTCTGACTACATGGGCGGCGACCAACGGAGACAAGGACACGGTCAAATCGCTCGACCCCAAACTTGCCTGGACCCTCAAACGTGACTTCAATCTGTCCCCCAACATCGGCGACCGAACCGACTTTAGTGTTCAGGAAGATCCTCTCCCCCAGCAGTTTCTTCAGGCGTTTTTCCAGCGGCGCGACCAGATCTCGATCGGCGCCTGGCAACAATCCATCCATTAACTCCACGACCGAGACTTGCGATCCGAGTTGAGCGTACACCGTACCCATTTCTAAACCGATGTAACCACCGCCAATGACCAGCAGTTTTTCGGGAAGATCGGCCAGCGCCAACGCACCCGTTGAGTCCATGACTCGATCTGAACCGATTTGGAACGAGGCGGGCATGGCGGGAGTTGATCCAGTCGCCAGAATTAGATTTCCAAACGTCAGCCTGCCGCCCGCCGGGATCGATGCATCGTCACCCTCGATTAGCAGCGTTTCGGAGTCTTGCAACCGGCCTCGCCCGGATATGACTTGGATTTTTCGTCGTTTGGCCAAACTCCGTAGTCCATTCGAAAGCGTTGAGATGACCTTGTCCTTGCGCGCGCGGACTTTGTCGATCTCGATCGCTGGCGCCGTGTAAGTCACGCCCCACTGTTCGGTTAATTCGGTCACCTCCGACATGACTTTCGCCACATGCAAGAGCGCTTTCGACGGAATACAGCCTCGCAAAAGACACGTGCCGCCGAGACGTGGTTCAACTTCAACGAGCGTAACCTGCATTCCCATGTCCGCAGCGAGAAACGCCGCCGCATATCCGCCTGGGCCTCCTCCAAGCACAACAAGTTGAGAAGGCATTCAGGACTCCTTGCTCGATGGAACGGGCGCGCAACGACAGCGCGTGGTTTCCGGGGTTGCTTTTCCCGGCACAGGCAAATAAACAGCGATCAAACGAAACGCTCGACGCCGATTTCACATTACCGTGACATGAATTCAACGACTTGGTTGCCATTGACCGGTAGGCTGATGTCAGACGGCCCCGGAAGGCCATTGACAGTCGCCCGCAAAGTGTCGTTGTCGAAGGTCAACCATTCCATCGATTCGCCCTCTTCGGCGATCGATCGATAATACGTCAACAGGTTCTCACGATTTCGAACCGTGATGATATCGCCCGGACGCAGTTGATACGAAGGCTTGGTCACCTTCACGCCGTTCACCTGGAAATGTCCGTGCGTAATCCCCTGCCTCGCTTGAGGCCGTGTCTTCGTGAATCCCGCTCGGCGGATGACACTATCCAACCGGCGTTCGCACATAAGCAGCAACGATTCTGCCGTGTTGCCCGTTCTGTGGCTGGCAATGGAAAAATAACGACGCAGTTGTTTTTCGCCCAAGCCATAGAAATGCTTGATTTTTTGTTTTTCCTTCAACGCCAAGCCATAGTCCGAGGGTCGAGACGGACGCGTGTGCATGCCCGGAGGCTGCTCGCGACGTTGCCACGCTCGAACGGCTCCTCCATCTTCGTAGAGCATTGCTCCCAAACGACGGTTAATTCGGGCTTTGGGACCAGTGTAGCGGGCCATCCAGGGATTTCTCCTCGAAAAGACGTGGTCTTTTCTACGTGTCGTTATCTACGTTTTGTCTGTGGCATCGTTTGCCGAAATCGTTCAATCAAACCAACCATGATGGCGAATCAAGAGCGAACTGACAAGGGGAATGGGCAACTTCTTCTCAATTGCGTCGGAGGCCGACCCAACACCTAAGTAACGGCCAATTGATCGTCCAGAATAGGGTTCATTTGCAGAGGCAGTTCGTCCGCGTCGCGAAAAATGAGCAGTTT
>LWDU01033466.1_pt1 | contig 15883 bp, 13 predicted proteins | sample 727161 | NCBI WGS metagenome assembly LWDU01 (sample SAMN04566230, study PRJNA314399) | hydrothermal vent metagenome | isolation source: deep sea hydrothermal plume seawater | place: Mexico: Gulf of California, Guaymas Basin | collected 2004-07-11 | reverse complement strand
TCGTGCCATGAGCGTTGACGTAGTCGATTTGGGAAGGATCAATTCCGGCACTGGCAATCGCGCGGCTCATGCAGCCGATCGCACCACGTCCATCTGGATGTTGGTCCGTTACTCGGAAAGCATCTGCGGTGGAACCATAACCTAAAATTTCACCGTAGATTTGAGCGCCCCGTGCTGTGGCATGTTCAAGCTCTTCAAGGATTAGCATTGATGCTCCTTCGCCCAACACAAATCCGTCCCGCAGACGATCAAACGGTCGGGAGGCACCGGTGGGATCGTCATTATTCTTAGATAATGCCGTTAGTAAATTGAAACCGGTGACGCCAAATGGGTGAATCATGCTGTGGGTACCACCGGCAATCATTACATCGGCGTCGCCGCGAATTATTTGTGCAGTCGCTTCACCCACCGCTTGGTTGCTAGCAGCGCATGCAGTCAGTGTGTTCGTCGAAGGACCCTGGAGATCGAACATCGCTGAAATATGTGCGGGAGGTAAATTTGGTTCGTTTTCAAGTTCACGGGTTGGGTTAAAGGAGTTATATCCGCGAGCGGTAAATGCATCGATGTCTAGGCCGTCCTCAGTCAGTCCGCCGACAACGCTATTGGTAAAGGCCTCGAATTCCTGAAACCCTTCGCCTGAACCTAAGTAAATCCCGAAGCGAGTGGGATCGACATTGGCGTCGAGGATGCCAGAATCAGTGATTGCTTGGTGGGCAGCACCAGCGCCGAATCGAGTATGCCGGCCGCGGTCAAACCACTCAGCTGGATCTTCGCCGATTGAGGAAATGCACCAATCTTTCACCTCGGCGCAGATCTTGGTCGGAAATTTACTGGCGTCAAATACAGTGTTGTAACCCACACCGGATTTTCCCTCTTTGATACCGTTCCATACAGTATCTAGATCATTTCCCAGAGGATTGATCATGCCTATGCCTGTGACGACCACGCGACGAACCATGTGGAGAGATCCTTGTTCTAGGTTCTGTTCAGTAAACGATTTAACATAAAAATTAAAAATCTGATTTCTAGCAATGCAGAGGATAATTAAAAAAATAACGCCTTAGCATCGAATCTGGATTTTAACTTAGGAATGTGAGCCTTGAATACCACGATTTAACGTTTTGCGATAGAATTCCGCAAAACAGTCGTTAGAAGAAGCAATTACACGCTCTGCTCGAGGGCTTTTTCCGCATCAAGCATGAATTGTGGCGGGGTGAGCGGATCACCTGTGGCAGTGACACCGATTTTGTACATGTCTAAAGCTCGCAATAAGCTGATGAAGTCGATGGGGTAGAACTGGTCGATTTCCGCCATGTCGCCACGTAGACATGCAAATATCAAATTTATTTCGGCGACCAGATTTCCGTCACAATGTACTTCGCCAATAATGATGCCGCCGTCCTCACGGATATCGGCAGCATTTGCCGTAATTCGCAAACTATCTCCGGGACGAACAATGTCGTGAAAGATTGCCTTGCTGATTTTGGCGAGTACCACGCTCTCAACAAATTGATTGTGTTCGCCGACGAGTAAACCGCCGGTTTGTGCCAACCCTTCAATGATCAGCGAATTAGGCATTACTGGAAAACCAGGCCAATACCCATGCAAGTGCTCTTCGGCCATCGTAACGTTTTTGATGGAAACGGCGCGGACGCCGCTGACAAACTCCTCAAATCGATCGATCCAGTGCCAACGCATGAAAAATTCGCTATCGTTTGTGGGGCTATAGATTTATTGAGTGGATCTCGTTTTATAAAACGAAACTGAACTAGTTAAAAGTCGGCTATTCATCGCCGCAATACACTTCTGCGCCGAATAGTAATAACCGCTGCCCGTCCATCAACTACTCGTCTTCTTCACTAGCTTCTTCGGCAGGTGCTTCTTCGGCAGGTGCTTCTTCAGCAGGTGCTTCTTCAGCAGGTGCTTCTTCAGCAGGTGCTTCTTCGGCAGGTGCTTCTTCGGCAGGTGCTTCTTCGGCAGGTGCTTCTTCGGCAGGTGCTTCTTCGGAGCCTGTTTTGTTAACTATGAACTTGCAAAGATCACCAACGGTCATCAAATTACCAAAGTGAGCGATTCGCGGATCCGCGGAAAATGTACTGAGATCCATAAAAGGCATTCGTTCGCCGAGTGCAGTTAATCCCGCTTCACTTACCACGCCTTCTTGAACGTATTGTTCGTTGGTAAGGATATCTTCAGGGAATAATTCGCTACGATCAATTTCAATGCTGAAATGTTCTTGAAGCTGAAAGACCATCTCTAGAAAGTCGATTGATTCTGCTCCTAGGTCACCGACTAACGTCGCGCCCTCGGACACTTCTTCATCATCGCACATTAAGGTTTCTTTTAAGATCGATTTGATTGAGTTGTAAACTTCTTCATTCGTGGGCATCGTTTCTTATCTCCAGTTATTTGTTTTCAAAATGTTTGAGTGGTTTTTACACTTTACTCTTAATTGTACTAAGAGTTATTTTTAGTTTTTAATGTGTGACCTATATTATTGGCTTGAAGTACCATTTTGCTCAATGGCTATTTGCAAGAACATGTGCCGAAGAATGGCAATTTAATTTAGTCTGTTTTGGGCTGGTACAGCAGTGAAAACTGTTCTCGCAATGCTTTTATGGCATAAGCGTCCATACTTGCACGGTCAGGGTACCGATCTTTTAGGTTAAAACGTTCTACCAAAAGTTTACATGAAAGGACCGTTTCTCCATCAACTTCGCCAGTTGCCTTTAGTGAAGTTGTTGTTTCATCTTGATTTGTAATCGTCGCTTTGATCAGCAAGGTTTGTCCAGGAGCTACAAAACCACTGTACTTTACGTTTCGAGCTTCCTTTAAGATGACCATGGAGTGCGAAAAACTCTCACTCTTTCGAATCAGCCATGCACTTGCTTGAAACAAGCCTTCGAGCATTAATACGCCGGGCATCACGGGAAACAGCGGAAAATGATCACGCAAGTACTCTTCCGCAATCGAAAGCGCTTTAATTGCCGTGATATCCGAGTCTTCGTTTAGTTCGGTAATCTGATCAATCAGAATGAACTGCATATTGGATAATCCCCAAAAATTTTAACGGACTACAAGTGACCGTCATCAGCCACTACGGTAGCTACCATTAAGTTACTGCTCAATGCAGATTTATGAGCTTAGCCCTTTAGAGCGTCTAATTCTTCTTGCAATTCTTGTTTTGTTGCCGGGCCAAATCTTTTTATTACTTCACCGTTGTTAAACACGATCAACGTTGGAATAGTCGAGACGTTGTATGTGGCAGCCAAGGCGCGTGCGTCATCTTCAGCCACATCGACTTTAACGACTTTTACGCTCCCAGTATTTTCTTCAGCGAGTTCATCAATCATCGGTGCAAGCAAACGGCAGGGGGCACACCATGGTGCCCAAAAATCGACCAATACAGGTTCGCTTGCTTGGAGAACTTCGGCGTCAAAATTATGGTCGTTTACTTCTAGAGCATTACTCATCGTAGGGCCTATTTTAGATTTAGAAACGTTATGGAAACGAGGATGATATGTTTGTTGTTTTTAACCTTTGATCACTTTTAGCCATATGCCATTTAAGTGAACGGACTTACGAGAATTGTAGGGAACTTAAAGTTGGTTGTAAATTGCCTGACCGCTGTGAAATACACTTCTTGAAATATTTACGGCAATAGACAAACTGCGATTCATTTTATATTTTATTTTGGCTGTAGATGATCATGAAGGTGATGACGCCTAGGACACCGATGACCATGATCCCGATACCCCAATACAAAAATACTCGTTCGTGTTTCTCTTGTCGTTTCTCAGAAAGTATTTCACGCTTTTCGACTGCTTTGAGACTATTACGTTCCTTCAGCTCAAACTGTTCTTCGCAAAACGGACAAATTGCTTCTTCATCTAACATGTCACGTGTTGCGTTGAGAATATGCCCGTTAGGACATGGTATTCGCAGTTCATCCTGGTTGGCATTTCCGCTGTCAAAATCAGGCGTATCGTTGGCCGCTTGCTCTTCCTGATTATTTTGTTTGGCTGAATCAGATTGCGAAATGTCGGTGTCGACGTCAAATTCATTTTCGGACTCTTCGCTAGATCTAACCGCCGTTACATCCGGAAAAGATTCTGTTTCCGGTTCAATAACTGGAGGAGCAGTGTTGACGTCAGCAGCAGGTACTTCGTGGTAATTCTGTTGGTAGAGTGGTACCGCTGGTTGAATAGGAGTTGCGGTTGGAGTGTAAGGTACACTGGGAATGGTGAGTGCAACTCTGCATATTGGGCAATTGACGATTTGACCAACGTCTTCATTTTCCCCTTCGAGCAAATGTCCCTGAGGACAACGGAATTGAAATGGCATATGGCGGCTTCTCCAAGGGCAATTCTAGTTTATTTGGTTTTGGATCGGAGTGATTGCTAAATGATAACAATAATCAAATAACAGTTGCCATTCAACGCTGGTTACTTGCTGGCACAGTTTGGTTGTCTCGTCCGTTGAATCACTTGCCTGTGCACATAAATCAATAAACGCGAAGGGGTCCCATTGTCCATCGCAAATCAAACCTCGAGCAGTTGTGTCTGTGTTACCCTGACTCAACTGAATCACAAGGTCTCCAAAGACTGAATGTTCGCCGACTTTGCGAAACCAATAGGCCGAATTACTATAATCTGGTTCCCGCCGATGCATAATGCCGTGCCAAAAACTACCAGTACAACTGTGCAAATCTTGGCTGATGGTATGGGATTGGTCGAGATAATTATGAAGTAGCCAAATACCGCTGAGACAGGCAGAGGCAGAATCATGGTCCAATACTGTTTTCTCTGCAAATGCCGATTCAATACTTAATGCTTGCAACGACGCATAACAGTCTTTGTTCGCTTGGCCCGCTGCTATTTCGGTTGCCGGAGCAGCCTCGATGAGTTGTGCAAATACATCACCATACCGACTTGCTGGATAAATGTTCACCGGTGTGCCTTGTGTGTAAAATGGAGGAATAGTGGAATCTAGTAAAATCAATTATAGAATACATTCGTCGCCACCTGTGGCAGTGCCTTTTCATTGATTCATTGCGTTGTTAGACTACGGAAGTATCTAAATACTTACTAATTGCACATTCGTGCGGCAGATTCCCCAAAACCGACCCATGACTACTGATTCTACTACGAACTCCGAGGCTTCAGAAACTCCAAACACGCCTGAAGCTCCCGAAACTCAAAACCCATCAGCATCCTCCGCACCACTAAGCACGGTCGAATCCCCAACCGTTGCTGAGATTGCTCCTAACAGTAGCGCTACTGATACGGAAACTATTGTAGAAGAATCAGCGGAACCAACGAAGCCGGTAGATGATGCAACCGTCGTCCATAAACCAAAAATCCAAATTGGCTCGCGACGTAAGACGGATACCAGCTTGGCACCTCAAGGTAGCAAGCCACATTTGGATAATAAAAAACCTGATACGATTGTTGTGCCCCCAGTCCGCCAGGGCCCTGTTCCGATTCCGTCTGTTCGTGACACTTTGCCCGAAGAGCTCGAAGCGGAAATTGCAGCAGCCTTGGGCGACGAAGCCAATTCGACCGAATTACTTGATGCCAGTGTGCCGACCTCAGCTGGTGTTATGCTTGAACCGGATACCCGACAACGAGCCACGGTGATTCGCGTTGATGCGACGCATGTTTTCGTGTCACTTGGCGGCGCTAATGAAGGTGTTGTTCAGCGAGTACAACTCAGTCAAGATTTTGAAGTAGGTGCGGAAATTGATATTGTTGTTGCTGGCTACAACCAAGAGCATCAAATCTATGATGTCCGGATTCCGGGAGCGTCGGTTAGTGTCGCTGATTGGGCAGACTTACAAGAAGGCGTAGTTGTCGATGTGACGATTACCGGCAATAACGTTGGCGGGTTGGAATGCCAAGTGAATTCAATTCGAGGGTTTATTCCAGCAAGTCAAGTTGCCTTGTACCGCGTTGAGAATTTTGAAGAATATGTCGGCCGTAAACTGAGTTGCGTGGTTACCGAAGCCGACGCACAACGCCGCAACTTAGTGCTAAGTCATCGTGCCGTGCTCGAACGTGAAGCGGCCAAGGAGCGAGAAAAGAAACTTGCAACCCTAGAAGTGGGGTCTATTCAAGAGGGTATCGTACGCAACATCCGTGAGTTTGGTGTGTTTGTTGATCTTGGCGGAGTGGATGGGTTGGTGCATGTTAGCCAAATGAGTTGGGACCGAGTGACAGATCCCAACGAGTTAGTTTCCGAAGGTGATACCGTTCGCGTTCGTGTCGAAAAAATACATCCTCAGACTGGCAAAATTAGTTTGTCATTACGAGCATTGCAACCACACCCTTGGGAAGGAGTGGCTGCTAAATTCCGAGTTTCAGAAACAGTGACCGGCAAAGTGACTAGGATCGCTGACTTCGGTGCATTCGTACGAATCGACACTGGCATTGAAGGTCTGGTTCACATTAGTGAATTGGCCCATAGCCGTGTAAGTACAGTCGGTAGTGTTGTTAGTGAAGGAGAAGAGGTCCAAGTTAAGATTCTATCGATCGATGCGGAAGACCAGCGAATCGGTTTATCCATCAAGCAGACGACGGAAGCACCTGCGCAGGCTGCCGGTGGTGAAAAAGAAGAGCTGCAATTGACAGAAAAAGTTGTCAAAGAAATCAATACTCCGCTCAAAGGCGGAACTAATCGTCCCTCTGGCGGCGAACAATTTGGATTGAAGTGGTAAGGCAGCTTCTCGCGTGGCGGAGTTGTAAGTGCGGCGGGAAATCATGCCAATGCTGGCTCTCAGTGCATTGTGTAAGGGACGGTCGATGAAAACCTTAGTAATGTATGATGCAGTGGTCATTGGTGGTGGCCACAATGGTCTTGTAACGGCGGCTTATCTCGCTCGTGCTGGGAAAAAAGTAGCAGTGCTTGAACGCCGCCATGTGCTTGGCGGATGCTCAAATTCTGAAGAACTATGGCCTGGGTATCAAGTTTCCACAGCTGCTTATGTGGTGAGTCTACTTGAACCTAAAATCATGGCTGACCTGCGTCTGCGTGATTATGGTCTTAAAATATTACGCCGCAGTCCGTCTTCTTTTACCCCATTGCTTGACGGGCGTAGTTTGACACTGGGCCCAGACATGGCTGAGTGTCAAAAACAAATTGCCCAATTCAGTAAAGCAGACGCTGAAAATTATCCGCTGTACTGTGAGATGCTTGAGAGAGTGGCACGACAGCTCGAGCCATTAATGCAGAGAACCGCTCCCAATCCTTTACCGTTGCCTCAAAGCTGGCGTAAAAAAGGGATGCTCTCGAAAATCCGCAACGGTCAACAAATGTGGGAGATGTTCCAAGCGTTAGGTGAATTGGGCGACGACTTACCCGACGCGATGCAGTTGCTCAGCGGAGCCGCTCGGCCACTACTTGAGAATTGGTTTGAATCGGAAGTATTACGAGCGACGTTGGGCACCGATGCGATCATCGGCGCGTTTCAGTCGCTGTCGTCCGCAGGCAGCGCCTATACATTGTTACATCATGTGATGGGACAAGCAGGTGGGTCACGTGGTGTATGGGGGTATGTGCAAGGTGGCATGGGAGCATTAGCGAACGCCTTGGCGGAGGCTTGTACTGATTTGCACGTAGATATTTTTACGGAAACTGAGGTTTGTAAGATATTGACTAGCGACGGCAAGGTTTGTGGTGTTGCTTTGGGTAACGGTCGAATCATTGAAACATCGATAGTTGCTTCCACCGTTGATGCCAATTTGACATTCAATCGGTTTTTGGATGAAGATGATTTGCCTGCTGGATTTCGCAAAGCGGTGGGTGCCATCGATTACAGTTCGGCCTCTATGAAAATCAATATGGCACTTGCAGAAGCTCCGCAGTTTTCGTGTGTGGGGTCTGAGGGTATGGGCCCACATCTCCATGGGACGATTCATATTAGCCCGACCGTTGATTATGTCGAGCGTGCCTTTGCGGACGCATTGGCAGGTTGGCCGAGCACTGAACCGGTGCTAGAAATTACGATTCCTACAAGTTTGGATGCAACGATCGCGCCCGCGGGTAAACATTTGATGAACGTGTTTGTGCAATTTGCGCCGTACAAGTTAGCCGAGAACAAACAGTGGGATGATATCAAAGAGGAGTTTGCGGATCGTTGTATCGCGTTAATTGCGCGGTATGCCCCCAATGTGCCCTCAGCGATTGAACATCGTCAAGTTTTGAGCCCGCTGGATCTAGAACGAACCTTTGGACTGACCGGTGGAAATATTATGCAGGGTGCGATGACGCCTAACCAGTTGTTCTTTATGCGACCCGTTGTGGGTTGGGCAGATCACCGAACTCCTGTTCGCGGTTTGTACTTGTGTGGAGCGGCGAGTCACCCAGGTGGTGGAGTGATGGGGACTTGCGGGCGTAACGGTGCCGCTGCGATTCTCAAAGGTTAATGGAACAATCTGTAAGATTGTCAAGCAAAGCGAGTTGTAGATGACAGCAGCAGAATCTAACAACGGCGCAGACAGTGTTGCTCGTGCACGCATGATGATCGTGATCGCTGCATTGCTGTGGAGTACCAGCGGGTTCTTTGCAAAGGCGCCTTGGTTTGCAGGGTGGCCAGGTTACGCGATGGCTTTTTGGCGAGCGTTATTTGCCTGTGTAATTCTGTTACCAATGGTTCGGCGGCCGCAATGGAGTGTGCGGTTAATCCCCGTTACGGCTATTTTTGTGGCGATGAACTATTCCTATTTGACCGTGATGGAGCGGTATGAAGCGTCGAGTGCTATTTGGCTGCAATATACGGCTCCCATTTGGGTGATCACTTTAGGTGTGGTGCTGCTCAAGGAAAAGGCGAGTAAAGCAGATTGGTTGATGGTCGCCTTCCAAATGATTGGCGTTGCAGTTATTCTAATGCCCCAGTGGTATACAAGCTCAGCGGGTGACTTGCTGTTGAAACTAAGTGTTGGTGTGACTTACGCGCTGGTCGTATTGTCACTGCGTTGGATGAAAGCATATGAAGCGGCGTGGATTGTCGGTATTAATCACGTCGTAACCTGCTTAGTGTTTTTGCCGTTTGTGGTGTTCGCTGGAATAGGGCCAACGACGCCAATGGAGTGGGTCGCAGTGGCAGCTTTTGGTATGCTGCAGATGGGATTACCATACTGGTTGTTTGCTAGAAGCGTACAACAACTATCGGGTCATGAGGCAACCGGCATTGTGATTCTCGAACCAATTTTGTTGCCGGTGTGGGTGTTTTTAGCGTGGGGTCATCTGTCGAGTTATGAAAGCCCAGGGATGGGGACTATCGTCGGGGCGGTTTTCATCTTGATTGGACTGATCGTTAAAGTCATCCATGAATGGAAACTTCGCACCCTCGAGAATAAACTTTGAGTCTCACAAGACATGTAAGAAACGTATGAATACTAATACGGCTACCGATTTACCACAGGACACGCCCCGCTTTCGCCCGCGGCGGTTGCGGCCCCTAGTGTGTTTGTTGTTAACCTTAGCTTCGGTGTTTTTTGTCGCTACGTTGCAATATATGCCCGTGGATTTTTGGATTCGTTTAGGTGCGCGTGCCTTTGGAGGTGTCGCCTTTGATTCGATTTACTTTCGTGCTGAAATCCTTAAGAATCTTGACCAAGGTTTGATCTACATGTGTGCGGCGATGGGGATCTTGCTAACACACGAATTTGGTCATTACTTTGCGACTCGGATTTATCGGATTCCTTCGACCTTACCGTATTGCATTCCCTGCCCGATCAGCCCGGTGGGTACATTTGGTGCAGTGATTTTTATGGACGGCAGTAAAGCGGATCGTAAACAAATATTTGACATTGGAATCGCTGGGCCCCTAGCAGGATTGATGGTCGCTATTCCGGTTATGTGGCATGGAGTTGCAACGTTGGATTTAACCCAAGCGGAATATGGGCCTTTTGAAATCGAGTTGCCGTTGTTGGTGAAGTGGATGTATCAGTGGACGCACGTGGGCGCGGTGACTCCTGAGGTGGTCGTGTTTAGCCAACTCAATGCTTACTTTGTAGCGGGTTGGTTTGGGTTGATCGTCACAGGGCTCAATATGGTGCCGATGGGGCAACTTGACGGTGGACACGTGAGTTATACTCTGTTCGGTACAGCGGCTCACTGGATTGCGCGGACACTCATGGTGTTGGTCATTGCATACCAAGTTTACACTCAGTCAGCAATGTTTGTATTGATGTTAGTATTGATCATGGTGGTCGGGCTGGAGCACCCGCCTACGCGCGATGATACAGTTCGACTTGGCCCTGTCCGGTGGTGTATTGGCGTCGTCTCATTGGCAATTCCAGTGCTGTGTTTAGCACCGTCGATCATTATTATGCGGTGAGTTGGCTTAGATGCAACAGATGCTACTTCTGTGGTTTCCCAGAATCCTTGGCCACATGGGATCCCTTTCACACTTTGCTCTTTGCCCAAACCACCAATTGACCTTCTCTCAATTGCCTAAATTTGGTATTTTCCCCGCAGGTTGTTCCCAGTTTGTTCTGATCCAAATTTCAATACTTCAGGGGGAAGTACTATGAAAGCCTTGGTTTCTCGCCCAGTCCTATATTTTTCCTTAGCGATTGTACTGCTCGGTGGTAGTGGTTGGACAATCTATAGCAAGTTTTTTGTGCCAACCGACAAAACACCTGTTGCTGAGACATCTGACCAGCAAGATAGTGAGGGCACAAAAAGTGTAGATGAGGAGCAAGATGTAACTGTTTCTCCGCCAGATTCGGATGCGTTTTTGCGTCTTGCTGCGAGTAGCGATGGCAGTGACGGCGATTTTCAACTTGCCTCAGAATCGACCCTAGCTGTCAATACTGCGGACAGCGATAGTTTTGTCATCGACAACACGCTGCCTGCACCACTTGATAATGGTGACAATGCAACCTCATTTAGCATTGGGGATGATCCGCCAGAGTTTTCCATTGGTGACACGGCTCTTATTCCACCGGAAAGTACTTTTGAGACCGACGGAGATTCTAATGATTTTGAACTTGCAAACATTCCGCCTGTTATTCCAACGTTGGATGACACCACGGGTGTGAATTCGGATGTGGCGGTCGATCTTAGCCAACCTGCCATTGGATTTGAATCGACAGCACCAGCAGCAATCGACTCTCAATTACAACCACTTACGACGCTGCCGGCCTTGGATCCAACTGGCGACTTCGGCTCCGCAGATCTCAGCACCAACGCCATGGCTGCAGTAATTGAGAACAGGCCCGGTACAATTGAAATGGAAGGCGAGCAATTACCGTCGTTATCCATTCGGAAAATTGCGCCGGCTGAAGTCCAAGTAAACCATGCTGCTGTTTTTACCACACGTATCAAGAACGTTGGCAAGATTACGGCTTACGGCGTAAAGATTACTGATTACGTTCCCCGCGGTGCCCGATTAGAAAGCGCTCACCCAGAATTCATTCGAACACCCACAGGTGCGATTCAATGGGAGTTAGTCGCACTAGAGCCTGGCGAAGAAGCGTCGGTGTCCATGAAAGTGACACCACTGACGGAAGGGGAAATTGGTAGCGTGGCTACCGTTTCGTTTGCGACGCGGGCTTCCGTTCGGACCGTCAGCACAAAACCACAACTAACGATTCAACAAACATTTAATAAAACGGCGCTCATCGGCGAAACCGTTCTCGTCAACATCGTCGTGTCAAATCCCGGTAGCGGTGATGCAACGGGCATCGTAGTCGAGGCAGACATCCCCATAGAACTATCTCATGTTGCCGGCAATGAGTTGGAATATCAAATTGGTACGCTACGTCCGGGGCAGTCTAAACAACTACAATTACGCCTGTTGGCAAAAACCGCTGGGATTATTCAGAATATTTTGACTGTCCGTGGCAAGGGCCAGATTGAAAACCGCAGCATCGAACCGATGCGGATCGTCGCACCAGCTCTTCAGGTTTCACTGCGCGGCCCGGCGATTCGATACTTGGACCGCCAGACCACGTACTCGGTTGAAGTATTAAACCCAGGAACAGCGTCCGCACGTAATGTGGAACTTGTTGCTTATCTACCCAAGGGCTTAAAATTTGTATCGACCGACCACCATGGTGAATACGACAACTCAGAGCATGCAGTTTATTGGAAGTTAGAAGAATTACCTCCTCAAATTGGAGATTCCGTGAAATTGATGGCGATCGCTATTGAACCGGGTGAGCAGAAAGTGCGTCTCGAAGGTACAGCGGATCTTGGTGTACGAGCTCGGTTCGAGCATGTAGTGCGAGTGGAATCTGTACCTGAATTGGAATTCAGTGTGAAAGACACGGCGGATCCCATTGAGCTAGGATCTGATACGACGTATGAAATCAAAGTCGTTAATCGGGGCACACGCACTGCGACGGGTGTCCAGATTGCAGCATCATTTCCACAAGCTCTGAAGCCGATTCAAGGCGGCGGGCCAAGTGATGTACGTATTGAAGGCCAAATCGTATTGTTTTCGCCGTTGCAGCGTCTTGCACCCGGAGCTGAGGCGGTATTTCGAGTGAAAGCTAAAGCGATCGCCCAAGGTGATAATGTTATTCGAGTGCAGATATCCTCGGATGATAAAACAACCCCCGTCACCAAAGAAGAAAGCACCCGCGTCTATTCGGACAATTAAGCCGACCAGTTTGTAATCTAACTCAACTTAGTTAAACCGTTCTCCACTTGGCTTCAGCGGACAGCAGCATCTAGCACTTCAGCCAGCCATTTATGAATGCTGACAAAATTATTTCAACCTACCGCGATTCCATGCACCATTTCTTAAGACTTGCTGTATCCGTAATTCTCGTCACCGCGATTTGCACCGAGATTCACGCCTCTGGTCCGCTCAGGAAAACAACGATCGGAGTAACACGTAGCGGCACGTCAATTGTTGGTTGGGCCAATGATGACTACTTTGACTTGGATTTCCAGGGTCAACGCATATTAATCGTTGGCGGTGTTTACGATGCCTCGTCGGCAGTTCAAGTCAAGCAGCTTTCCGAAAACATGAAATCGACGGATACCCGCTCCGTTGCATTTGTCCCGGATCTATACCCAGACTCCGATCAGGGTCGTGTGATCAACGAAGCCGACTTATCGAATTTCTACAACGCGTCGAATAACCCCGAATTCCAATATTTGGTCGGCTGGGCCGCCTATCATATTTCGGACTGTGTCGTGCTTTTGCGATTGTCCAACGACGAGTCCATAGTTGCCAATAATACGTTTGTGAAACAATTCGGGCGGACTCTACTAAAAACGGATATTCAAGTATCAGCAGAGCCGCTGCAATATTGCAATGCGATGGCCCAAGCGTCGGCTAAGTATGGCATTGGTTTGGATGTCATGCAATTGTCGAACAAACTAAGTGCAAGCCGCATTCAAATGTGGATTGACTCAATATCACAGGCGACGAAAAAGAGTTCTGCTCGGCTCGATTTTCAAAAACGATCGTCCGAAATCAGCTCCGTCATCGATCAATTATTGGCCGTATATGGGCGATCGATGAAAAATATTTCTTATATTCCGGCGCTGGCAATCATGGCTCAATATCAACATCGACAGATAGGAAATGAAAGGTCGTTAACTAATGCTGAGCTCAAAAAAATAATCGAGCCACATCTGCAGGGGCCGTTGCCGAAAAACGGTAGTGCAATTGCGGGACATTTATCTTTATTCACAGCGATGCACGCAACGCCGCTTGAGCGGGAGTTCCAACGTGATTGCAAGCAACGTATTTTAGACGTGGCGGACTTGTTTTTTTCTGAGCAGTCACAATACCGTGGTCACGCGATGATGCCATTTCACAGCGAGATGAGCGACGCTGTTTTTATGGGTGGGCCGATATTGGCGATCGCCGATTCGCTTGCTCGCCAAGACGAAGGTCCAAAGTATGCCCAAGCGGCGATTTCTCATTTGCAAGCGTGTGCTCTGATGAACCAACTCGACAATGGTTTGTATCAGCATTCTCCGTTGGATCCAACAGCTTGGGGTCGCGGCAATGGTTTTGCAGCGCTCGGTGCAAGTATGTGCCTGAGTCTGTTATCACCGGAAGTCGCAGGATACGAGCAGGTGAAGCAACAATTTATTAGGCAAATAGACGAGTTGGTAAAGCATCAAGATGCAACTGGGAGTTGGCACCAAGTGGTGGATCACCCAGAAAGTTATCCCGAGTTTACTTCGACATGCATGATTGCCTCGGCGATCTTGTTAGGTATTAAGTCGGGCGTGTTACAGCGTGATGATTATCGACATGTTATTGTTCAAGCTAAGAGTGCCACCATTAGACGCATAGCACCCAATGGGTTTATTAATGATGTATGTACGGGGACCGGTAAGCAAAAAAATCTGCGAGCGTATTTGAATCGTGAGGCGGTTCAAGGTCGTAATGATCGAGCTGGAGCAATGGCGTTGTTGTTTTTAACGCTTCTTAATCAGTAAATGGAAGGCCCCAACAAATGTAGGGGCCCAGCTCAACTATAATTAATGGTATGACTATTCACATACCAACCATGGATGACGTACATCGTGCGCAGATAGTTTTGGCGGAGCATTTAAGTAAGGCGCCGTTAATACGTTCTTATCGGCTTGAGCAAGCGTTGGGGTTGCCCGCATCGCGGAACGTCTGGATCAAAGATTACGGTTGGACGCCGAGCGGTTCATTTAAATGTATGGGTGCCTTGAATTGGATGGCCAACAATTGCGAGCAGATTGGTGATCGCCCAGTCGTTGCTCATTCATCAGGGAATTTTGCTTCCGGCTTGGCATTTGCTGGTTCACGTTTTAACAAACGCGTGACTATCGTGATGCCTGAGAGTGCTCCAAAAGTCAAATTCGACTTGACTCGCTCATTCGGCGCTGAGATTCAAACGTATGATATTACGACAGATCACCAGACGCAGGCGCGATCGAAATTGACGGCGGCGATTGTCGAGAATGAAAATGGCGTACAGGCATCACCTTACGATGATCCGTATGTGATCGCAGGCAACGGAGTTGGAGGTGTGGAGATCGGTGATGCACTGCGGCAACAGGGCCGCAGTATTTCTCATTTTGTTTGTCAGGTGAGCGGCGGCGGTTTGCTGGCAGGACATGCGTTAGCGATCGCGGATTGTTTTCCGGAGGCGGAAATTGTCGGTGTTGAGCCCAGCGGTGCGAATGATTTCCAGCAATCCTTAGCTGCTGACGAACGGGTGCGACTTGAAAAACCGACGAGTATTTGTGATGGCTTGTTGTCCTATGATGTAGGTGAGCATAATTGGCCGATCTTGAGGCGCGATGTAAGCCAAGTTGCAGCGGTTGAAGACGTATCGACGTGTCGAGCGATGAAGTGGTTGTATGACAATCATGGCCTCAAGACAGAACCGTCCGGCGCGATTACGACTGCGGCGGTTCTTTACGGTGGTATGGATCTCAGCGGTGAGGGTGATATCGTGATCGTTCTGAGTGGGCGTAATGTCGATAACGATGCGTTTCAAACCTGGTTGGCAACTGACGGCGGATGATTTTTGCTAAATAGGATTTCGCTATAGCCCAAATTGTGTTTGTTCCGATAAGAATTACAAGGGGCGAGGTGATTCCTATAGACAAATCTTGTGCAAGCGGTGCTATAATGGGACTGTTATGAGTAACCGACCCGATAATTTGGATCAACATTTTTCATCGCCTGTGCGTCGCCGCAGTATCCTGCAGCTTGGTGGAAGTATGGTTGGTGGTCTCGGGTTATCGCAATTGTTTGCAGCCCAGGCGGAATCTGCAGTCTCTGCAAAAGTTGATCAACCAGCGGTCATTTTTGTTTGGTTGCCCGGTGGTCCCCCCCACATGGAAACCTATGACCTCAAACCAGACGCTCCCGAAGATTATCGTGGAATCTATAAACCAATCAACACTGTCGTGCCGGGTATGGATA
>LWDU01035464.1_pt1 | contig 15894 bp, 16 predicted proteins | sample 727161 | NCBI WGS metagenome assembly LWDU01 (sample SAMN04566230, study PRJNA314399) | hydrothermal vent metagenome | isolation source: deep sea hydrothermal plume seawater | place: Mexico: Gulf of California, Guaymas Basin | collected 2004-07-11 | reverse complement strand
AGAACACACAATCATCCGCCAACAGAGTATCCAGTCCGCCTTCAATCTCGCCACGCAAATGCTCGTGCCACAATTCGATATAGTCAGTTGCTGACATAAGCTTTCCTTATACTCCAGCTATTGTAGGCGTCAGGATACGGCAATTTTCTTTGGAATCAAATTTTGCCCCGTTGGATGTCAGCACACATAGCGCTCGAGGAACTTGTCACACAAACAACGAAACAACGGGGTCGGTGTAGTTACCCGGGGTAAAGTACCGCAAGTCTTAACCAAGCCTTCATTCTCGCCCTCAACATACGTGACCTCAGACTCAAGCTGACATCGCGGTACCAAGTCTGCTTTAAGCCTTCCAGCTTGCCATCAACATACGTGCACTCCTGTTTCAGCTGACCATTGTCGTACCACTTTCTTGCCATCAATAGCCGTGTACATAATCGTTAGCTGACCATTTTCATCGAATTGCTCAACCTTCGCCGTAAGCGGTTCGGTGCTATTCGGCTTATACAAGAGACCATCTCGCTCCAAAAGCTTACCGTTTTCCAGCAATGTTGTTAGTCGTAGTTTCATTGTTCTAACTCTATAAGTTGATGAGGTGTATCTTGCGGGAGTCGGTGGGGAAATCTGGTCACCAGACGCCAAAAGCTAGTCTGTGAGGACTGACAGCGTCATATCTGGAATTTATTTTCAGACCTTCAGATGTAATGCAGATATAGACATAAGTCCCCGTTACATAAGGGCTGTAGATGATATCTCAGCCCAATGTCAGGGCCCGTTGCGCCTAATTGCTTTTCCCATACCAGTCACCGTAAACTTTGTCGCCCGAACACTACGGATTCAACGATGAAAATCTCTACCTTGATGAATTACGCGCAGGGCTACGTCGGCGCGACAAAAGAAATTGTGGAAATGGAAAAAGCCGGCCTGAATGTCGTCTGGGTCCCTGAGGCTTATTCCTTCGATGGCGTCTCCGCGATGGGCTATATCGCTGCTAAAACCGAGAAAGTTACTATCGCTTCAGGAATCCTCAATGTTTACAGCAGAACGCCGGCCCTGATGGCCATGACTGCAGCAGGCATCGACGCGCTTTCCGAAGGACGATGCATGCTTGGATTAGGTGCTTCAGGGCCTCAGGTAATTGAAGGTTTTCATGGGGTGCCCTACGACGCACCGATGACAAGACTTCGAGAAACGATCGAGATCTGCCGCAATGTCTGGCAAAGGGAAGATAAACTCCAGTATCAAGGGAAGAAATACCAAATTCCACTGCCGCCTGAACAGGGCACAGGACTTGGCAAACCCCTTAAGATTATTAACCACCCATATCGGGAAGAAATTCCGATTGCGCTTGCAACCCTCGGCGAGAAAAGTGTTGAGATGACAGCAGAGCTTGCCGATGCCTGGCTACCTGCTTTCTACATGGCGGAAGGCGCAGATTCTGTCTGGGGCGAGGCATTGAAGAAAGGTAATGCCAAGCGCGACCCAGGACGACCGCCCCTGGACATCTACGCAGGTGGAGCAGTCGCAATCGGAGATGGCCTTGAGTCCTACCGCGACATGTCACGACCTGGGATAGCATTGTATGTTGGTGGTATGGGTGCGAAAGAGAAGAATTTCTACAACCAGGTGTTCCGAAAATACGGCTATGAAGAAGAAGCAGAAACTATCCAGAATCTCTTTCTTGCTGGTCGAAAATCAGAGGCAGAGGCTGCCATTCCGGACTCTTACCTGGAAGCGACTTCACTGGTTGGTCCTGAGGGATTCGTCGTTGATCGTCTGCAGGCTTTGAAAGAGCATGGCGTTACGTCACTCAACGTAGGCTTTCTTGGAACGACGACCGCTGAACGAGTCTCTAACTGTGACAAACTTAACAACTTGATCGCGAGGGCTCTCTGACAGAAGGAAAAACGGGGCCAACGGCCCCTTTTTCTCGGAAAATTCTGACTATTTTTCTGGAAGAAGAGATTTAAACTCCTCCAGGTATTCAGCAGAGAGGTACTGTCTTAACTCGCCAGCATCCAGAAAGGTGGCATTGCACGTTGGGCAACACTCAAACCGAATGAACCGAATGCTCAGCGGATCCTCCAGTTTACGCTGATCCATGATCTTGTCGCACTTCGGGCAGTCCACATAAACCAGTTCGTCGTAAGCGGACCCAGCCTCATCGCTGCCTGAGTCGATTTCTTCTTTACCAAATAACCCAGGCAATAATTCCTGAGTGAGTTGGTCAAAATACAAGCCATAACAGTTTTGGCATTGTTCTACCTTCGTCTCCTCGTTCAGGACGGTACCCATCTCCCCATAACACTTCGGACATTCCATGAATTTGATGCCTCACTAAGCTATATTTCTGTGTTGCGACGATAGCGCATTTTAATTGAAACTGTAACAACCTGAGCCCCCTGTTTCCTGAACTTCAGGTGCCAGGGCAATCTGCCAGGAAATCCTTGCCTGGGTTTGCGACAAAAACTAAATCGCACCCTCAATCAGAATTTCAATCAGTGCAGCGATGACCCAGGTCAGTGGTGGCAGGATGCCAAACGGGACCAATGCTCTGATACGATCCGTAAACGGCCATTCCTTGATCACCGTAATTCGATCACGATATATGAGAAGGTCAATTTTTGAGGGATGATCTTCACCCATTAACAGGGAGCTTTCCAACGCCTTGGAGTTGCCAGAGAGCGCGGCGTTGATGGAATTCAGTTCCTGCGCCTTCTCGGAGCGAATTCGAGCCTTGAGCCGATTAAATGGAATAACGTAAAGGCTGATTCGGTCTACTATCCGCACCAGACAAATCAGTTGCCGGAGGATGACATCAATAGAGAAGATAATGAGTATCCATTGAACACAGTAGAAAAATACAATGCCGCCAGATAGCAGGTTCGAATGCCAAATATTGACCCTATCATTTAACTACAGATGGACATAAACACAGATCGCCGCCACCAACAGTTCAACAATAATCATACGGTTGCCCGGCTCAATCACGGATATTTCCTGTCCAAGACTGCGATCGAACGACAGGAACCGCAACAGGTCGCGGTGCCAGCCCCGGCCCATTGCCAGATAAAAAATCAGAAAAAACTGCTGATGGCGGGTAAAAGCGATCGAGTTCCGGTACATGTCCGGGTCCGGGTAGCGCACCACAATCAACATGATAATCGCGATGATTGTCAGTATCAAAAACGCCCGAACCCAAGCAGCCAATGCGGTCCAGCTGTTTCAACACCCGCAGGTGACTGAGCCCAGGAGTTGTGGAGTCAACACGGGCTGTTTCTTCAAAGACGAGGTCTGTAATGTTTTGTTCTCCCGAGATCTCTTGATTATGTCATACCCAACCAAATATGGTTGAATGGGCCTTCCCTGGGCACATTGGAGGCATACAAGCTGGCAGATATCATTGTTGTTAAAAGAAATCCGTTAGAGGACATCAGTCTTATGCAACATGTACCGTTTGTGATGAAAGATGGCCGAGTCTTCAAAGCGCCCTGACAGTAATGACCTGCAACACCTGCAGGACTTCCTGGCAGACAAGCGTAACCTGGTCGTTTTATCCGGCGCTGGCATCAGCGTTGGTAGCGGCATCCCGACTTATCGTGACAAAGCCGGAAACTGGAAGCGTAGTAACCCAATACAACACCAGGACTTTATGTCGAGGAAATCAGCACGACAACGGTACTGGCTTCGAAGCTACAGCGGCTGGCCCGCAGTTGCTTCGGCCGTCCCATCGCCCAGTCACCATGTCATCGCGGAACTGGAACGACGCAAAATCGTGAAGATGGTCGTAACACAAAATGTGGATCGACTACATCAACATGCAGGATCACGAAACGTCATTGATCTTCATGGCCGACTCGATGAAGTAATCTGCATGTGTTGCCAGAAAGTGATCCCAAGGCACGCCCTGCAATCAAAGCTGACGTTGCTGAACCCGTCTTTTTCCCAGCAAGGTGAGATAGCACCCGATGGCGATGCTGACGTCGCAGAAGATTCAGTTCCCGGTGTTGCAGTTCCACCCTGCGAAAATTGCGGCGGGATATTGAAACCCAATGTGGTGTTCTTTGGAGACAACGTAAACAAGTCCATTGTGCAGCGCGTCTATGACGGTATCGATGACAGCGATGGCATGCTTATCGTGGGTACTTCGCTGAAAGTATTTTCCGGTTACCGGTTCTGCCGTTATACGGCGCGGCAGCGAAAACCAATCGCATCGATCAATCCCGGCATATCCCGTGGAGACGAGCTGATCCAGACTATCGTCCACGGCGATTCAGATGACGTACTGACACCCATCCTCAAAAACGTCATCTCATCAGTCCGTTAAAACGTTCCGCAACATTTCATCCAGAGGTGTCAGCGCTAACCCAAGCAGATTAGTGGCGGCCGTGGTATTGATGGCATCGTCATGGTCAAGCACACCCAGCATGGCCCTTGTGACTGGCGGGTTGGAACTTGTTTTTTCGAGAACCCAGGCTAGCGAGTACCCTAGAGCTATCGGTAAAGATATGACTGTCGGTTTGTTACCGAGCAACCTACCCGCTCGTTCAATCAACGCCTTTCGCATTAATGATTCCGGACCAGCAAGTTCGATAATTCGGTCCGCGGGTACCAGGGACACAGCAGACATAATGGCATCGACCACATCCATACTATAGATGGGTTGCTCAAGACTGCTGCTTCTAAAACATAATGCCAGGCCTGACGCACCATTTTTCGCGAGAGCCCGGGATGCATAGTCTCCGGGACCGAGCACCATAGGGACCCTGATGACAGAGGTTGGAATGGGACCGGCCTGGAGAATGGCATCGGATGCTGCTCTTGATATAAAGCAGCTATTGGCTGACGAAGGCTCACTTCCCAGGATTCCCAGCGTCACGATATGACTGGCATCAAGGTTAGCTTCGACCAACGCTGCCGAAGTATTTTGGTGTGCCATTTCAAAGGTGTTGGTGGCAGATTCCTTTATAATTCCCACCAGGTGAATAATGACCTCAGCACCCTGCCCGGCCAGGTTGATGCCAGTAGAATCCGTGTAACTGACTACCCGAATATCTACTTCAAGCCCTTCCTGACGAAGCGATGCTGCCGCTTTTTCGGACCGGACAATGGCAACAACCTCATCATTGGGTCGTGTTTCATTTATCCGGCGAATCAAGCAGATTCCCAGGTGTCCGTTCGCGCCTGTTATCAGTAATCGCATGCCGTGTCTTTCTAATTATTTAACGTAAGATCCCGCAGACAAGTTGCGTTAAGCAAGTTGTATTGTGGCATTATGCGTCCTTTATCTAACACCGCCAATGTGAATGTCACAGATACTTACCCTACCAAACCTGTTGAGTTTATCTCGAGTAGGACTGGCAATAATCATGGCGTGGAACGTATACCATTCGAATTGGTACGTAGCTGTGGCGATTCTCTGGACTGCTATCTTTACCGACATACTCGATGGCTACCTGGCCCGCAAGAAAAACCTGACCTCGGCAATAGGGGGATTGATGGACCATGGCAGTGACGCTTTTTTTGTGACCCTTACGATTGCTGCACTTACCCATCACGAATGGGCTCCAGTCGTGTTGGTGTGCGTCATTCCAGCCGCATTCGTACAATACATGCTTGACTCAAAAGCGTTGGCGGGGCAACCACTAAAGGCAAGCTCACTCGGAAAATACAACGGAATAAGCTACTTTGTCTTCGCCGGGTTCCCTGTCATGCAGCTAACGCTTGGGATCACATTAATCCCTTTTAGCTGGTTCATTTGGATAGGCTGGGGCCTGGTAGTAACCAGCGCAATCAGCATGGTGGACCGCCTTGTTACTTTACTTTCAAACAAGCAATGAAGCGACGAATCAAACGGGGCGGTCGACGAATAACTCCCGGTTAGCCAGTGGCAAGAATACGACACCAATGACGGCGTTAAAGACCACGAAGAAAGTGTGCATGATCATTGAGAAAACGCCGACCTCGGGAAAATCAGGGAACAGTACCGCCCACAGGAGCAAAGCCCCGGCGTGAAACGGTAGTGGTAAAGCCGCCGCTAGAAAGATCACCGGGAGGAACGCCAGCATCTGACCAAAGCTGACGTCGACGCTGAACAGACTGAGCGCGAGGCTATACACGACGACAGCGCCAATCAAGTTTGGCGCTTTGCAGAGCAGGATCAACCCGTAGTGCTTGAGCTCTGCCTGCCTCAAGGCATGGAAAATTGGTTTGTCCCGTATCGTTGAGTTCTTGAACACATGCCCCCTAAAATAGGCAACGTGAAACGGAAAATAAAGAAACGCAACCACAAACACACTGAGCATAATCTGTGGCAGCGGAAGGCTAACCGCTGCTTCCTGTACAAGATCAAAATACAGGGCGACTCCAATGGCAGAAAAAATCAGCAACTGGTAGATCTCGACTATCCCCAGAAGGACCATTGTCGACACTGCCTTCCAACCAGGAACGTCATAGCGACGCAGTAGATACAACGACATCGCGCCCTTGCCTACCTGTTCATTTACCAGGGACAAAATATAGGCGCTGGCCCTGATTGGCAGGACGTTCGTGAGTTTGATTTCTGGCGTGTTAAACCACCTGATCGCTCGCCAGGTAGCATGGGAATCAACAAGGAAAAAAAACAACGAATACGGAATCATGAGCAGCAGCCACATAGACCAGTCCGCATCCCGAAAAAAATTGCTGAGATACTCGAGCGTTGTTAACCCATCTCGCGCGGCCGAGGCTTCGATTCGCGTGAACACCAGGTAAAAGCAGCCTGCAGCAAGCAACCAGGTAACCATCCTGAACAGCGTGGACTTCAACTTACTTTGCGGTGGCGTTGAGCCCGGTTCCGACGTTTCTGTTTCGCTAATTGCCTTATCTCCCTATCTCTTTTACGCTTGTTTTTTTCAATATAATTAGACATTTGCAAGCTGCCAATCTGGCAATTACCTTACCACGGGTGCGGATAATTCTCATCAGGATACCTTGTGCAGTGATCGCAAAGGACTCCCATGAAAGTTATCTTAGCCACCGCTATTCAGGGGGTTTTCAACATCATGTCGTGCGGACTAAAGTGGTTTTTCAGTTTTATCATCACGGTATTTATTGCCGTCGGTGCAGTTCTGTTTCTGGTTCGCTCGCACAATGGACCGATGGAAATCCTCTCGGGTGGACCGTTTCAGACAGGCGAACTGGTTGCTGCCTCTAACGACTGGTCGTTCCTCACCGATCATACAACTTTAGAAATGCAGACAATGGCCCCGCCCAGGTCTCGCACCATGTGGCTCGCTGTTTATGACACCCGGCTGTTCGTTATTGGCAGCTATATGAACTCTCGCGTGGGCAAGATCTGGAAGCAGTGGCCGCGCCAGGTTAAGGAAAACAATCTTGCCATTGTTCGTGCCAATGGAAGGCTCTATGAACTGCAATTAATAAGACACAATGAAGGTAAGTTCATTGGTGGTGTACTTAAACTGTTCAATCAAATATATGGTCAAAGCCTTTCCACGGACAGTATCGATAGTGGTAATACCTGGCTATTCGAACTGACGGGTCGTTAATCGTCTTCTTTATCTCAGACATCCGGCGCTGCCCTGGCAACACGTGATCATCGGCCGAAGTAGCACTTTGCCTTAAAACTCAAACGAATATTACTTGCCGTATCGGCGTTCCCGTTGTTGATAGACCCGAATCGCTCGCCAGAAATCAATCATCCGAAAAGCAGGCCAGTAAACCACAGTGAAATAGAGCTCAGAGTAGGCACTTTGCCAAAGCAGAAACCCCGACAAACGTTCTTCACCAGAGGTTCGAATGATCAGGTCAGGATCAGGTATGCCCTCGGTATACAGGTGACTGGCGAACAGTTCTTCATCTATATCCTGCAAAGCGATCTGCTTATCCTGAATCTGTTTAGCGATGCTTTTAACGGCATCAACGATTTCCTCCCTGCCGCCGTAACTCACAGCAATGTTCAACTGAAACCGATCATGATCTTTAGTGAGCTCTTCAGTTTTCTCAATTTCCGTGATCATTTCTTCAGACAGGTTTTCTCGCTGGCCAATGACCTTGATCTTCACCCCCTCTCGCCTGATAACAGGGTCTACCTGATACTGTTTCAGCTTCTTTAATATCAGGTCCATGAGGTAATCGACCTCGTTCTCTGCGCGTTTATAATTCTCTGTTGAGAATCCGTACAAAGTGACGATCTTGATATCCAGCCGCCAACACCACCGAAGAAAGTCTTCCAGCTTTTGTGAGCCGGCATGATGCCCTTCATTAGACGCAAGCCCGTTTACCTTCGCAAAACGGCGATTGCCATCAACAATCAGACCAATGTGGTGCGGCCTTGGGCCATTTTTAATTTGCGACCAGAGAAGGGGTTCGTAAAGCTTGTAGAGGATTGATAAAATATTCACACGCGCTTTCGCTGATAATTTCCGACTACTTGACAGAGCACAAGGATAGCAGTGATTGCTAAAGTAATGAACGGGGATCAAGCCCAAGATTCACACGACCACTACGTCATCTATTGGTGAGGCGACCATAGTATGTTGGCTCGTCACATTGATATCCCGGAAACAACGCCGCAATACACTTTTTTCAAAGATCGATGAATCACCACCCCCCTGGTAAAGACGATCCCCAACCACGACCTGTTTGATGGTTTCGACCAGCGTCGACGGGTGAACTTCACTGCCACCCGTTTCGGCGATATCTGGCGGCAGCCTGCGTCCGGATTCAATTTCAATGCTTCGCTCATGGAACAGGAAGATCGAAAACTCTTCTGGGAATGCATCAAACTTCCCCACTTCGAGCCAGGGATCTACACCAACTGCAATCGCATTGTCACTCACCGGCAGGTTCCTAAAATTGATATCGGTGCGGCATCAGATCTCGTCATAATCGTAGAAAATTTTGAAGACAGCCACATCTGTTTCCAGGTTCACTGACGCGGATTCAACACGGGATAGTTCATCTGGCAGGTCTGCAACAATCTCGCGATTTGCCAGATAGAAAGAAGCAAATGGTCGATTATTCATGTTGCAATACAACGCGACATGCCTATAATGGTCCGACCAAATTGGTCTGACCGATTCGGTCTGACCTATTCGGTCGGGCCAGAACGGTCATACCAAACAAGCCAAATACAGACAAATACAACCTAATAAAGAAAAAGACTATGTCTACACCACCGTCTAAAGCAGAAGAAATTATCGCTGTGTTAAGGAGCGAGATCCTTAGGGGCCAGTACCGACCCGGTGAGCGATTGCCATCTGAGCGAGACCTGGCTGCGCGTTTCGAGTCTAACCGGGGCGCAATCCGTGAAGCCATAAAGAAGTTGGAACAGCTGGGCATAGTGGCCGTAGCACCTGGCGGAGTCCGGGTCTTACCCGTCGAGGAAGCGACGCTGGAAGTTCTTGGCTATCTTCTGGAACTCGGGGAAATTCAAAAACCTGAGCTTATCGGTCAAGTATTAGATGTCCTCGCTGTAATGACTTCGTTGTCAGCGCGCTCCGCCGTCGTGGAAGCCAGCGACGAAAATATCACAGACATGGTCCAATTGGTCGATCAACTCGTACAAACCATAGGAGACAAGGAGCGTCACACAGAGATCTGGACACAATTCAGCCACAAAATGATGTCAATCCACAGAAATCTGGTCCTGCGTCTGGTCGGTAATGGACTACGGACGCAGTTCCTGAGTAGCACCATGAATTTAGGGTTCGAGCCAGACATCGACATATCGGCTGTGAAGCAGCAACTGATCAGACTTCGAGACTCGATTAAGTCCCGGGACGAAGTGAACGTTCGAGATGCCGTTATTCAACATTTTCAAATCATTAAAATAGGATTGCTGGAATCAGCCATTGAAGCCGGTGCGGACGTAGAAAGGAGTATGGGCAATGCCTAACGCCATCAAAGGAATCATGACCATAGCGGTACTGTTTTTTGCCGTTATCGTCGCTTACGGATTGGTCAAATCCGCCCCGACGCCTGATCAGTTCACCCGTGCAGAGACCACGACCAGTATTCGTGTGCTGGAAGTTAATCGGGAAAGAGTCCGTTTAGAGGTTAGTTCCCAGGGCAGCGTAATGCCTTATAAAGAAAGTGAACTGATACCAGAGGTTAACGGCCGCGTTTCCTGGATGTCACCGAACCTTCTTCCAGGCGGATACTTCACCAAAGATGAAGTGCTGCTCCGAATAGACAATAGCGATTACCGCTCAAAGGTCGCGCGCAGCCGGGCAGGGTTAAGCCGCTCCCTGGCAGAGGAAGAGCTCGCCAGATTCGAACTTGGACGGATGGAAGAGCTTGTAAAGAAAAAACTGACCAGCCAGTCAAGCCTGGAAACAGTGCTTCGAAACCATCGAATTGCGCAAGCCGTGCTACAAGATTCAAGAATCGCCCTGGAGCAAGCAGCGCGGGATCTGCAGCGTACAGAAATAAAAGCCCCTTATGACGGTCTGGTTCGATCCGAGAAAGTTGACCTCGGTCAGTATGTCAGCCGCGGCATGGCGATCGCGTCAATCTACGCAGCACAGTATGCAGAAGTCAGGCTGCCGCTTGCCGACAAGCAGCTGGCTTATCTTGATCTTCCGCTCGGCCATCGCGGAGAACTCGCTGCTGAAGTCGCGCCTGAGGTGCTGCTGTTTACGGATTACGGTGGCAAGCATTATGAGTGGATCGGCAAACTGGTCAGGACAGAAGCGGAAATAGACTCAAAAAGCCGCATGGTGACTGCTGTTGTTCGGGTCAATAACAACAACAACGTTGACCAGCCTGACCTTCCAATCGGGCTTTTTGTGAACGCCAGGATCAAAGGGCGCTGGGCAGAAGGTGTTGTCACCATTCCCCGTGCAGCCCTGCGCAACCAGAGCAAGGTTTTGGTGGTCGATAAGGATAATCGCCTCCACTACCGTAATGTAGAAATCCTCCGATTCGAAAACGACAACGTCATTGTGTCCGACGGTCTCGAATCCGGCGACGTGGTTAATATTTCACCCTTGCAAACTATCGTTGAAGGCATGCGAGTCAAGCCGATGCTACAGTCAGGTAACAGTTAACCTTTATGGACAATCATAAATTTCTGACCTGGTTCGCTGATAACCCCGTCGCCGCCAACTTGATGATGGCAATTTTTATTACCGGCGGGTTTATCTCTCTGGCCACAATGCATAAGGAAGAGTTTCCGAATATAGAGCCTGGCATCGTGCAGATTCAGATTCCCTATCTGGGCGCTGCTCCGGAGGAAGTTGAAGAGGCTGTCTGCATCCGGGTTGAGGAAGCTATTGAGGGCGTCGATGGGATGGACCGATTCTTCTCGACCTCCAGAGAAGGCATGTGTTCGGTCATGGTTGAGGTGTCACAAGGTGCTGATATCACGACGGTACTAAACGATGTCAAGGGCAAGGTTGATGCCATTTCTACTTTCCCGGCCGAAACTGAAAAACCGATTGTTTCTTCCATGCAGTTCAGGGGACAGACGATATCCCTCGCTGTCCACGGCAAAACGGATGAAGCAACGCTAAAACTACTGGCAGAAGAAATTCGCGATGACATCTCTGCACTCGAAGGTATCTCGCAGGTCTCGGTCACCTACGCACGCCCCTGGGAGATCTCGATTGAAGTCAGCGAGCAGACCCTCCGGCAATACAACCTGACCATGAGCCAGATCGCCAATGCCATTCGTCGTGCCTCACTGGACTTACCCGGTGGGTCAATAAAAACACAAGGTGGCGAGATACTGCTACGCTCCAAAGGGCAGGCTTATCGCGGACCTGATTTCGAAGACATCGTGGTGGTGACTCGTCCTGACGGCACCAATATTGAGATCCGAGACATCGCCGTTGTCAAAGATGCCTTCCAGGAAGGTTTCCTGCGTGCAAAGTTTGACGGTGAACGATCGGTCGCAGTGACGGTTTACCGTGTCGGTCAAGAGGACACCATTACCTCAGCAAACTCCGTCAAACAATACATTGAGAAAAAGCGTGTCCAGCTACCCCCGGGAATCAGCCTCACTGTCTGGATAGATGAGTCAATCGCGCTCAATCGACGAATCAGCGCACTTACTAAAAATGCCTATGCAGGTTTAGCGCTGGTTCTGCTCATTCTTACCTTGTTCCTTCGGTTCAAGGTCGCCATATGGGTAGCAGCCGGTATTCCGATCGCCATCTTAGGCGCAATCTGGATGTTCCCCTTTGCCGGTATCAACATCAGTTCCCTGACCGTACTTGCTTTCATTCTGGTACTTGGCATCGTTGTCGATGACGCCATTGTTGTCGGCGAACGCATTTTCAGTCACGAAACTATACAAAAAAATCACCGGGAAGCTGCTATCGCGGGAACCGCGGAAGTAATTACACCCGTGGTGTTTGGTGTGTTGACCACCATCGCTGCTTTCCTGCCGATACTCCTGATAGCCGGTCGCATGGGCGATTTCTTCTCCATCATTGGCTGGGTTGTGCTCATTTGCCTTGTATTCAGCATCCTTGAATGTATGTTGATCCTGCCAGCACACCTAGCCCATAGAAAAACTGAAGGCTACTTTCTGGAAGGCACGCCCCTTGTAGAAGGCTGGATAAAATTCCAGGGCAAGTTCTCGGGAGCACTTGAGTCCTTTGCGACAAACACCTACAAGCCCTTTCTTGAGAAAACACTGGAATGGCGTTGGGTAACATGGGCTGTCGCAACAGCAGTCCTAATCACATCAATAGCACTGATCGCAAGTGGCCGGGTAATATTCCAGTTTTTCCCTGCTGTTGAGGGGGACAGAATCTTCGCGACCCTGACAATGCCGGAAGGAATCAATGTTGAGTACACCGAGGAAGCTGCACGTCAGCTGGAACTCGCTGCTTTTGAAACCGCAAAGGAGGTTAACGCTGACCTGGGATTCGATAGAGACAGTTCAGTTATCCTTCATACTTTCCAATCCATCGGAGTCAAAGCGGCTCGCAGTACCGGTCCTCCCATGAGGACGGCCGGTGGCAGCCATCTTGCCGAGGTAGTACTCGATCTCGTTCCATTCAAGGAGAGGCCAGGCTGGAATACAAACAAAATCGCAGACAAGTGGCGAGAGAAGACAGGTTCTGTGACAGATGCCGTTGAACTGCAGTTCACCACTGCAACATTCAGTGGCGGTGATGCACTGGCGCTTCAACTAAAAGGCCGGGATATCGAACAGCTGAAGCGTGCTGCCCTGTACTTACGCACAGAACTTGGACGATATCCCGGGGTAATGGATCTAACAGATTCATTCCGCGCAGGTAAACAAGAAGTTAAACTGGACATCCTGCCGGAAGCCAAACCGCTTGGCCTAACCCTCAACGATCTTGCACGCCAGGTTCGCCAGGCTTTTTACGGTGAGGAAGCGCAGCGGATTCAGAGAGGTACCGACGACGTTCGGGTCATGGTTCGTTATCCTGAGAAAGAACGGCAATCCCTGGGTAACCTTGAGAACATGAGGATTCGTACAAGCGAAAATATAGAGGTGCCCTTCTCTACTGTTGCCAAGGTCATTTACGGTAATGGCTTCAGCGCAATCAACAGGGAAAATCAACAACGGGTCATCGATGTCAAGGGCGATGTGAATCGCTCCATTGTGACCCCGGAAGAAATCATGGCTGCGGTTGAAAAAGCAGTCTGCGCCAAAGGCACCAGCTTCGGCAGCCGGGAAAGCCGATGCTACAATGCCGACTTCCCTGGCGTCGCATTTAATATCTCCGGTGAACAGCAAGAGCGTAACAAGGCACTCGGTAGCATGATCGCCACCGTACCACTTGCCCTGATGATCATATTCGCTCTGCTTGCAGTTCCACTAAGGAGCTACATGCAGCCACTGGTGATCATGAGCGTCATTCCTTTTGGTGCAGTTGGCGCTATCGTTGGCCATTACATTATGGGTTGGGACCTAATCTTCTTTTCATTGCTGGGCATCATTGCGCTTTCCGGCGTTGTCGTGAATGCCTCGCTCGTCCTTGTTGACTATATCAACAGGCAAAGACGAGCAGGCGTTCCATTATTTGAAGCCGTCTCCACCGCCGGTGTGGTTCGATTCAGGCCAATAATCCTGACATCGGTCACAACCTTCGTGGGGCTGGTTCCACTGATGACAGACAATGACCCGGAAACGTTTATGTTCATCCCCATGGCCATCTCGCTGGCGTTCGGTGTACTGTTCGCCACCGTGATCACACTGTTCCTGGTGCCAAGCCTCTACCTGATGCTTGATGATTGGTTAAGGTTCTGGGGACTCAATGATAACGCCGACCCTGCATTGATCGTGCACAACGACCCGAAACGCAGCACGGCCTATTAACCTGCAATAAAAACAATAGTCTGGCTTGCTCCTGTTGGACCGTGCTGTCTTACTGAAGCTATTGGCTCGTCAAAGCGTCTCGAGGTATGCTTAAGGAATCCTCTTAGATGTGAGCATTGATATGAAATTTGGCGTTTTCTACGAGCATCAACTACCACGACCCTGGACTGATAGCAGCGAACATCTGCTTATGAAGCAGTCACTCGATCAGATCGCGCTGGCTGATCAGCTCGGATATGACTATGCCTGGGAAGTTGAACATCATTTTCTAGAAGAATATTCTCACTCTTCTGCGCCGGAAGTTTTCCTCGCAGCGGCGAGCCAGAGAACGAAAAACATCAGGCTTGGCCACGGCATCATCCAGCTCACGACTAACCATCCAGCGAGGGTAGCTGAGAAAGTTTCCACACTCGACCTGGTCTCGGACGGCCGAGTTGAACTCGGGCTGGGCGAAGGCTCCAGCGTCACGGAACTTCACCCTTTCAATCTGCGTTTCAGGGACAAGAGAGAAATCTGGGAGGATGCTGTTAAGTGTGTCCTGCCGATGTTCTATAACCATGCCTGGCAATATGACGGAGAGTATTTCAAATTTCCCTTACGAGCAGTAGTTCCAAAGCCCCTGCAAAAACCTCACCCACCTTTATGGGTCGCCTGTTCGCAATTGGATACAATAAAATACGCCGCCCACCGAGGCATGGGCGCGCTGTCATTCAAGTTCGTAGACCTCAACGCAGCAAACGCCTGGGTCAATGCCTATTACAATACTTTCACCCGGAACCAGGAAAAACTAACTGACTACCAGAGCAATCCAAACATTGCTGTCGTCGGAGGGTTCATGTGTTGCGAGACCGACGAAGAGGCCTGGGAAAAAGCAGATGGCTGGACCTTCTTTCAATTTGCATTGCAGCTCTACAACAAGGAAGGACCATTCGAACCTGGAACGGTGAATTTTTGGGACAAATACCAGGAATGGAAGCAAACCCCCGCAGGACAAAAACGTTCAGGCAGTGAACTGATTGGCTCGCCTGAAACGATTCGCGAGAAATTGCTCGAACTGGAAGCTGCGAATGTTGATCAGGTTATTCTGCTCAACCAGGCAGGCAAGAACACCCACAAGGACATCTGCGACAGCCTGGATTTGTTTGCCCGCGAGATCATGCCAGAATTTCACGCCCGTGAAGATGAGCACCAGCAATGGAAATCTGCCGTTCTCGCAGGGGAATTAGAACTTGAAGATATTGATACTGACCCGTTTAACTTCAGGACCCGTCAAACACCCAGCCAGAAGTCCAGTAAAACCGAAATCAAAGCCGATATAATTGCAGGTACGGTTGGCCGTCCTGACAGCCTGTCGACGAATTAACCGAGGATAAAATATATTTAAATATCATAATGTTAGGGTAATAACCTACTAAACTACCTTCACAATAGCTGGCATTACGAGCCCGGTTATTCGTTAACATCTGACGACACTGGAGTCCATTGACCGGATCGAGGCCATAGAACCTAAACTGCTAAGCAATGGCAGCAGGACTGCCCCATCTGAATTGCTGCCACCAGTTGCCAGGACTTTTGTGAATCCAGGACTGCTGTCA
>LWDU01032117.1_pt1 | contig 15895 bp, 13 predicted proteins | sample 727161 | NCBI WGS metagenome assembly LWDU01 (sample SAMN04566230, study PRJNA314399) | hydrothermal vent metagenome | isolation source: deep sea hydrothermal plume seawater | place: Mexico: Gulf of California, Guaymas Basin | collected 2004-07-11 | reverse complement strand
GGGTAGAAGAACTAGTGCAATGGGTCTTCGCAGAGACTACCCTTTGCGCTGCAAATCATGAATGCATTACCATTCATAATTATTCATTTCGTCAGTGATAATTTCTTAATACTTCTCTCCACTTGTATGGCACCCTCGTAATTTTCCTCTAACCGACAAAAAAATGATAGTGCTCATTATTGAAAATTACCGCTTTATTAGCGCCAAAATCGCCCCACCATAAAGTGGCTGAAGAGCAAGGTGATGCACTTGTGATAGTTCCTTAATTAGGTCAATCCATTTTTGAAACTCCGCCACTCGTCTTTCAGTTTTGGTATCTCCCTCTTCTATTTCCCCTGTCGGAAGTATCGGCTCCAAGGTCAATAACATCCCCCCAGTCGACAATACCTGCAATGCTGATTCAATTGCTGACGCCTGACCTTCCCAGCCAACATCGACAATAATACAATCAAATGGTGCTGCAAGATGAAGTTCAGTAGCAAGGGAATCAGGCCCATGAGTTTGAGATGCTGCAAGTTGAGCAAGCGTTTCTGCAACCAATTGTTCAAATTGATCTGCCCTTACATCTGCCCACTCGCTTGCTTCAAAACGTCGCACTAGACGAGTTAATATGACTCCAAACTTGGACCCACCATCCACCATCTGATATTTCTCAGGATGCCAATTATCCTGATGCCAAAGGTCGAACAACCATGCTGAAAGGTGACCAATCCCTGCACCAACCTCACAAATGCGGTTTGGCCGCAATTTTCCAATGATGTCACGATAGCGCCTCTTTACCGACAATGGTAAGGAAGTCAATGCCATGTGTTGCAATTGCGCTCCAATATTTGCTGCAATTTGAGGTTCCTCGCGTGGACGGCTTTCATCCTTATCCAATAAGGAGGCAAGGATGTCATTCATGCTCGGTAATTCCTCCCTCAACACACTATCGTCCATGAGGCTCGCATAGCATACTTCACTTGAAGCAATTGCAAGGGCGCTTTGAGCGAACAATGCGTCCATTTTGACAATTAGAATAACTTAGGGGTTCAAGTATAGGAGGCATGGCCCAAAGATTGAGGGTTTTGTTTGGAAGATGACCACGAGGACACATTTGAAGCAAATGTGGAAGTCATGGAGAACGCCATTGAATGTCCGCAGTGTAATGATGTTACTGGACATGCAATCCTAAAGGAAAAGGAAGTAGGTAAAGGTGCCGATTTCCTAATAAAATGTGATGAATGTCACACTGTCCACACTGTGCAATTCCGACCCAAGCCACCCCGCAGTATCCCATTTCGCCTCACAGAAGGCCCACATAGTGAAGTAGTAAAAATAGACATTGGTGGAGATGAATGGGTTGCTGAACATGACATTTTTGAGCACGAAGAAAAGCATTGGCGAATATCTCGTATCGAGTTGCCAGATGATTCAACTTCAGACGGAGAATATGCGCATAAAGTTTCCCGAGTCACTGCGATTCGGGCCGACATAATAAGAGTCAAAATCACAATGACTCTTGGTGAGGAATCTTTTCCAGATACCATTGAAGTTGAGCCGGACAAAATGTTCAGTTGCGGAAGCATCTATGTTCATAATAATCGGCGTTGGAGAATTAGAGCAATCCATACCGGCGAGGGTAGAATCCTTCACGGAAAAAAAATTGCTGTTGACATCAAACGTATTTACATGCATGAGCCACCCAAGGAGGAAATTGAGTATCAACCAAAGGGTGAACGAGAGCGAAGACAAGCTTGGAAGGAAGGTAAACTCGGACATAATCCTAATCCCGAAAAAACTACGCGAGATAAATTTGAGCGCAATAAGCCCCGCCAACATCGCCGCTAACTCCGACCAAAATCCTATCAGTTCAATCAAATGAACAGAAAGGAAATTACTTGCGATTAGTCCAAGGCATCAATATCGACTTTGTAACATGCCATGCAATATCTGGGTTCTCGCGCAGGCGACGCATTCCATACTCATACCATCGACTCCCATAGGGGATGTAAATGCGAGTAAGATGGCCTTGCGCAGCCAACTTGCGACGAATATTTCCACGTACACCGAGCAGCATCTGAAACTCATATCCGGCCCCCTTGTGTGGGCGAGGTGGGCCAGCATTTTCTCTTGGATCAGGAGTATTAGGGCCCATCTTTCTTTTCTTCAAAGCCTTGAGTGAATAATCAATAACAGGTAAATCATGACTAGCAATAGCCGCATATGCGCCGGAGTCAAGCAATTGGTCTACACTTTGGTTTAGGGCATCAACAATGCCTTGATATTTAGTATGTGCAATCTTTTCACTTTCAAGATATATTCCTTTACAGATTCGTACATCAGCTGCACCACCAAGTTGAGATACGAGATTTTCAATATCTTCCTTGGTCCTAAACATCCTTGCTTGAATGACAACTCCTACATTGGTTAACCCCCTCTCGTGCATCTTCAATGCGATGTCCAAAGTCACCTGAGTCACCCGATAATCCTCCATATCAAGGCGAATGAATATTTCCGATTCGGCCGCCTTTTTAAGCAATTTTTCTATGCTTTTGTAAGCGATTTCCTCATCAATCAAGAGGCCAAAAGCAGTGGGCTTAACGGAAATATTTGCATCCAAATTATTCTCAACGATTGCGTCGAGAACTCTGTTGTACTCATCAATAAAATACTGGGCCTCATCGAGATTTGAGATTTCCTCGCCCAAAACATCAATTGTAAAACAAGCATTTTCATTGGCCAAATTTTTCATTACTTTGACTGCATCATCGATTGTAGCTCCTGCTACATAACGCTTGGAAAACTTCCCGACAAGAAATTTTGGCATGATGGGAAGTATCCCAACTACTATCCTCCCGAAAATACGCACCATCGCAATCAAGCAATGGGTAAGGAAGAGGATTATTGACTATTACTAAGCAAAGTTCACATAATAATTGCTCAATAATTATCAAAAATGAACATTGTGAGAAATAAAATTGTTGGGGAAAAAAAGTTGCAACTTGAGATATTCATTTACTAACTATGTCCTTTGTACGTCCGAAAGGGATACCAATTGAGGCTAAGTGTCGCATGATTACTTGACGCTGCCAACCCTTGAATGATTTTTTGTCCAAATACGCCCACAATTCGCCCTTCGGAAACGCAAGCTTTGTTGAGGCGACCGCCTCATCTATTGAGGAGGCCCAAGTCCCTTCGGGAAGAACTCCGGTCTTTGGATCCCAGTTCTCATCAGTTGGTTTTTCCATCGGCAGTGCGTAATTTGCCAGCATATGACCAAGCCAAACATTTGGATGTGAGGCAATTGAGGCAAAACGGAAGGCGTAATGTCCACCACCCAATCCAATTACAACCTTCTCACCCGAGTTTACATTCTCATCCCACACTCCAACTTCGCTGCTCACAAGGGCAGTAGATTTGGCGACATTTGCTCCAAGCCCAAGGCCATCCCACATCAACTGGGCTAGGCAATCAGCAGCAGGCAGGTCAGGCCACATATCCTCAGTTGAACCAATCTCAATGAACAAGCATGGTACATCAACCCAGGGCCCATGGTGAGTAACTTCTAAAGACAACTCAAATCTTTCACCGATTTTTGTTTCGGATTGTTGTAACAATTTTCTAAACCATGCAGCAATACGCGTGCTTGGAGGTGGCGCACGCCCACGGATTCCGCCAAAAAGCATATCATCATCTTCGCCTAAATGAGTGACTCCAATGGGATGCAAAGTAAGACTCGGCTGCCCTGAAGCCGCCGAGTGACGGCTAGGAAAAATTATCTCGCTAACAACCTCGCCAGTGGAAATTTGCCAGCGCTTATCAAGATTATCCTCATGTAAAAGACCTTTTGAAAACCACCAAATTCGGACATTTTTTTGTCGCCAAGTTTCATCACCCTCAACTGGGGATGCGCTAACCCATCCACCGAAATTGAGTAGTGCTTTGCCTTGATTGAGAGAGGCAATATCTGGCTGGCTGACTACGATTAGAACTACTTTTTCATCCATCACTTCACCCCCACTTTGTCTCAACTTATTCTGCGATGGGCATCTCCCTCAAAGTAATTGGCAAGGGTAAGACTTCTCAAGCCGAGACCTCACCCCCCTAATTGATGCCATCAACTGATGCAACAATTCTTCCGGCGAAAACTCCATTTCCTCCGAAAATGCTTCTCAGCGTCAGCGCTGAGAAACACTTGCTCATCGGAACTAATGGAGAAATAATTTGGTTAGATGAAAACTTTGCATCGCTTGGTGAAAGTAAAACTCCTTTCCCCTCCCAAATTACTAAGGCATGTATTTGTGGTGATTTTTTCATTGGAGTTTGGATTGACCACGAAATATTGACCGCCCGATTAGCGGCATTACCCTTGGAATTAGATTTTGAAAATGGCGTCGGACGAGATGAAGTTAGGATTAATACCAAATCGCAATCTGCCGCGGCAATTCACGTCAAAGGCGCAATTTGGTCGCACGCCTTGACCGCTGAACCTTTGGCACTTACCTCAATTGAAGGCAATTATGCATTTGCTCTGTGGAATAGGGGCATCTATTACCATCGCCCCGATAGTCAAGCGATTTGGGCGCGAGGCGAAATAACATGGGAGAAATTAAGCAAATATTCGCGGGGTAATGAGTTATTCCATTTGCACGAATACAAGGGAGATATTATGGCGTGGTCTCGCGGTGGAGGCTGGGCTGTGCTGTCCAGCGAAAACGGAGATTATCTAGAAGGAGGAATTCTAGAACTACCGGAAGTATTGGATAAAGTATATTATCACGAATTAGGCGGTTGGCTTCTGACTTGTGGTGATTCTGTAGTGCGTATGACCGACCTTAGCACGCCCGAAGTGTGTAATACGGCCAAATTATCAGGACCGATTGGATTTGCGGCGTGGGATATTGAAACTAATTCGTGGTTAATTACCGGCTGGCGTCAGGATATGATTTGGGGGGAACAAATAAATTGGACTTCGCGAACAGAATTGGGAATTCATATTTCCAAGATTGAAGGTGAATGGTGTGTGCTAAGTAATTCAGGTGAATGGTCGAGGCACTTAGTCAAATGAGTTCATCACTTATTGGGACAAACTAATTTTTCGTGATTTGAGTCTCGAGTTCTGTTCTATTTGAAATTGAGCAATTGACAATGTCGTAGTGTCTGCACTAGATTAACAAATGATGCTGGAAATTTTACATCTCAGAGAAAATCTGAGTGGCGGCTATCAGCTCAATCTTTGTTTATTGTGTGTCCACAACGGCCGCATGAACTGCGGTTTGCATGTGATGCCATGAATATTCCAGGACCGCACTGCGGGCAAAACTCAGCCTTTCGAACGAGTTTGCCTTCTTCAATACTATACTTGGACCACTTTGCGGAATTATTAGGGTCAGCCATCAATTCTCACCTCCGGAATTATCTGCATCTCCTTCGCCCTCTTTTTCGCCCTCTTTTTCACCCTCTTTTTCGACAGCGTGCTTTTCAAGGACATAGGGTGCCTCTACATTCATTGCTTCACGTGTATTGTATACCATGGCAACACCCGTAGTTAATGCCTGACCGAATCTCGTATTTACTTTCTTTACGACAACAAGGGACGGCTTACATCCTGGTTCCATCTTAGCGACTGTTTGAATTAATTCTGAACGGCTTGGGGTTGTCTTTCCTTCATGAGTCACACTAAAGTTCAGCTCAACGCGGTTCAAAAGTTGATTTTCTCTTCTATCAATTATTTTCATCATATTATTTCCTCCTTAACGGACATTTACTTTGAGAGCATATTTGCCTGGCTCTTCGATATTTAGGCGCTTAGCAATTTCTGAGCGATTTGGATTTAGTATCAAAACATAGCCCTGATGATCAGAAGAAACTTTTGCTGCAGGGTGATGTGGGCATTGATCAATACCATCTTCTAAGATACGGTGACATTCACCACATGCAAAAGGGATTTTTGCCATCACAATCACCTCAGTCGCGTTCCTCTTCTAACCACTCAAGTGAACCAAGTCCAGGTTGCTTGCAGGTTAGGCCTATCTTGGATTGTCTTGGATCAGAAGGATTAACAGAAAGAGATACGATTCTTGCTCGAACGAATGAACCTTGACTAAGACGGCGATTTGATTGACGACCTTCAATCATCCCGCCACCAATATTTACATCAACATGGTCTTCCATTATCTGTGACTTATGGAGGAGTGCTTCCATTGGACCAATTCGTACGAAAGCCCCGAAATCATGAATTTCAGAAACTCCGCCTTCGACCACTTCGTAATCTTCCATCGTAAATAGAACTGCATCAAAACGAACTTCTTGATAAATCGCACCATCGCCGTGAATAATCCTGCCTCGGCCTATTGGCTCATGGTTTGCAGTGACAAGGATGAAATTGTTGTCATCATCAAAACGACCTTCAAAAGCATCCGCTGCAAGACGGTCAATATGTTCATTCAAAGATTCACCTGGACGGATATATTCCGCAGGTAGACGTATTGTATCCTCTTTTGTTACTATTTTGTACATTTTATTCCACCCCCCGGGCTCTTCCCCGAATTGCAGGGTGGACGGTATGGTGCTATGACCATCTTCCGTCCGTCACGGGCCTGCGCCTCGGGAGAAAAGAGCGACCGAAGTCAAACCGCCGACCGACCACTCCCATTTAAGCCGTGTGCAAACAGAAAGACTCCATGACCCCCTCTCTATTCCTCATTATTGCAATTTCGGCAATTATTGCATAGTGTCTAGATGACCCCCCGTAGGGGGTCATTACAGGCAACCCTTTTGATAGAGCAGGGGAGGACCTCGTGTTGTGCGGATGCTGGACTCTATTTCACGCGGTCAATCTTTGGCTTCTTGCGCCGTCCTATTCCTATTGCTTACAAGCGCTTGGCCAGCAGCTCTCATTACTTCCGATTTCGGCGAGCAAGATGGCGTTAATCCGCTGCATCTCAATGAAATAAATGAAAGTGAGGAGAAACTTGTTTCGGGAAGAGAAGTAGAACCTTGGTATGGAAGTAATCAGGCTTGGCCTCAATTCCAAAATAATCCAACGCACAATAGTTCAATGCCTTCACATGGCCCTGATGGTGGACCTGGAGATGGCCCAGTAGCAAATGTCAGTGAATTTGCAAGTATTACTAAACCTGAACTAAATTGGATGAAAGAGACTTCGGGCCACTATGGTTCTGATGGCTTGGGAAGTGCAATTGGAGACTTTTCGAACTCAATCACATACCCCGCTACTGCAGCCGATCGTTGTGGTGAGGGTGACCTTTTTGCAGTCTTTGTCGTTACTGAGTCAAGCGGTGAAGTGAGTAATAGCATATTAAAAATAATAAACGGAGACACTAGTAAAACCGCTTGGCAAGTTAACCTAGGTTCAACTCAAGCAATAAAGGCAACACCAATTCTCTTTGACCTAGATGATGATGGACGATTGGAGATTATTGTCGCCTATGATACATCAAGCGAAATTGTAGTTGACATTTGGTCGCCAGAGATTGCATGTAGTGAAGCCGGATGGCAAGCCACAGGACATGGCACTGAGAAAATGTGGTCTTGGCAGGACTCAAATCGCCGCCTTGGTGCAGAATCCCCTCATTGGCCTGTTGCCCAAACAGGTCATCTAGTGACAACTCAAACTTTACTCGCCGATTTACAAATGGACGGAAGCCCCGAACTTGTTCTTGCTGCGATGGACCAAGACACTGCCAAACCTGTTGTCATTGCCCTACCACTCACCAACCAAGGCCCACCCGATGCGCTTTGGGAAGTAGATTTGGATAGAGGAAACCACATCTCGGACCCCACATGGGTTGCTCTTGACAGTGAAAATAGTGCAGTTGTTGTAACCACTATAGACGATAGTGATGCCAATATGTGGGTATGGAAGATTGACGGGGCAAGCGGTTCTCTTGACTGGGAACGGGTCAATTTACCCAATTCTGATTCTGACTCAAATAGCCCACGCCTTCGCCTTCCAGGGCCAGTTATTGCCCAACTTGACAATGATGAAGTCCCGGAGATAATATTCACAATACCTACCGACTCAAACGGTGGTTCAAGCGGCAATGGAGCAACCCTTGTCGCTTGGGAATTGACCTCTGCTGAGCAAATTTGGACCTTTAGGACTCCAAATGGCTATTCAGATGCTCCACCACTTCCTGTCGACACTACAGGCGATGGAATCCACGACCGAGTTTGTTGGGTAACATGGTATTCTACTTCAAGTTGGAATTTTGATCGCCAAGGCTTGACCGGTTGCCATGATGTCAGCGGAGAGACTCCTTCCAAGGAATGGTCGCGCACATTGGACCAGAGTAGCGGTAATGATAATGATGAAATCGCCGTTGCACCTCCAATTTGGATGGATATTGATGGTAATGGGGCACCTGAATTAATCGTTCCATTCGGCCGCCGAGTTTTCGCCTTTGATGGAGATACAGGGATTCAAGCAGACATCAATAATTGGTGGGCCGATGCAATTGATATTTCCCATCGCACTTGGGCAGCACCGGCAGTTGGAGATTTAGATGGAGATGGTTCTCTTGATATTCTAATTGGAGACACTGTGATTTCTCAAGCAGTTTGTGATGTTTCTCCCTCAAGTGACGGCCGAGGTATTTCCTTCAACCCAGAAACACCAGACCCAGGTGAAACCGTTACCATTACCGGCCAATTTTCAAACATTGGCACTATTGAATGTGAGGAAGATGTTGATGCGGTTCTATATGATGGTGAGCAGGAAATTGGCCGCTATCGAATAGTTGATTTGGCTGCTGTTTCACCTAGTGGAGAAGCGGGGCCCGCCTCATTTAGTGTTGACATTATCGCCCAATTGGGGGATGCTCAAATTACTCTTGTACTCGACCCCTTCGGCAACATTACTCAATCGCGTCGTGACAATGATGAGCAAAGTCGAATTCTCAGCGTGGTGGAGCCCTATGATGCTGAAATCACAATTCCACCTGCTGCCTTGAGAATTGACCCCGGTACAAGCGGTAATGCTGAACCCGTAATAACCGCAACTGGACGGCGAACTGCAGAGTGGAGTTTGATAGTTGATTCAACGAATTTACCTCAAGGTTGGGCATATGTTGACCAAACTGTAGGTGGATTAACTGGCATTTCATTGGAACCCGGTATTGCTTGGGAACCCTCCTTTAGCATTAATGTACCAAGCGAGGCATTAGGTGACGAATCTGGTTATCTGATTCTAACATTAACCCTAGATGATGATGCAAATATTAGTTTAGCATCACTATTTCCGGTTGAAGTATTGCGTACTCGCGGTTTGTCAATTGTTGGCCCTGAAGGCACTGAAAGTAGCCATGGTCTCGGACGCCCAGGACATGATGCAATCGCATGGATGTTAATTGAAAATCTTGGAAACGCCGCAGAAACTACCTCCTCCATGTCATGGAGTGCTTCATCATGGGGAACCCAGCCTAGATTATTGGACATGGGGGGAAATGAGCATTTCGTAGTCAACTTGAATGCAGGAGAGGCGACTGCTTATGCTGTAAACTTACCAGTCCCTCCATCGGCATCCCTTGGTACTGAAAGTAGCACTTCTCTGGAATTATGTATCGGTTCGGGTAGCGAGAAATTATGTCGCACCATTGAACTTCGTTTCACCGCAAACGGCATCAATATGCAACCCCCGCATTATCGCGTTGACCCTGATCAGAGTATCTCTTGGTTTATCAGTACAGACGCCCCAAGTCTTTCTTGGAACCTTGCCGATGTTGGGATGTTGAATAGCGGGTGGATTTGGACTGCATCTGGAGACTACAACTTGAGTGGTAATTTGCTTTCGACCACCTCATCAGGCCCTGCCACTGGGTGGCTAAACCTTACACTTCCAGCCACTGCAACACCTCAATTGCACATTTATAACCTCAGTGAAGTGGGTGGAGCAGATAACCATTCTTTGAATATTTCGTTGCAGATTCTACAGGTATATAGGGCGTCGATTGAAATCATACAACCTACTGAAGAGCCGTGGTCAGTGACTGTTGGCGAGCAGCACACAATTGTATTGCGCCTAAGTAATCCTGGAAATGGAGAAGATATTTACCAATTGACTGGCATAGTGGACTCTAATCAAAACTTTTCCACCGACCCTGGCGTTAACTTTTCTATTGCCGACCCCATTCGCACCATTGATGCGGGGGCGATGCAAACCGTTCCTATTGCAATCTCCCTACCTCTTGACCTCCCTGCAAGGACTGGAATGATAGTTTCCTTTGTCCTAACAAGTACTGCTGATGAATCGATTTTTGACAAGATTACGCTTGAAGTTGAGGCTGAGCCCGACCATAGGTGGGACTTAGATGCGCAACAAGCAACAGAAATAATTGTCTATAATGAAGAATTATTGAATTTAGAATGGCTTGTCACCAATAGTGGGAATTTTGCAGACCTGCTCGCAGTGTCGGCGACTCTTGATATTGCTCATGTCACAGGAGACTCCTCGGGGTGGTCGATCAACTCGGCGGCAACCTCTGAAATTGCTGTCAATGATTCAACGCCCGTAAATCTTGAAATTGTAATTCCCAATGATACTTGGAATGGCACTCAAGTTGTAATTACAGTAGCATTTTCGGCAGGAGGCAGTGAAATTGCGTGGGATAACATAACCTTGGAAGTCGGACGTGTCTCCGGATGGTCTTTTGAAATTACAAATGCCGACTTAGAAGTTCCTCCTGAAGGTGGCAATATTAGCCTCGGTTTACGCCAACAAGGCAATACTCCCACTCAACCGTATTTGGCAGGAAGTATAGGTCAGTGGAATTTCACTTTACCTGAAAACTTGAGCATTGTTGATCCAGATTCAGTATTGACAATTAGCATCTATGCACAACCACCTCTCGATTCACTTGCAGGAGAGATCGGCACACTCCTACTCATTTCACGTGATGGTGATGGAGCAGGTGATTCGCGCTCAAACATACCACTTAGGGTTGCTGCAGAAGATAGTATTGAAGTTAACACATTTGGCTCATGGAAGGTTACCGATGCCGGAGGATATCCTCTAGCATGGGTTGAAAATACCGGAAATAGTTTGGTCGAAATTAATGTCAGTATTGATGACATTCCAAGTGGCTGGTCAGTTTCGGGCGAAGGAGTCAGCCATATTGCATCTGGAGCAAGTGCAGGGCTGGGATTGAACCTCATTCCTGCACAATCATGGGATGGCAACTCATTTAGAGTCACCGTTAGAGTAATAATGAATGGAGTATTTGAATTACATAATATTACAGTTGAATCTGCTAACATTAGTTGGGCAGCATCACCATTATTCCAGGGACTTGCTGCTGACACATTGTCTATTGAAGTATATTCGCAATACACAATTGAATCAATTTCTGCAGATTCAACAGTTGCACAATATGATGGAGTATGGCGTCTGACTTTAGGGGATGAGGGGCAAGAAACTTGGCATTTCAGTGGGGGGAATTGGAGTGAAACACTCAACCTGCAAATACTCTCTCACACATTGCCTACGCGAAGTGTTACTTGTGACCTAAAGCAGCCACAAATGGAAGGCTTGGGAACACCTGCTCATAACTCCTCTTCAACGATTGCAGTTTGTACGGTCGCAAACGGAACAGAGAATTTTAGAGGCAATATGCTCTTAACAACATCCGGTGGAGTGTTGATTTCTATGACATCAGTATTTGTTGCAGGAGGCGAAGGAATGGTAGTCAACCTAAGCAGCGGCGGATGGGTTAGCCCAGCAGGTATTTGGCAAATTGATGTGCGAATGATGGACCTTTATGGCAGTACAGTTGATTCAGATTCAGATTCAATTACCGTTCGCATAGATGGGTGGAACATTGGAATTTCGAGAATTGATGAAAAGCACAATAATGGCGAACGGACTCTCGAGATAGGCATTAGTCGCAGCGGATATCAGCTCATGACAAATCCACAATGTAGTATTGAGTTATCAAGTGGTACTTGGATGACTATAGTGACGGTAGATATTACTGCTGCAGGTTTCGCCCCAGAAGTTGAAGTCCTAATTCCAAAGGAAGTAAAAGATGGAAGCAATGTAAATGCAACTCTGTCATGTAATGAACCCTGGGATGTTGATGATGATCCAAGTGATGATTCCGCAAGCCACACTTTGGAAGACACCAGTTCATTAGCAGATGCTCTTTCTGGTTCGGTGTGGAGTGGAATAGTCGTTGTCCTCATTTTAGCAATTCTATGGCAACTCAATATATTGTGGCCCCGCCAAGAAAGAGTTACCTCTCAATCCGGCCAAAAAGCCAATTCAGGTAGTCAAAGCAGAAGTTCTACTGCAATCGATGGTGGCAATCAAAAAGGCCAGCCAGAATTGGTTAAAACACAACATAGCGGGCGAGGAGAAGATGTAATACATCTTGAAGATGAAGCGGTTGTTGACATTTCGACCCAAAGGAAGCAAACGCTTACACACAAGGCAAAGGAAGTAAAATCTACTTTGCAAATGACAAGTCCTAAAGAGGTTGATGAATCAATTTCTACTGAGCCAACTATGCAAGCAGCACCCCCTTCCAGCCTTTCAGAAAAATATTCACAAAAGACAAAAGGCAAATCAACAGATATTGAAAGCAGAATTGATTCAATGCTAAAGCGCAGAGGACTTTAATAAGCCCTCGCCATGACAATACTAATTTGAGGTGGAATAAATGCACGGTTTGGAAGAAGATGCAAAGCACACAACCCCATTCCACACATTTGATCCCTGCGATGGAGTCCAACTTGCAAGGGCGGTAGCAAGTCTTGAGGCTACTAGAAAAGGCGATAATACACCCCTCACCTTATTCTGTCAAGAGACTGCAATCGCTGACTTATTGGCTAAGGAGGGAATTCAACGCGTCAATACACGCTCAGATATTCTATGGGATGATGCAACTACTGCATGGATGTTCGGCCTCCCCACTACCAATGGAAAAATGACACTACCGGAACCTTTGGATTATGGCATGCATAGACAAAGATTAGGGCGTTTCCCGCATGGCAATGGTAGCCCAATGAAATATATTCTGGATAATATAAGAGTCGATAATAGTGATGAGCGCTTAATGCAACTACTTCACTACCTTCATGATAGATTGGGAGAAAGTAATGTTGGTCACTCGGGCTATGCAATTGGAAATGGCGGTTTGAGCCTAAAAGGATATTTAATTCTTGAAGAAGTTCAAGAATTACGTGGATTAATACAAAGGGGAAAATGGACAGTTTCTTCAGACGAGCCGTATGACGGAGGAGTTAGGGATATTGCAAAGCATTTGACGATCATACTTAGAAATGCTATATCACGAAAGGTAGGTATCCTTCATAGATCTCACACCTAATATTAGCAGGTCGCAACAAGCACACTAGAAATCATCGCCGGTAAGGCGAGTAAACATATCAGCATACAAATTAGCTGTATCATCAATCACAGTTTGCGGTAAAGCAGGAATTGCTGGTTCTTCAGTTCCTGCTTCGCGCGCAGCATACAAATCCTGGTGGTGTCCTGTCTCAATGTAATGTGCCCTTACGAATTCCTTGGAAAGTTGAACTATTTCGCCATTTCCATATGCTTCTAAATCCCACCAGCGGTCTTCATCAAGAGTTCCAAACGAGTCAACCAATACTGGTTTTCGTCCGAGACCGAGGGCAAATTCTTTCTTTCCATCTACATGGATTAAACCGCGTTTTGTAGCCTCACGCTCGATTAAAGCATCAACCTTGAGGACAATTTCAAAAATAGAATCTAACTCCTCGCCACTAATATTGGCAATGTAAAGGGCTTCTTCGCGGTCAATAAGGCGGTCGAATTCTTCAAACTTTGTTGTGACTTCAAGGTAGGGCTTAGGTAATTTAGCGCCTTCATCAAGCACAGTTCCTGCCGGAAAACCGAGTTCTTCAACCGACAAATCACCTTTTTTATATCGGCGCCACCCTGAACCAGCTAAATGATGACGGCAGACGACTTCAAGAGGAACAAATACCCATTCACCATCCCTCGGCAATGTTGCTGGCTCACGATAAATGTCCACTCTGCGCACAAGGCAGCGATCTGTGGCATTGCGCTCAACCAAATGAGTACGGCAAATCCCTTCTTTTTCCACCAATTCAAACCAATGACAGGTGGTTCTGTTTAAACTTTCACCTTTACGGGGAATTAAACTTGGGATGATTTGGTCAAAAACACTAATTTGGTTTGTGTATCTAAATTCCAATATATCTGGGTCATCTGTTGACCATACTTGCTTGACCTTTCCGGAGTAGAGCATCTCTGCCATGAAGTGTGGCTAAGAAGGACGCCCTTGAACATTGCCACTCAATAATGACGCCTCAAACGCAGAAATAATCATCCAAGTGCGAATTGAATTGCTCTAGTAATACACGAATAAAGACAATAGCCTCAAAGGCAGAACTACGTACCAGAAAAAGGTCAATATAATCTCAAAGCATCTTCAATACGGTTCAATTCAGGCCCTGTAGTTTCACTTCCTACAAATGCTCCATTATCACTAACGACCATTCCAGCACCAACAAAAGGAGAACCAAAAGCAACAGTACCTACCATAGGAGGCACATCAAGAATATCTTGAATCAATTTTACTTCTTCCGGCGTTACATCAGGGTGGAGTAATACGCCTTGGTTATTACAAACTCCGAGGCTTCCCACAACATCATCATCAGCAATTGTTGTTGCCTTCACATCGACTTTCATGACTTCACCAAGCAATTCAAGTCCTTCTTGAGGAATTGCCGGACTGGCGATAACCCCTTGTTCATTGATTAATAATAAATTCCCAGCAGTATTAATGCCACTTTCCATGACAATGACATCTCCATAAGAGGTGAGAAGATCCAGGTCTTCTTCGGTTGCAAGGTCAGCAACTGCTAGACCACGAGAATTTCCTGCAATTAGGCTTCCAATTAATTGAGAGCCACCGATTGAAATAGCGACTGGCTCCAAATTCAATGCAGCCTCTATTGTGTTAACAATTTCGTCATCTATCTCACGAGGATGGAAAAATACATTCCCCACGCTAGCAAGGTATACTCCCAGTTGGTCTGAACCCAACACATCACCTATTGCGATTGACATAGTACTCTCATGTTCGGCCGCAGGCTTGCCTTTCTAAAGCCTATCCCTAATAACTAAGGTGGAAAAAATAATGTTCATTATATTATTCACTCCTGTATGAAGCTTTAGAAAGCAAATTGGAATATAATATTTCAAATTAGCAAGGGCTGAAGGCAAAGGCTAATATCAAAAATTTAGGGGAAAAAAGGTTAGACTTCAAAGGAAAGAAGAGGGGCACAGTGACTACCGTTTCCGTGGGCTCTCGCACCACAGTACAAGGAAAGACGCAGGAGGGCTTGACTTCCGGGTTCGAGATGGGACCGGGTATACACCTCCGCTATGACCGTGCACCCAACTTCTTTCGAATGTGAAGTTAGGCGACGACGAAAAAAAACGTCGTGCCTGTTGGCTCTATGTAGAGGTTAGCCTGTTAGACAGAGGAAGCACGCTGGTTAAGCGGTACGGGTAATGCGAAAAAAAAAGATGCTCGAACAGTTAGTGCCGCAGGACTGAATACGTCGCCGAAGCTTCGTACTTACATCCGCGGTCTATCAAACTCGTCTTTTACGAGTGTTCTGAGATGCCTCGTTTTTGGGAAGGCTTCGAGCTTAGATGCTTTCAGCTCTTATCCTCTAGGGCGTGGCTACCCAGCATTGCCTTGTCAGACAACTGGTAAACTAGTGGCCCCAAGCCCTCGTTCCTCTCGTACTAAAGGGCCTCTTCCATCAGGCATCTTATGCACTTCAACCACCAAGCAACAAACCTGTCTCACGACGGTCTAAACCCATCTCACGATCCCTTTTAATGGGCGAACAACCCCACCCTTGGGTCCTGCTG
>LWDU01042044.1_pt1 | contig 15896 bp, 14 predicted proteins | sample 727161 | NCBI WGS metagenome assembly LWDU01 (sample SAMN04566230, study PRJNA314399) | hydrothermal vent metagenome | isolation source: deep sea hydrothermal plume seawater | place: Mexico: Gulf of California, Guaymas Basin | collected 2004-07-11 | reverse complement strand
CATCAGCTCTAATTGCTTATTTCTACTTAATTTACAATGCTTTACGTACATCTGACAACCCTAACATTTGGTATGTTAGGTGTCAGCCCCATATTTTTTTATCAACTGACTTTGTCATGTTATTACCTGCTTGCCTAATGGGGACAACCGTCGACTGTACGTTTTTCATCGTTATACGTACCGTTTATGTGCTTTGATGTATAGAGTATAGTCAGCTCATGAAAAAAGTTGTGCGCTAACGCACACATTGAAACACTGCTAAATACTCTTATGAATCGACCCCTACAAAACATCCAAAACGGCTTGCTAAATGACGTTAGATTCATTGAATCACCCAATAAAAACGCCCGCCCAAAACCTAATAATATTCGACTAATTATTGTGCATGGCATTAGCCTGCCACCTGATGAGTTTGGTGGTTGTTGGATTGATGACTTCTTTTTGAATCGATTAGACCCCAACGCTCATCCTTATTTTGAAGATATTTATCAATTGGAGGTGTCTTCTCATTTATTAATTCGACGCGACGGTGGCATCACTCAATACGTACCGTTCGAGCAACGCGCTTGGCACGCGGGTCTTTCGTGCTATGAAGACGAAGAAAACTGCAACGATTTTTCTATTGGCATTGAGTTGGAAGGTGCTGATCATATCCCTTATACCGACGAACAATACGCCGTGTTATCGAACTGTTGCCGACTATTGATTCAGCACTATCCCTTATTAACGCAAAACTGCATTGTTGGGCATTGTGATGTCGCACCCGGTCGTAAAACAGACCCCGGCGATAGTTTTGATTGGGAACGGTTTAGGCAGTTACTCAGTTGTCGTTGACTTTTTACCCCAAAAGGCATCCATCAACATCATCACCACGCCAATTGAAATGGCCGAATCGGCAACATTAAACACAGGCCAATGATGCGACTGGTAGTACACGTCGATAAAATCAATCACGTAGCCATAAGATATTCGGTCGTATAAATTACCTATCGCACCGCCTAATACCAACGAAATAGTCACCGCCATCCACTTCTCAGTTGGCTTTAAACGCTTTAACCAAATAACTAAAACCGTCGTCGCAATAAGCGCTATAACAACAAAAAACCATCGCTGCCAACCACCTGCTGAACTTAGAAAGCTAAATGCTGCGCCTTCATTATGCACGTAGGTTAAATTTAACAGGGGGAGTAAAGGCATTGATTCATACAGTTGAAAGTAACTAACAACCCAAAGTTTACTTGACTGATCAAGTATAAAGACAAACAACGATAGCCAAAGCCACTTCAACATATTAATCCCTAGGCAAAAAGCCTAGCTTCCCCTTTACCCTCTATATTTTCAACGCAACGCCCGCATAATTCCGGGTGCTCTTCTGATTGGGCTACATCATCTCGGTGATGCCAACAGCGCACACATTTACCGTGCTCACTGGCTGACACCTCAACAAACAGTTGCTCATTATCCGTCGCGCTGGCTTTATCTGTTTTGTCTGATAGCGGCTTTACCTGCGCATAGGAAGTGATCAGCACAAAACGCAATTCATCGTCCAGCTTAGACAACACCTCATATAAATCACTGCCGCAATACAAGGTGACTTCTGCATCGAGGCCTGACCTAATCAAACCTTCCGCCCTGACACGTTCTAACTCCTTGCTCACATGCAAACGGGTGTCGATAATCGGTTGCCAAAATTCAGATTCGTTATTCTTCGTGTTCGTCGCTTCAGGGAAGCCTTCATAAGCCGTCACTAAAAAGACCGACTCTTCACGCTCACCCGGTAATGCCAACCAAATTTCTTCGGCTGTATAACTTAAAATAGGCGCAATCAAACGCACAAATGCTTCCGCAATATGGAACATCGCTGTTTGCGACGAACGCCTTGCTACGCTATTTGCCTGCATCGTGTATTGCCGATCTTTAATGACATCTAAGTAAAAACTGCCCATATCCACTGAGCAGAAATGGTGAATTTTCTGGTGCACTTGTAAAAATTGATAGTGCTCGTAATGATTTAATACGTCTTTTTGAAGTTCTCGTGTTTTCTCAATCGCCCAACGATCTAACGGCAACATGTCGTCGTATGAAACGCAGTCTGTCGCGGGGTTAAAGTCGTTCAAATTAGACAACCAATAACGGGCTGTATTACGCAAACGACGATATACATCAGAGGCACGTTTTAAAATCTCATCGGATACCGTCATTTCGCCAGTATAATCATTCGCTGACACCCAAAGGCGTAGCACATCAGCACCCAATGAATTAATCACTTTTTGAGGCGCAACAACGTTGCCGCGAGATTTAGACATCTTCATGCCTTTCGCATCCACGGTAAAACCGTGCGTTAAGACAGCGTCATACGGCGCACAACCGTTCATCGCCACAGATGTTAGCAGCGACGATTGGAACCAACCACGGTGCTGATCTGAACCTTCAAGGTACATGCTGGCAGGGAACGGTAAGTTTTCACGGCGCTCTAGTACACAAGCGTGGGTCACGCCTGAGTCAAACCAGACATCTAAAATATCATTGATTTTTGTGTAGTCCGCTGCTTCATTACCCAGTAATTCAGCCGCATCTAATTCAAACCAAGCCTCAATGCCTGCCTCTTCAATCAAATTGGCCACTTTTTCGATTAAATTAGCCGTATCAGGGTGAAGCTCGCCGGTTTCTTTATGCACAAACAGTGCAATCGGCACACCCCAATTACGTTGACGAGAAATACACCAATCCGGACGGCCTTCCACCATGCTGTTAATCCGTGCTTCGCCCCATTCGGGAATCCACGACACACGCTTAATTTCTTCCAACGCCTTTGCTCGTAAATTGTTTTTATCCATCGAGATAAACCACTGCGGTGTTGCTCTGAAGATAATCGGCGTTTTATGGCGCCAACAATGCGGGTAGCTGTGAAGCAAGGCTTCGTGGTGAAGCAATGCACCCTTTTCTTTCAGCACATCAATCACATCCGTGTTGGCGCTAAAGACATGCTTGCCTGCAAACAGCGGCGTGTTGGGCAAAAAGGCGCCGTTATCGCCCACTGGGTTATCAACTGGCAGGTTATATTGCTGCCCGATAACGTAATCATCCTGACCGTGACCGGGCGCTGTATGTACTGCCCCCGTGCCTGCTTCAGCCGTTACGTGGTGGCCAACAATAATCGGCACAACGCGGTCATAAAACGGATGGTGCAGCGTCATATGCTCTAAGTCTTTACCTTTGCAATACGCCACAACGCGATAGTCTTCAATGCCGTAACGTAGCATGCAGTCTTTCAGCAGCTTTTCTGACACAACCAGACGTTCATCGCCACTTTGCACCAACACGTAATCAAACTCTGGGTTTAACGATACGCCTTGGTTAGCTGGCAGTGTCCACGGCGTTGTGGTCCAAATGACCACCGAAATGGGGCCGTGCCCAGGTGAACCATCGCTGCTATGAAAGTGTTGCACGAACGTGGTTTCATCTTTTACGGTAAAACGCACATCAATCGCTGGTGAACGCTTATCTTCGTATTCAACTTCAGCTTCCGCCAACGCCGAACCGCAATCGGTACACCAATGCACCGGCTTAGACCCTTTATGCAAATGACCTTTTTCAATAATGCGACCCAAGGAGCGAACAACATCCGCTTCAAATTGAAAGTCCATACTCAAATATGGGCGATCCCAATCGCCGAAGACACCCAAGCGAACAAACTCTTCTTTTTGCATCGCCACTTGTTTTGTCGCGTATGTTCTACACGCCTTACGAAACTCAGACGCTGATACTTTAACGCCCGCTTTACCGGTTTTTTTCTCAACCATCAATTCGATAGGCAAGCCGTGACAGTCCCAACCCGGCACATACGGTGAGTCAAAACCCTGCAAGGTTTTGCTCTTGATAATCATGTCTTTTAAAACTTTATTGACCGCATGGCCGATATGAATAGGGCCATTTGCGTATGGAGGACCATCGTGCAAAACAAATTGAGGCTTACCTGCAAACTTATCGCGAATTTTTTGATATAGACCCATATCTTGCCAACGCTTAAGCGCAACAGGTTCGCGGTTAGCCAAGTTCCCTTTCATTGGAAAAGGCGTACTGGGTAGGTTTAGTGTGGTTTTGTAATCCATGATGCTACCGAATGCTTATGTTTCGTTAAAATATGTTTTAGCTTGTTGTGAGTCTAAGGCGATTTGCTGTTTTAGCTGTTCTAATCCGTCAAATTTTTTCTCTTGCCGGAGTTTTTTATAAAAACTAACCTTGACACGTTGTCCGTATAAATCACCGGAAAAATCAAACAGATGCGCTTCTAATAACACCGCGCTGGTTTCTTCAATAGAGGGGCGTGTTCCAACGTTTGCCACACCTTCATATACCAAGCCAGATTCGAGCGTTATTGTAACGGCAAACACGCCGTTTAGCGGGCTTTTTCTATTTTTCACGCGAATATTAGCGGTGGGGAAACCTAATTCGCGCCCGCGTTTATGTCCGTGCATCACCCGACCCGACAAGCTAAATTGTCGACCTAAATAAATCGCCGCTTTGTTTAATTGGCCGTTTTCTAATGCGTCGCGAAGCAAGGTGCTACTAACACGCTCCTTATCGATCAAAAGTGAGTTTGAACGTTGCACAGTAAAACCATGCGCTTCACCCGCTTTTAGCAAGTAGTCAAAGTTGCCTTGTCGGTTTTTACCAAAGCAAAAATCATCGCCCACAATCAAGTGCTTCACCTTGAGTTGCTGATACAGCATCTCGACAAATTGTTGCGCCGACATATTGGCCAGCGAATGATTAAAACGAATCAAATACAACTCGTCCACACCCGCTTGTTCAAGTTGCTCAATTTTATCGCGCGCCGTCGAAATTCTAGCGGGTGCATCAGCGCCCCTAAAGTATTCTATTGGCTGCGGTTCAAAGCACATAACAATAGCCGGTAAATCGAATTCTTTAGCTTGTTTAATCAACGCATTCAAAACCATTTGGTGACCTGCATGCACCCCATCAAAGTTACCGATGGTTAACACGCAATCTTTAAAATTGCCTTGAGCGTCAGATAAATGCCTGATTAATTTCATTGGTAAATTAACTTTTTAAAAACAATTGATGCGGACGAACACCAACAACAAGAAGGCTGACGACATACAGAATAAACACCGCAAGTATTTCTAAGCTCAGGTTAATTGCTCGATCAAACGCGCTCCATTCATACCACTGAAGCGACGTGAAATCATTAAAGTAAATCAACCCAACAACAAGGTTGGCAATAAACACTTTCAGGCCAAAAGCCGCCCAACCTGGCTGCGGTACAAAGACGGCCTGCTTAAGCAACATTCTAAATAACAGCCCGGCGTTTATAAACGCCGCTAATGACGTCGCCAAAGCCAAGCCCGCGTGCTGAAAAAAGAACACCAACGACACACTCATCAGCATATTAGCAACCACTGCAATCACGCCTATCCTCACTGGCGTTTTCATATCCTGCCGTGAGGTAAACCCTGGCACCAACACCTTCACTAAGATAAAGGCCGGCAAACCAATCGCATACGCCATCAAACTCAAGGAGGCCATGTCCACATCGTGGACAGTAAAGGCATCGTATTGAAATAACGTCGCCAACATTGGTTGCGCTAAAAAGAATAGCCCCGCTGCCGCCGGCAAAGCTAGCAATACCACCAGGCGCAGGCCCGAATCCAAACTCGCTGAAAATTCTTCCGGTTTATTCGCCGCATGGCTTTTTGATAATTTAGGCAGCACTACTGTGGCCAATGCAATACCAAATATACCCAGCGGGAACTCCACTAAACGATCTGAAAAATATAGCCACGACACACTGCCCGTCACCAAAAACGAGGCCAATAAGGTATCCACCAATAAATTTATTTGTGTCACCGATACACCAAACAGGGCTGGCAGCATCAGATTCATAATTTTCTTTACACCCGCATGATTGCGGTCAAACTGAAGCTTAGGCATTAAGCCAAGTTTATTTAAATACGGAAATTGAAATGCTAATTGGACAATACCTGCCAACAACACACCCCACGCAAGTGCCATAATTGGCTCATCCAACATCGGCGACAGCCAGAAGATAGCGGCTAAAAACGAGAGGTTTAAAAATACCGGTGTTATCGCTGGAATCGCAAACTTACCGTAGGTATTCAACACCCCACCGGCCATTGCGGTTAAAGAAATAAAGAACAAATAGGGAAACGTTAAGCGAAGCATGTCAACTGCCAAGTCATGCCTTACGCCATCTGCAGTAAAACCAGGTGCAAACATATAAATTAAGATGGGCGCAGCAACAACACCGATGAGCGTGATAAAAAACAACACCGTCGCTAATGTACCCGCGGTCTTTTCTATCAATTCTTTTAATGCCTCGGTGCTTTGATTTTCCTTATACTCCGATAACACCGGCACAAAAGCTTGCGAGAAAGCTCCCTCAGCAAACAAGCGGCGCATAAAATTAGGAATTTTGAAGGCAACAAAAAACGCGTCAGTGCCCTCGCCCGCACCAAAGAAACGCGCAATAACAATATCTCGAATAAACCCCAAGACACGCGAAATCATCGTCATGCTACCCACAATAGCCGTCGATTTTATTAGCGATTTACTCAGTGTATTTACCCCTGCGCATTAAATAGTTTTGTACCCAAAGGGCTTTAGCCCGATTGAAACCGATGCGAAAATGCACCCACGTATGCGCCCATTATAAAGCGATGCTGAAATCTGCACAGCAAAGAATTCCCTTTTCAAGACCCATTATAGGATTTACAGGCACTTCAAGCTTGACAAAGCACGAATATTTCATCAAAATGCGCAATCTTTTTTACATCACTAGAGGATTTACCTTGGCTAACAGTGCACAAGCGTTAAAACGCGCCAAACAAGCAGAAAAAAACCGTCAATTAAACATGGCTGCACGTACTCGTTTACGTACAAAAATTAAACGCGTTGTGTATAGCGCTGACGATGGCAATGCTGAAGCGACTGAAACTGCGTATAAAGAAGCTGTTCCTTATATTGACAGTGCTGTTACTAAAGGTCTTATCCATAGAAATAAAGCAGCACGCTTAAAAAGCCGTTTAAATGCTCGCATTGTTAAATTAAAGCAAGTTTAGTTTTTCGAAGAACACGAAAAAGCCGACCATTAGGTCGGCTTTTTTATTGCCTGGAATATGTAGCGTTAAACCAGTACCAAATTATCGCAATGAATGACCTCTGTTTCATTAACAAAGCCAATCAACGTTTCAATATCGGCACTGTTTTGCTGTTTTATTTTATTAATATCACCCGAGCTGTAATTTACCAAACCACGCGCAACCTCTTTACCGTCTTCAGTGACGCAAGCCACCAACTCTCCCCGTTCAAAACACCCAGTTATCGCTACCACTCCAATCGGCAACAAGCTCACGCCCGACTGCTTAAGCGCATTAACCGCGCCGTTATCCAAAACAAGCTGACCTTTAATGTCTAAGTGAGCGGTCAACCAACGCTTACGGGCTGACACAGGCGCTTCATCAGGTATCAATAACGTCCCTACGGTGACACCATCAATCACATCCAAGATAACGCCTTGCTGCAACCCAGGCGCTATGACCGTTGCCGTACCCGAACGTGATGCAATTCGCGCAGCTGTCAACTTAGTCTGCATACCACCACGGCCTAATTCACCAACACCTTCACCGGCCGCTGTATCGAGTGCCTTATCTGTTACGCTGGCTTGCGATAACAATTTTGCGTCGGCATTTAACCTCGGGTCACCATCAAAAAAGCCCTCTTGATCGGTTAAAATTACCAATACATCTGCACTCATTAAATTAGCAATAATGGCCGCCAATGTGTCGTTATCACCCACGCGTAGCTCTTCGTTCGCCACCACGTCATTTTCATTAATAATGGGTACAACCGAAAGGTCCAACAATGTTTTTATGGTAGCTCGCGCATTCAAATACCGCGTTCTATCCGCTAAGTCGTCATGTGTCAGCAACACTTGCGCTGTTTTAAAACCTTTTGCCTGAAAGCTTTCTTCATATGCCTGAATGAGGCCCATTTGGCCCACTGAAGCTGCTGCTTGTAGCTCTTGCAACGCATGCGGACGTGTCGTCCAACCTAAACGCACCATACCCTCAGCAACCGACCCAGAGGAAACAACAATCACATCAATACCGCGTGATTTAAGCTCACTAATTTGTTCAACCCAACCATTAATAGCAGTACGGTTTATACCCCTACCATCGTCCGTTAGTACAGCACTGCCAATTTTAATAACACAGCAACGGACTTGTTTTAAATCTGCTCTTGATTTCATGGTCGTTAATTAAACTAATCAATATCCTTAGGTTCTTCTTTCTCTTCAAGCTCTAATGCTTTTTGTTCGTCCAAGTAATCCATAATGGCATGAACCAACTTTTGTGTACCCGTTTTAGTTATTGCAGACACATTAAACACAGGGCCTTCCCATTTCAATTCATCCACAATCATTTGACAGTAACTATCTATTTCATCGTCGGGTAGCAAATCTATTTTATTCAAGACTAACCAACGTGGTTTTTCGGCTAAGCCGCCGCCCCATTTTTCTATTTCTAAAATCGCTGCCTTAGCTGCTGAAACAGGGTCAATATCAGATTCATATGGCTCAACATCCACCACGTGAAGTAATAAATTATTTCGCGCTAAATGGCGTAAAAATAAATTCCCAAGCCCAGCACCTTCAGCCGCACCTTCAATAATCCCCGGAATATCTGCAATAACAAAACTGCGTAACTCATCAGCACGTACCACGCCTAAACTTGGGTGCAAGGTGGTAAACGGGTAATTCGCTACTTTTGGTTGAGCAGATGAAATAGAACGAATTAAGCTGGATTTTCCCGCATTTGGCAAACCAAGCGTACCAACATCTGCCAACACTTTTAACTCCAATCTTAAAGCACGTTGCTCACCTTCTGAACCGGGTGAGAACTGCCGAGGCGCTCTATTCGTGCTACTTTTATACCGCGCGTTGCCTAGACCATGGAAGCCGCCTGATGCCACTAACAATTTTTGCCCTTCTTCCGTTACATCACCAATTAACTCATCGGTACCGTCGTCATACACAATAGTCCCTAATGGTACTGGCACAATTAAATCTTCGCCGCCACGGCCTGTGCAATTAGCACTTTGCCCACGTTTACCGGGGTCGGCTCTTAATAAACGATTAAAGCGCATATCAATCAGCGTGTTTAAGGCCTCTCTGCCTTGCAAATACACGCTACCACCATCACCACCATCACCACCATTAGGGCCGCCAAACGGGATATATTTTTCACGCCTAAAGCTCACGTGGCCGCTACCGCCATTGCCTGCTTCTGCTTTTACTGTGGCTTCATCTACAAATTTCATGCTTGTATTCCAATAACTTTTTTATGTGTTGCTTAAGTTGTTTATTTTAACGCAATAAAAAACCCTGCCAAAGCAGGGTTTTAAAATTCTGTACCTGCCGTCGTAACCGCAGCGTACTGTTTATCTATTAAACAGTCTCGATACGAATATATTTTCTACGTTTCGGGCCTTTGATTTCAAAAACCACCGTGCCTTCTTCTGTTGCAAATAACGTATGATCCTTACCCATACCTACATTTTTACCTGCATGAAAACGTGTGCCTCGTTGGCGAACTAAAATATTACCCGCCAGAACACTTTGACCGCCATAGCGTTTAACGCCAAGTCGTTTTGACTCCGAATCGCGACCGTTCTTAGTACTACCGCCTGCTTTCTTATGTGCCATGAATCTGTCCTTTAATGATTAAGCAGAAATACCAGTAATGAGCACTTCAGTATAATACTGACGGTGACCCATTTTCTTCATATGGTGTTTTCTACGTTTGAATTTAATGATATGAACTTTTTTAAGACGACCTTGAGCTCTTACTGTTGCTGTAACAGTTGCGCCATCAAGATTTGGTGTGCCAACTTTAAGGCCAGCATCGCCATTTACCAATAAAACTGAATCGAACGTAACTTCGCCGCCTTCTTCTACGTCTAATTTTTCGATTTTAAGAAAATCACCCTCGGCGACTTTATATTGTTTACCGCCTGTTTGAATTACCGCGTACATTGTTTAGGAACTCCAGAATTTTGGGTGATTTAAAAAAGAGGCGAATTTTAGCCTTTAGTTTGCCGTTGGTCAATGCCAAATAAACAAGGAAAAGCTTTTTTTATCCGTCCGAATCCTTGTTATTATACCCGCTTTACGATTACCTGAGTTTTTTCGTTTCATGAGCAGCAGCAAAATACCAGCAAATACAGCTAAAATCGACTTCAGTGCCATTCAACTTTTGATGACTTCGGCTATGTCACAAGTTGATAACGAGATTCTTAAAGAACTTAATTCTGACGTTGTACTTATCAATCAAATTGGTTTTCATATCGTCAACAGTGGTGGCAAACGTTTAAGGCCTATGTTGGTGGCATTATCTGCAAATGCATTAAATTACGAAGGCAAAGACCACACGACATTAGCCGCGGTTATTGAGTTCATTCATACCGCCACGTTACTGCACGACGATGTGGTTGATGAATCAGATATGCGTCGCGGTGATGCAACGGCAAATGCTATTTGGGGCAATGCCGCCAGTGTACTCGTCGGCGACTTTTTATATTCACGTTCATTTGAAATGATGGTGGGCATAAATAATATGCGCGTAATGGATATTTTATCTCACACCACTAACGCGATTGCTGAAGGCGAAGTCCTTCAATTACTGAATATTAATAACCCTGACACAAGCGAAGATCAATACTTTGAGGTTATCCGTCGTAAAACGGCTAAGTTATTTGAAGCTGCCGCTCAATTAGGCGCAGTACTAGCAAATAAAGATGATGCTACTGAAAAAGCATTAGCTGCTTACGGCTTGCATCTAGGCAATGCTTTTCAAATCATGGATGACATGCTCGATTACACAGCTAATGCAGAGGAATTAGGCAAAAACCTTGGTGATGACCTGGCAGAGGGGAAACCTACTTTGCCCTTGATTCACGCTATGGCACATGGAACAACGGAACAAGTCGCGTTCGTTAAAGAAACAATCAAAAATGGCAACCGCGATGCTTATTTAAATATTTTAGACATTATTAAATTAACTGGCTCATTAGACTACACCGCTCAATGTGCAGGCCAAGAAGCACAAAAAGCGATTCAATCATTGAAGAGCATTCCCGACAGTCAATACAAAACAGCAATGGAAGAGCTGGCTTTATTTTCAATTCAACGCAATTACTAACGTAGCGATTGCGGTGTGTCGGTTCGCCGATTAAAACCTAGTTGCGCCGCACAATTTTTTTAAACTTTTGATATAATGCGTGTTTTAAATACAAACCAAATATTAAGGTACCTTTTATGAGTGTAGAGCAACACGATCAATATCTAGCCGAATGGGAAAGTCGTCAAGAAATTGCCGAAACTATGATTCCAATCATCGGCAAAATGTACCGTGCGAACGGCGTTGTTCTTAAGATATACGGCAGAACACTCATTAACGCATCACCTATCACGCTTCTTAAGTTGCACCGTTATGTTCGTCAATTCGAAAAAATAGAACTATCAATCCACGACAGTTTTAAGGTACTTACTGCTCTACAAAACATGGAATTAGGCCCTGTTCGTATTGATTTGGGCCTTTTAGCAACACAATTTAATAATGAAACTCGCGGGCTTAGAATTGAAGATTTCCTTGCTGAAAAACTCGGCGAAGGTATCCGCCAAGTTCAAGAGCAATCTGATTCCGCACCAAGAGATGTTGTTCTTTATGGCTTTGGTCGTATTGGTCGGTTATTAGCTCGTTTACTGATTGAGCGAACTGGCTCAGGCAATAAAATGCGCCTTCGCGCTATTGTTGTTCGTAAGGGCGGTGACAATGACTTGCAAAAACGCGCCAGCTTACTTCGTCGAGATTCCGTTCATGGATCCTTTAAAGGCACCATCAAAATTAACGAAGAAAACAACACCATTTTGGCTAACGGTAACTTAATCCAAGTTATTTACGCCAACCACCCAAAAGAAATTGATTACACTGAGTACGGTATTAATAACGCATTGATTGTTGATAACACCGGCATTCGTCGTGACGAAACAGAGTTAAGCGAGCATTTCTTAGCCAAAGGTGCTGCCAAAGCCTTATTAACCGCACCTGGAAAAGACGTGAAAAACATCGTTTTCGGTGTTAATACCGATGATATTAAACCTGACGATAAAATCATTTCAGCCGCCAGTTGTACGACGAATGCTATCACTCCAACATTAAAAGCCATCAACGATGAGTTTGGCATTATTAAAGGGCACGTTGAAACGGTTCACTCATACACAAACGACCAAAACCTAATCGATAACTACCATAAAGGCGAACGTCGTGGTCGTGCTGCTGCACTTAACATGGTGATTACAGAAACGGGTGCTGCCAAAGCTGTGTCTAAAGCCCTACCGGAACTGGAAGGCAAGCTGACGGGCAATGCTATTCGTGTGCCGACACCTAATGTTTCAATGGCTATTCTTAATCTTAGTCTTGAAAAAGAAACTGACAAGCGCTCTTTAAATAGCTTCTTACGTGAAACCGCGCTTCACTCACCTATGCGTGAACAAATTGACTTCACCACATCAACTGAAATTGTTTCTACAGATTTGGTTGGAGCACGTAAAGCGTGTACGATCGATTCAAAAGCAACGATTGCTACCGGTGATTCATGTGTACTATACCTTTGGTATGACAATGAATTTGGTTACAGCTGCCAAGTGATTCGTGTGATGCAAAAAATGGCTGGTTTAGACTTCCCATCGTTACCCGCCAAAGACTAAGCTTTTATTTTAGAGCAACAAAAGAGCCCGCTTGAAGCGGGCTCTTTTATATCTGACATTCCTTACTTATTAGGACGGTTGGCAATCAGCTCATCCACCACAGATGGGTCTGCAAGTGTTGATGTATCCCCTAATTCGTCAATTAAGTTTTCAGAAATTTTGCGTAACACACGACGCATAATTTTACCTGAACGCGTTTTTGGTAAGCCCGGCGCCCACTGGATAACGTCCGGCGATGCAATCGGGCCAATTTCTTTACGTACGTGCATGACCAGCTCCTTACGTAATTCATCACTTGGCTGCGCACTGTCCATTAAGGTAACAAACGCATAAATACCTTGGCCCTTAATATCATGCGGGAATCCGATAACCGCTGCCTCAGCAACCGCTGGATGCAAGACAAGGGCGCTTTCTACTTCAGCTGTACCCATACGGTGCCCTGATACATTAATCACGTCATCTACGCGGCCTGTAATCCAATAATCGCCATCTTCGTCACGACGCGCGCCATCTCCTGGGAAGTACAAACCAGGGTAGTTAGCAAAGTAGGCATCAATGTAACGCTGATGGTCACCAAACAACGTTCTAAACATGCCAGGCCATGGTTTCTTAATCACCAAGATACCTTCCGCAGGGTTACCCGTTACTTCGTTGCCATCGTTATCAACTAAACCAAACTCAACGCCAAAGAAAGGCTGCATTGCAGAACCCGGTTTTAAATCTGTTGCACCGGGTAGCGGCGTCATTAAGATACCGCCTGTTTCTGTTTGCCACCATGTATCAACAATCGGGCATTTACCACCACCCACTTTATGGTAATACCATTCCCATGCTTCTGGATTAATCGGCTCGCCCACACTGCCCAAAATTCTCAAGCTACTTAAATCACACTTTTCGACAAAAGAATCACCTTTCGCCATTAACGCGCGGATTGCCGTTGGCGCTGTGTAGAAAATATTAACCTTATGTTTTTCACACACTTGCCAAAAACGTGAGGCATCTGGATACGTTGGTACACCTTCAAACATGAGTGTTCTTGCACCATTGGCTAATGGGCCGTAAACAATATAGGAGTGACCAGTTACCCAACCAACGTCGGCTGTACACCAGTACACATCACCTTCGTGATAATCGAAAATATATTTGTGCGACATCGCAGCGTGCAATAAGTAACCGCCTGTTGTGTGTACAACACCTTTAGGCTTACCTGTTGAACCCGATGTATAAAGAATAAACAATGGATCTTCTGAATCCATTTCTTCAGCCGGACAATCTTCAGACGCTGCTTCTAATAACTCGTGATACCAAACATCGCGACCTTCTGTCCAAGCAATATCGCCACCGGTACGCTTAACAACCACCATGCTTTTAACCAATGGGCAGCTTTCTAACGCTTTTTCTGCATTTGTTTTTAGAGGAACCGCTTTACCACCACGAACACTTTCGTCTGTCACAATAACCAGCGCTGTTTCAGAATCGTTAATGCGATCTTTGAGCGCTTCGGCTGAGAAGCCGCCGAATACAATTAAATGAACCGCACCAATTCTGGCACACGCTAACATCGCAATCGCCGCTTCTGCCACCATCGGCATATAAATACAAACGCGATCGCCTTTTTTAACGCCTAATGATTTAAGGCCGTTTGCGAATTTACACACTTCTGCATGTAATTCTTTGTATGTGTAGGTTTTATCTACTTCTGGGTCATCACTTTCCCAAATAATTGCCGGTTGATCGCCACGTGTTTCTAAATGACGGTCCAAACAGTTGACACTGACGTTTAACTTGCCGCCTTTAAACCATTTAACTTCGCCTTTAGGGAAATCATACTCAACCGTCGTATCCCACTCTTTCGACCAAGTAATAAACTCTTTCGCTTTCTCATTCCAAAAGCCCTCTGTGTCTTCAATAGAGCGTTTATATTCAGCAGCATATTGTTCTTTATTGATGTGCGCATGCGCCGCTACTTCGTCCGTCACTTTATAAATTTTTTCAATGGCCATCTGTTCCCTTCCCTTAAAAATTATTGTTTTTTTATACAAAAAAAAGGGCAGCGATTAAGCTGCCCTCTTGAATCTTAATGCATGAACAATCCGCCGTTCATACACATGTCTGAGCCTGTTGTGTAGGCTGCCAGCTCGCTGGCCAAGAACGATATACCGTGAGCAATTTCTTCTGGTTTACATAAACGTCCCGTTGGAATACTACCTTCAATCTTCTTACGAACATCTTCAGCAATTGCCATCACCATGGGTGTCGCAACATAACCTGGAGAGATTGTATTTACAGTAACGCCTTTACGTGCAGTTTCACGTGCTAACGCTTTAGTGAAACCGTGCATACCTGCTTTAGCAGCAGAGTAGTTTACTTGGCCCATTTGACCCAATTGGCCATTTACTGATGAAACGTTAATGATACGACCGAAACCACGTTCAATCATGCCTTCAAAGATTTGACGAGTCATGTTGAATACACTGTTTAAGTTAGTATCAATCACAGCATCCCAACGTTCGATAGGCATTTTTTTGAACATGCCGTCTTTAGTAATACCTGCGTTGTTCACAAGAATATCAATTGGGCCTACATTGTCTTCAACCCATTTAATCGCTGCGCCACAAGCTTCAAAATCTGTTACTGGGCAATGAACGATATCAATATCCATGCCAGCTTCTTTTTGAGCAGCTTGCCATGCTTCAGCTTTTTCTTTGTTGTTATAAGCAGCAACTACTTTGTAACCGTCTTCTACAAAACGCTTACATACCGCTTCACCAATACCGCCTGTACCACCTGTAACTAATGCAACTCTCTGTGTCATTTCTATCGCCTCTGAAAATTTAAAATCAAACCTACCCCCCCCAGCTTAAAAGCCAGCAAAGCAGCAGGTTGCTGTCGTCCATTTACTAAAATGAATTATTGTGATTATCGCAAATCTTAGCGCTTTTTTCAACTCAGACACATATAGCAAATACTACTTAACATCATCAAGTTTAATTTAGTGAGACCTTTGCACGAAACCAAGAAACGGCCTCCAATATTTGAGATAATGATACCCCTAATAAGGCAGTAATAAACGGACAATTAAATG
>LWDU01038936.1_pt2 | contig 15896 bp, 13 predicted proteins | sample 727161 | NCBI WGS metagenome assembly LWDU01 (sample SAMN04566230, study PRJNA314399) | hydrothermal vent metagenome | isolation source: deep sea hydrothermal plume seawater | place: Mexico: Gulf of California, Guaymas Basin | collected 2004-07-11 | reverse complement strand
GCGAAAAGAACGAGGCCACCGGGGTCGCGAAGCGACAGGCCACCCACCTGGAGCGACATATAGGCAATCAGGACGAGTCCGGCCAAGACGAAGAACCCGACGGCCAGATCGCGATGGGATGTGGTTTGCATTTCGTTCCTCCGCGCTCAGATACTCCAGAGCGCCGTGAGTAAATAATCCGCCAGCAGAATACAGATTGAAGTGGTGACCACGGTGGACGTCGTCGCACGACTCACCCCCGCAGAATGTGGCTGGCACGAATAGCCTCTCCAAGTGGCGATCAGGCCGAGGATCAGCCCGAAGATCACTGACTTGGTGAGACTCTGGAGCACATCGGTACGAAATTCGACTGCCGATTCCAAGCCCGCGAGATAACTGCCCCCGTCGAGACCAAGAAGCTCGACCCCCATCAGGTAGGCGCCGAGAATACCCAAGACCACGAAGATCGCCGAGAGAAGCGGCATCACGAAGGCAAGGGCCGCGGCTCGGGGCATCACAATGAAGTGGATGGGATCGATGGCCATCATGCGCAACCCATCGAGTTGTTGGCTGCTCCGCATCGCTCCAATCTCGGCGGTGATCGCCGAACCCGCACGGCCCGTCACCAAAAGCCCGGTCAGCACCGGGCCCAACTCGCGAATCAGCGAGAGACCCACAGCGGTTCCCAGGGAATCTTCGGCCCCAAAACGGGCAAGAGTGTTATAGAGTTGCAGCCCTAGCACGAAGCCCACCGTGAGACCCGAAGCGCAAATCAGCGCGATCGAGAGCACCCCGGAGTCGTAGACGGCGGCGATGAAAGAACGCCAGCGAAATGGCGGCCGGGTCGTGGCCAACAGAATGCGGCCCCCGAAGCCCACCGCCTCGCCAATTCTCCCCACTTGGTAGATGGTTCCAGCACCAAGCCTCCGCACCCAATCCATCATCCCTTGGCACCACCAACTTCGTGACCGTGGTGGGCGAGATACTCGGCGCCGTCCTTCCCGAGAAATTCTCGAATCGCCGAGTCCCGGCTGGACGCCAACTGCGCGGGCGACCCCTCTATGCTCTCCCCGCCCCGCAGCAGAATGATCCGATGGGCCATTCGCAGACTGGTCGCCATGTGGTGCGATGTCACGATCAAGGTGAGACCCCGATTGCGGTTCAGGTGCGTGAGCAGCGCCTCGATTCGCGAAACGTTCGGGGGATCCAGCCCCGAAAACGGCTCGTCGCAAAGCAGGATCGCGGGCTCCATCGCGATGGAGCGGGCTAGAGCCGCCCGGCGAAGCATGCCCCCGGAAAGTTCTCCCGGCAGCAGCTCATCCACATTCAAAAGACCCACCGCCGCCAGCCGGTCGTGCACTCGCTCGGCGATCTCGCCATCGGACAGAGCCGTGTGCTCGCGCAGGGGCAGGGCCACGTTTTCGAATATCGTCATGGAGTCGAGCAACGCGCCGTTCTGAAAGAGCATGCCCAGATGATTGCGAACGCTGGCCAGGCCGGGCTCGCCTAGACCTACAATTTCCTTGCCTGCGACGCGGATGCTCCCGGCATCGGGGCGCTGAAGCCCACCGATCATTCGCAACAAAGTGCTTTTCCCGGTGCCGCTACCCCCCATCAAGACACTGATTTGCCCTCGGGCGAACTCGCAATTCAAGGCCTCGAATACACGGCGACTGCCAAAGGACAAGGCCACTCCTTCGACCTCAACGTGACCGGGCTCTGCATCCGCTTGCGTCACGCGCCCTTTTGCCTCCCCTTCGCCCCGCTGCCGCGGGCGGGCCTCTCCCAGGCCCGACCCCGGGCACCCGCGTCTGCGGCTTGGCTCGAAGCTTAGCAACCCGGCGCGCTCGCGTGAGGGCTCGTCTCCGATGTAGGCTTCATCGCACGAAAATGGCCGGAGCGAAGCAGGCCGGTGAGAATCGATCAGGAGGAATTGACGCGATGAAACTTGGACTCGCACTCAGGGTTATGGGCGATGCATCCCGGGCCGACGTGCTTCTTGAATGCGCGCGCACCGCCGATCAGGCCGGCATCGACGACCTGTGGGTGCAAGATCACATCGCGATCCCCCCCGACGACGCCGAGGGCTCGGGCGGGCGCTATCTCGACCCCCTGGCCACCGTGGCCTGGCTTGCGGGGACCACCGAGACGATCGGGTTGGGGACTGGAGTGTTGGTCGCCCCCTACCGCCGACCCCTCCCGACCGCAAAGAGCATCGCCACGATCCAGGAACTCTCAAGAGGTCGGCTGCTTCTCGGGGTGGGCGCGGGTTGGATGGGAGCCGAGTTTCGCGCCCTGGGCGTGGATCGAGGGCGCCGAGGACAGGATACCGACGCGATGCTCGACCTGCTGCGTCGCTGCTTCGATGCCGAAGGCGATGTCGTCGAGGAAAACGGTCAGGCCTTCCTCTTTCGTCCCCGACCCCCTGCCCCGCCCATTTTCGTCGGCGGCGCGGGCCCGCACGCGCTCCAGCGCGCGGCACGCTACGGCGATGGCTGGATGCCCATGGGAGCCGACCCCGCTCAACTCGCCCCCGAGATCGATCGGCTTCGGGATTTGGCCGAAGGCATGGGGCGACCCCAACCCCAGGTCGCTGCCCTGGGCGGCCTGCCCCCGAATGACCCCGGGCGCGCGGCCGACCTTCTCAACGCCCTGGGCGAAGTCGGAGTGACCCGCTTCATCGCCGGCGGGCGCTACTCCAACGCTTCCGAGTTTGGACACCTGGTCGACACCCTGACCGCAGCGCGCGAGCGACTCGGCAAACACAAAGAGCCGGTCGACGCCTCCAACTCCTGAGAGCAATACGCCTACAGGGCCTTTTCCATCAGACCCGAAAGCCTTCGGGTAAAAGCCGCGGGGTCGGCGAGTTGCCCTCCCCCGGCGAGCACCGCTTGGCCAAAAAGCAGCTGAGCGTATTCCGCCAGTCTCGCGTCGGTGCCGTCTTTCTCGAAAATCACCTGCAGGCTCTTGAGGATGGCGTGCTCGGGATTGAGTTCGAGGATCGGCTTCCTCTCGGGCACCTCCTGGCCGGCCTGACGCAACATCGCTTCGAGCTGCGGCGAGAGATCACCCTCGTCCACCACGAGGCACGAGGGCGACTGTTTGAGACGATTCGAAAGCCGGACCTCCTTCACATCGTTCTGGACGGCGTTTCCAATGCATTGAATCAGATCCTTGTAGGCCTCGGTTTCCTGGTCGCGCTCGCTCTCCTCGCCTTCCTTCTCCTCCTTGGAAGCGAGATCGATCTCGCCCCGGCCCACCGACTGAAATTTTTTCCCCTGGAAATCCGGCGGCATCTGTTCAAGCCAGACCTCATCGACGGGATCGCTGAAGAGCAGAACCTCAAGCCCCTTGTCGGCAAAAGCTTCCAGGTGAGGAGACCCGACAAGCACTTCTCGCGAAGGTCCAGTCATGTAGTAAATCGCTTCCTGGTCTTCGCCCATTCGCTCCACGTAAGCGTCCAGCGATGTCAGCGCACTCTCTTCGCGGGTGCTCGACGCATAAACAAGATCGAGAATCCGCTCCTTCTTCTCGTCGAAGGGGAGCAACCCCTCCTTGAGAACCGGGCCGAATTGAGCCCAGAAGGCCAGGTATTTCTCCTCGTCCTCTTTTTTCAGGGCCTTCAATGACTCCAGAACCTTTTTGACGAGATGTTTTCGAATCGCCTGAATCTGGCGGTCCTTCTGGAGCATTTCCCGAGACACGTTCAGGGACAGATCTTCGGCATCGACCACGCCCTTCACGAAGCGCAGGTACTCGGGCATCAGATCACGGCACTCATCCATGATGAAGACCCGCCGAACGTAAAGCTGAATGCCCCGGTGAGCCATCTCCCGGTGATACAGATCCATTGGCGCTCTCGAGGGTAGATAGAGCAGCGCCCGAGCCTCGAAGTTGCCTTCCATGGCCGTGGCCACGTGCAGAAGCGGATCCTCGTGGTCGTGGGTGATGTGGCTATAGAACTCCTTGTACTCTTGGTCGCTCACATCCGAAGCCGGCCGCGTCCAGATCGCCTTCATGGAGTTCAAGGGCTCTTCTATTTCCACCGCTTTCGCGATGTCGTCGCCCTCTTCCTTCTTCATCACCGTGAGCCGAATCGGATAGGACACGAAATCGGAATAGCGTGTGACGATCTGCCGCAGGGTCCATTCATCGGCGTAGTCCGCGACACCGTCGTCGCTATCCGCAGGCTTGAGGTGCAGGGTAATCGTGGTACCCGGCGCATCGCGCTTGTCGGCTTCGAGGGTGTACTCTCCGCCCCCGTCGGTCTTCCAGAGCGTTGCGGCGTCTTCGCCAGCCCTTCGGCTGAGAACCGAGACCTGCTCGGCCGCCATGAAACTGGAGTAGAAACCGACCCCGAATTGCCCGATCAATTCGGGGGAGGATTCGCTGGATTGCTCGATGTTGCGAAGAAATTCAAGCGTGCCCGATCGTGCAATGGTGCCCAGGTTCTCGACCAATTCATCTCGGGTCATTCCGATGCCGTTGTCTTCGATGACCAGCGTTCGCTCCTCGGGGTCGGCCGCGATGCGAATTCTCAGTTCCTCGTCGGGCAGCCACTCGCTCTGGGTCAGCCCTTCAAAGCGCAACCGATCCAGCGCATCCGACGCGTTGGAGATCAACTCGCGCAAGAAGACGTCTTTGTTCGAGTAGAGCGAGTGAACCATCAGATCGAGTAGCTTCTTGATCTCGGCTTGGAATTCGTGGGTCTCGGCCGTCATTGCAATTGCTCCTGAAAAGGGACGCCCGGGGGGCGCGAGGAAGCGGAATGTATGAGCACCGCAGACCAAAAGGCAACTGCTCGACGGAGATCTAAATTTCGGTGCCCCGCGGGGTGATTAAGTCCCTCCAAGTTCAACCTCCGAAAATCAATCACCTTTATATTGAGATAAGCTGATTTATATAATACACTCGGCCGACTTCTAGAGCAGACCCGAACAGTTACCCATTTTCCGCCCCACTCGAAACACCCCGGAGCCCCATGCCGACCCACGCCATCGAATCCCTTCTCGACGAGCGAATTCTCGTTCTCGATGGCGCCATGGGGACCATGATCCAGGCCCGAGGGCTCGGGGAGGCCGACTACCGGGGCGAGCGCTTCGCCCAGCACCCTCTGGATCTGCTGGGGAACAACGAACTGCTCACCCTCTCCCGCCCAGACGTCATCGAGTCCATCCACCACGCCTTTCTCGAGGCCGGGGCCGACATCATCGAGACCAACACCTTTGGGTCCAACGCCGTGGCCCAGGCCGATTACGGGTTGGAGTCGATATGCCGGGAACTCAATGTCGAAGCCAGCCGGCTGGCCCGGCGCGCCGCCGACGAATGGACCGCGCGCACTCCCGACCGGCCGCGACTGGTGGCCGGGGCCATCGGCCCCACCCCCCGGACCCTTTCGATCTCGCCGGATGTTTCCGATCCGGCGGCGCGCAATATCACCTTCGACGCGCTTCGAACCGTCTACCGCGAAGCCACCCTGGGGTTGATCGAAGGTGGCGCCGATCTCCTGCTCGTCGAAACCATCTTCGACACCCTCAATGCGAAGGCGGCCTTGGTGGCCATCGATGAAATTTTCGAGGAGCAGGGTCAGCGCTTGCCCTTGATGATCTCCGTCGCCATCACGGATGCCAGTGGTCGTGTGCTCTCGGGCCAAACAGTCGATGCTTTTTGGCATTCCATCGCCCACGCGAATCCCATTTCCGTGGGCATCAACTGTTCCCTGGGCGCCACCGAGATGCGTCAATACGTCGCCGAACTGGCGCGCATCGTGCCCTGCCGGGTTTCCGCTTATCCCAATGCCGGGCTGCCCAATCCCTTCGGCGAATACGATGAGACCCCGGAGACCACCGGCGAGTTGGTGGCCGAATTCGCAACCAGCGGCCTAGTGAACATCGTGGGCGGATGCTGCGGCACCACGCCCGAGCATATCCGCTGCATCGCCCAGGGCGTGGCCGGAGTTCAGGGCCGCATACAACCCGAAGAAACTATTCCGTTGACCCACTTCAGCGGACTCGAGACGGTCACCCTTGGCGCCGATTCGAACTTTCAGCTGATCGGTGAGCGCACCAACGTGAGCGGCTCGGCGCTCTTCCGCCGGCTCATCAAGGCAGACGACTACGAGGCCGCCCTGTCCGTGGCCCTGGATCAGGTTCGCTCGGGAGCCAACTTTCTCGACGTCAACATGGACGAGGGCCTGCTCGACTCCGAGACCTGCATGACCCATTTCCTAAACCTGATCGCCTCTGAGCCCGAGATCACCCGTATCCCCATCGTGATCGACAGTTCGAATTGGAAAGTCATCGAAGCCGGGCTGAAATGCGTTCAGGGCAAGGGCGTCGTCAATTCGATTTCCCTCAAGGAGGGCGAAGCGGATTTCCTCGAGAAGGCCCGAGTGATCCGGCGCTACGGCGCTGGGGCCGTTGTGATGGCCTTTGATGAAGAGGGCCAGGCCGACAGCGTCCAGCGCAAGGTGGAGATCTGCCAGCGGGCCTATCGGCTTCTGATCGAGGAGGCCGGTTTTCCGCCCCAGGACATCATCTTCGACCCGAATATTCTCGCTATTGCCACGGGGATGGAGGAACACAACGATTTCGCGAAAGCCTTCATCGAAGCCACGACGATCCTTCGAGAAACTTGCCCGGGCGCGCATGTCTCGGGGGGCGTCTCGAATATTTCTTTCGCCTTTCGAGGCAACGATCGCGTGCGCGAGGCGATCCACTCTTCCTTTCTCTACCACGCCATCAAGGCCGGAATGACCATGGGGATCGTCAACGCGGGGCAGCTAGAGGTCTATCAGGACATCCCGAGCGAACTCCTCGAACACGTCGAAGATATCCTGTTCAATCGCCGCCCCGACGCCACCGAACGCATGATCGAGTTTGCAGCGGGGGTGACGGGCGCGGGCAAGCAGAAGGTCGAAGATCTCTCCTGGCGCGAAACAACCGTGGAGGAACGGCTCTCCCACGCGTTGGTCCAGGGCATCACGGACTTCATCGTGGACGACACCGAAGAAGCGAGGCAGAAACTCGGGCGTCCTATCGAGGTGATCGAAGGGCCGCTCATGGACGGGATGGCGATCGTCGGCGATCTCTTTGGGGCCGGAAAAATGTTCCTCCCCCAGGTGGTCAAGAGCGCCCGGGTCATGAAGCAGGCGGTTGCGCACCTCGAACCGTTTCTCGAGGAGGAGCAGAAAGATGGCGCCTCTCGGGGCAAGCTCGTCTTCGCCACGGTCAAGGGCGATGTTCACGACATCGGCAAGAACATTGTGGGCGTAGTCCTTGGCTGCAACAACTACGAGATCGTAGATCTTGGGGTGATGGTGCCGGCTGCAAAAATTCTCGATACCGCCATCGAGGTCGGCGCCCGGGGCATTGGGCTGTCGGGCCTTATCACACCGTCCCTGGAAGAAATGGCCTCGGTTGCCGCCGAGATGGAACGCAGGGGCATGGACCTTCCCCTGCTCATTGGCGGTGCAACCACCAGCCGCCAACACACCGCCGTCAAGATCGCCCCCGTGTACAGCCACAGCGTCGTGCACGTTAAGGACGCATCGCGAGCGGTCAACGTCGTTTCCAACATCCTCGACGATGAGCGCCGAGTCGCACTCGACACGAGCAACCGCGCCGAACAAGCCAAACTCCGAGCTCTCCACGCAAAAAAATTGGAGAAACCCCTGCTGGGCCACGCCGCAGCCAAGGCCAACGCGGCCGCATTGGAGTGGAAAGCCGAGAACATCCCGCAACCCGAGTTCATTGGACGAAATTTTCTCGAGTCGATCGATCTCGATGAACTGACCCGATATATCGATTGGACGTTCTTTTTTTCCGCCTGGGAATTGAAGGGGCGCTTCCCCGGGATCCTCGACGACCCAAAGGTTGGAAGCCAGGCGCGCGCGCTCTACGAAGACGCTCGGGTTCTCCTCGGCGAAATCGTTAGCGCTGGAAAACTCACCGCCCGGGCGGTATACGGTTTCTGGCCCGCCCACTCCCAGGGCGAAGACATCGTCGTCTATCAGGACGAAACGCGAACCCGCGAAGCCGCGCGTTTCCCCATGCTGCGGCAGCAAGCCGCTTCGAAGCCGGGAACGCCGAACCGCTCGTTGGCGGATTTCGTTGCACCCGTGGAGACCGGCCTTCAAGATCACATCGGGGCATTCGCCATCACTGCGGGAATCGGGGCCCAGGAACTCGCAGCGCAATACGAAGCCGAGAACGACGACTACACCTCCATACTCGTCAAGGCCCTGGCCGATCGCCTGGCCGAGGCCGGCGCCGAATGGCTGCACGAGCGCGCGCGCAAGCAGTGGGGCTACGAGCCCAGCCAGACATTTTCCAACGAGCAACTGATTGCCGAAAAGTACCGTGGCATCCGTCCCGCCTTCGGCTACCCGGCCTGCCCCGACCACCTCCCCAAAAGAACGCTCTTTCATCTGCTCGATGCCGACGAGGCCGGCATCCACCTGACCGAGAGCTGTGTCATGCAGCCCGCCGCCAGTGTGAGCGGCCTCTACTTCGCCCATCCCGAGGCCCGCTACTTCGCTCTGGGCGCCATCGCGGAGGATCAAGTCATCGACTACGCCCGGCGCTCTTCCCTGAAGCCGCACGAAGTCGAACGTTGGCTCGGGCCCCACCTCGGGTACGCACCCCGAGCCCGGAGTTAAAGCCAACGCCCAGCGACCCGCAGCCGAGTTGGGCGTTGCCAAGAGACCGGGCCCTACCTACCCTGTGCGGCCCTCGAGCCTATGAAATAACCGATCGGATTCGTCAAGAATTATCGAGCCCTCTGGAGAGAGGGCCCAGTCCCCCCGACATACCCGGCACCGAGCCGGGATCATGGACTCTCGGGGTGGGACGGCGCACCACGAAGCGATCAACGACCACGAAGCGATCAACGATGGAGAAGCGCGGAAGATGCAGCAGGTCGTGATCGCCAATCGGCTGACAGACGGGGTGGTGGTTTTTCTGGGCAAAAATCGCTGCTGGGTGGAACGCTTGGAGGACTGCCCCGCCACCGAGGAACCCCAGGAGGCGAGTGCGCTTCTGGCTCTGGGCACAAAGGCCGAAGAGGACCAGTTGGTGGTTGGACCCGACCTCATCGAAGTCGAAATTTCCGACGGCGCGATGGTTCCCGTCAAGATGCGCGAAGCCATGCGGGCCAAAGGGCCGAGCACCCGAACTGACCTGGGCAAGCAAGCGGGGAATTGAAGTGTACGAATACGACGAATTCGACGCCGACTTCGTAAATCAACGCGCCCGGCAGTTCGGGCGACAAGTGCAGAGCCGATTGTCGGGAAGCCTGACCGAGGATCAGTTCCGGCCGATTCGGTTGATGAACGGTCTCTATCTTCAGCTTCACGCCTATATGCTGCGAGTCAATGTCCCCTACGGCTGCCTCGGCGCCAAGCAAATGCGAAAGCTTGCCCACATCGCCCGGGTCTACGACAAGGACTACGGGCACCTGACCACGCGTCAGAACATGCAATTCAACTGGATCAAACTTTCAGATATGCCCGAGATTCTGCTCGAACTGGCGTCGGTGGAAATGCACGGCATCCAGAGCAGTGGCAACTGCATCCGAAATATCACCGCCGACGAGTATGCGGGGGTGGCCGCCGAGGAAATCGAGGACCCCCGGGTCTACTGCGAAATCCTTCGCCAGTGGTCAAGCCTTCATCCCGAGTTCAGCTTTCTCCCGCGCAAGTTCAAAATCGCCGTGACGGGTTCCGAGAAGGACAGGGCCGTGGTCAAGGCGCACGATATCGGTCTGCGTTTGCACCGAAACGAAGCGGGCGAAGAGGGCTTCGAAGTTTTCGTGGGCGGCGGCCTCGGACGTACGCCCTTTATCGGTAAATCCATTCGTTCTTTTCTACCCACCGAGCACGTCCTTTCCTATTGCGAGGCCATCCTTCGGGTCTACAACCAACTCGGACGCCGCGACAACAAGTACAAAGCCCGGATCAAGATCCTCGTGCATGAAATGGGAAGCGAGGCCTTCTCGGAACAAGTCGAAAACGAATGGGCCGAAATCAAGGATACCGCCCTGGCACTTCCCCAGGCCGAGATCGAACGAGTTCGGGGATTCTTCGCGCCCCCGGCATACGAAGCCCTGCCCGATCAGGACCCCGCCTTTGACGCCCGACGCAAAGCGGAACCCGCCTTCGCGCTCTGGGCTCGGCAACAACTCGCTGCCCACAAAGAACCGGGCTACGCCATCGTCAATGTCTCCTGCTCGCCGGTGGGCAAGCCGCCGGGGGACATATCCTCGGCCCAGATGGAAGGCTTCGCCGATCTTGCCGATACCTACAATTTCGGCGAGATGCGAGTGACCCACAACCAGAACCTCGTCCTCACCGATGTCCGGAAGAAGGATCTCTTCGAACTGTGGCGGAAACTGGTGGAACTCGGGCTGGCTACCTCGAACCACGGACTGATCGGCGACACCATTTGCTGCCCGGGCCTCGACTATTGCGCGCTCGCCACTGCGCGATCGATCCCCCTGGCCGAAAAAATTTCTGAACGCTTCGCCGACCCCGCCAAGCAGGAGGAGATCGGCGAGATCTATCTGAATATGTCGGGCTGCATCAACGCCTGCGGCCACCATCATGTGGGCAATATCGGCATCGTAGGGGTGGACAAGAAAAACACCGAACTCTACCAGCTGATGCTCGGCGGATCCGCGGAAGAGGATGCCTCATTGGGCAAAATCCTGGGACGGGGCTTCGACGAGGACGGCATCGTCGATGCCGTCGAAAATGTCATCAACACCTATCTCGATATGCGCGAGTCGGGCGAAAAGTTCATCGAAACCTATCGCCGGCTTGGGCCCGACCCCTTCAAAGACAGGCTTTACAGTGCCCCTGCTTAAGAACGCCAAAATCATCGAGGACCCCTACACCCGCGTCGAGGGCGACGAACCCCTCCCCGATCAAGGTGCGGTTCTGGTAGAACTTGCCCGCTGGCAGACCGATCGCGATACGCTGATCGCCCGGGACGCAGATGTTGGCGTTCAACTGACCAGCGCCGACCCACCGGGGGCTATCGCAGACGATCTCCTCCACCTATCGCTGGTCGCCCTGGAATTTCCCGCTTTTACCGATGGACGCGCCTACAGCTATGCACGCCTGCTTCGAGAGCGCCATGGCTACCCCGGCGAGATTCGCGCCGTGGGCGACGTGCTCATCGAGCAATTGCATTTCATGCACCGGGCTGGCTTCGACAGCTTCGAGTTCAGCAGCGATCAGCCCGAAAGGGACTGGACGATCGCCCAGTCCGATATGCAGGTCTGGTACCAGTCGACGGGCGACAAGCGGCCCACCGCGACCCAACTCCGCCGGCGCTGAACCGCGCCCCTACCATCGCCTCGGGATGGCCTCGGGATGACCTCGGGGCAACTTTCGAGCGAGCGGCTTCGAGGACCAACGCCAATGGATACCCGCAATGGCTTCGTCGAGACCGTCGGGAATACGCCGATGATCCGTCTGAACAAAATTTCAGAGGAAACCGGATGTGAGATTCTCGGGAAAGCCGAGTTCCTCAATCCGGGCGGATCGGTCAAGGATCGGGCGGCCCTCGCCATTGTCCGCGACGCCGAGACCAAAGGCCAGCTTCGCCCCGGCGGCGTGGTCGTCGAGGGAACCGCAGGCAATACCGGGATCGGCTTGGCCCTAGTGGGCAATGCTCTGGGCTATCGCACGGTGATCGTAATCCCGGATACCCAGAGCCAAGAAAAAAAAGACATGATCCGCCTGTGCGGCGCCGAACTTCTCGAGGTTCCCGCCGTGCCCTACAAGAACCCGGACAACTACGTCCATGTCTCGCGGCGGTTGGCCGAAAAATACGCCGAAAAGGAAGAGAACGGCGCCATCTGGGCCAACCAGTTCGATAACACCGCCAACCGTCTCGGCCACTTCGCCACCACGGGCCCCGAAATCTGGCAGCAGACCGACGGAAAGCTGGACGCTTTCATCTGTGCCGTCGGGACCGGCGGCTCGCTCTGGGGCATCAGTTCGGCGCTCAAAGAGCGCAACAAAGATATCGTCATCGGTTTGGCCGACCCCGAAGGCGCCGCCATCTACAACTATTTCAAGAATGGTGAGGCCAAGGGGAGCGAGGGCAGTTCGATCACCGAGGGGATTGGCCAGGGTCGAATCACGGGGAATATCGAGGGCACTCCTGTGGACATCCCCCACAAAATTCCCGATACCGAGTGGCTCCCGGTCGCCTACGACCTGCTGCAATACGAGGGGCTCTGCGTCGGCGGGTCGGCGGGGATCAACGTGGCCGGGGCAATACGTCTGGCCCGGGAGCTCGGACCGGGGAAAACCATCGTCACTCTGCTCTGCGATAGCGGCACGCGGTATCAATCCAAAATGTTCAATCCGGAATTCCTGCGATCCAAGGACCTTCCCGTTCCCCCCTGGATGTAGGCCCTGGATGTAGGCCGCCCCAAACCGAGTGCCCGAATCGGAAGACCCTGGCCCTGCCTGACCCCACATGACTCTAGTAGGGAGGTTCGGGATCGTATTGCATCCACTTTCGCGTCGAGCGCGCGTGGTCGGCCCCGAAGAGTTCTCCCACCAGCCACAGGGACATATCGATTCCTGCCGACACCCCGGCGGACGTCAGCACCCGCCCATCTCGGACATAACGGATATCCTCCATCACCTTGGAGTCGGGAGCGAGTTCGCGCAAAGTCTCGACATACGCCCAATGGGTGGTTATTTCGCACCCGGTCGCCAGCCCCGCCCGGACCAGCAGAATCGAACCGGTGCAGACACTGGTCACCCAGGTACACGGGACCGCCGCCGCCGCCAGCCATTCGATCAGGACGGGGTTGTCCATCTCCACCCGGCTTCCCTCGCCGCCGGGAACCAAAATCACATCGAGCGGCGGCGCGCTTGCGAAATCACAGTCGGGTAAGACCCGCAGGCCCTTGGCGCAGCGCACCGGATCGAAGGTCTGTGCGATGGTCTTGACCGCGAGGTCCTTGCCCATGGCCGCCATGCTGAAAACCTCGAAGGGACCCGCCCAATCGAGTTCCTCGGCGCCTGGGTAGAGCAGAATCCCGACCTGTAAGTCGCTCATTCGGCGGTCTCCATCAAATTTCACGAACACTGCGAAGCACGCTCTCAAACTCTACGCACTCCGCGGGACGCGAGAGACACCAGCATACGATATATTACGTGGTCCCCCCTCTCGTTATTTTTTGCACGCCGGTTCGAAAGCAGGGCCGGCTGAGCGCGCCGAGGAGAGTATGGAAATCGATTCCACGACGAGAGTAGCCAACTCGCCGGAAGCCCTTGAGAAGTTGCTTGGCAAAATATCCAGTGGTCGACTGCAAAAGCCCGACTGGATCCGGCTTCAGGGAGCGTGTCGGCTCGACCGTGTGGACCCGCATCAGCGGAAGGAGCTGCTGACGCGGATTCATGCCTGCGTGCTGCGAGGGTTCAAGGCCAACAATTGCGAGAACTCGGACGCGGCGGCGCGATTGGATTACTGGCGCAGCGTGGCGAGCATGGGTTTCCACGACTTCTCCGAGCAGGGCTGGATGAAATGCTACGACTCGCCCTTTGTCGAAGACTACGACTACATCGGCCCCTACCTACAAAAGGGCCTCGCCGGTCTGGACGCTTACGCGGCCTATTCCTCGGTGCTCGGGACCGTCGATTTTACCGCTGAGGACTTTGTGCAGACCGAACTCTGCCGAAAGGTGGGCACCATCGTCGAACCCATGGCCGGGACGGCAGAATTCGCCTACCACAGCCATTTTCACTACCCCGGCTTCCGCTACGTCATGATCGACCTCGACCAAAGCGCCCAGCAGCGGGTATTGGCTCAGCGCTGGTCGCCAAATACCGAAAAACACTATCTGCACGCCGACGTTCTCGATGAATCGGTCTGGGCCCAGGTCAAGAGCGTGACCACCGGGGAAAGCCTCAGTTATATCGGCAAGCAGAGCCATCACCTCTTCAGCGCCAAGGAACTCTTCCGCTTGATGGATGTCGCGACCCAGCACGTTGACTACTTCATGCTCGAAACGCCCCAACTCGCACCCGTCATGGAGATGGGAGGGACCGACGATCTCAGCCGACAGGAAATGAAGGACGCGGGCCTTGAGGTCGAGCTGGTTGAAGACCCCGATGGTGAACCCAATCCATTCACCAACCTGATGCACTTTCACCTGGGCGCTACTGACAAAACCGGTAACCGCAAGCTGTTTGAATACCGCGATTGGTCGGTCTGGTCCCAGTCAATCCTCGTGACCCTGGCACGAATTCTAGACCTGAATGCTTTCTATTTTCACTCAGAGCTCCACGAATTCGTATCGGTGGAAGAAGAGTGGGAGGATTGCGACGTCGAAGACGAAGTCACCTTCATGCTCTTCACGCGGAGAGACCTTCCGCCGCCTGCGTGATCTCTTCCGGGCACGGACCCTCCCTCCTTGGTCTCAGATGCCCGTGATCCCTGCGTCCGCCTCGGCGGACAGCGAAGCAAGATGTTCGGTACACCCGAACAGAGCAATCCGCCAGGCGACTTCACCCTCCGCCTTTTCCTTGTCCGCCCCATCGCGCTGGGCCGCCCCCCCAGCCGGGTGATTCGTATCCTCGCTGCCCGGGCACTCGACGATGGTGACGCTGGTATTGCCGATAGTTCGCGGCGCTCCGCCCTGGCCCCGAGGACCCACGTCACCGGGTTGGACGAGATGGCGCTCGGCAAGAGCGTGGAGCACCAGCCCGTGGGTCACCACAGCGAGGTGGCCGTCGATTCCCAAAGCCAGGGCGCGGACCTTTTCCCAGGCAAGATCAACCCTCGAATAAAACTCTTCCCAAGTCTCCCCCCCCGGCGGCGCAAAAGCCGGACCGAAGAGATCCTCTTCCAGTTGGTCGTAGGGGGTACCGCGCAAATTTCCGAAATTTCGCTCCTGGAGCAGGGGCTCGGACTCCACCGGCAGCCCCAAGGCCCCAGACAGCGCCTCGGCGGTCATGTGCGCCCGGACGAGATCGCTCGCCAAAATTCGGCGGATGGGGTGCACGCGAAGCCTTTCGGCCAGGCGACCGGCCTGGTCGAGTCCCCGATCGCTGAGCGGCGTTTCGGGCACTTGCACGATGCGATCGCGGTTGCCGGGAGTCTCGCCGTGACGAATGAGATAGATCGACATGGCAACAGCCTAGCGCCGCTCCATCCCTTGAAATCCACTTGGAGCGAAAAATCCGTCGCCCCCCAGCCCAGACCGCTCGGCCTCAGTGCAGAGACACACTCAATGCCCGGAGCAACCGACTCATGGATTTCGGCTCCATGAGAACATGGAGTCGCGCCTCGAGGTCCCGCCCGCTGGACCGGATTTTGACGACACTCCCGACCGAAACGGTGTCCGACGGAGCGTGGGTACTCAACAGGCAGCCCGTCAGAGAATCCTCTCGGAAGCGGGAACTCCCCGCCACGAGCCTTCCGTCGAGCACAGATTGGGCCGCATCGATCACGCCTTCGAGAATTTTGCTCCCAATCCCGATAAAGCTGCCCAGGATGTCATTCTTCGACCCATCGGCAACCACCCAGGCAAGCGCCTCATCGGGCTCCATGGATAAGACCGATACACCTCTGAAGTCGCCGGTAAAGGGCTGCAAGACGCATGCTTTCCAGTCGAGGTCTGGCTGCTCATCCCCGTCCACACCCAGTTCGGACAAGCTATGACATCGCGTCCGCTCGATTGAAAGGTCCGTATCAAAAGCGTGAACTTCAGAAATGCGTTCGGCCGCGCGTTCCATGCCATCGGTGATCCATACTTGAATGGCCATTGACTGTTCGAGAGATGCTCGCAAAAAAAGACTCCGTTCTGAGGAAAAATCCGCAGGGGGGCGGTGAGAGTCACCGGCTGCGGGTTTCCCCAGCGATGGGGAATAGATCGGCCATTGGCTCCGA
>LWDU01037748.1_pt1 | contig 15898 bp, 10 predicted proteins | sample 727161 | NCBI WGS metagenome assembly LWDU01 (sample SAMN04566230, study PRJNA314399) | hydrothermal vent metagenome | isolation source: deep sea hydrothermal plume seawater | place: Mexico: Gulf of California, Guaymas Basin | collected 2004-07-11 | reverse complement strand
CATCGACAACATCATCTTTATCTCGATCCTGACCGGGAAGCTGCCGGAGGACCAGCAAGCGCGCGGGCGCACCGTCGGGCTCGGCCTTGCGATGGGGATGCGGATCCTGCTCCTGCTCTCGCTCTCCTGGGTGATGGGGCTGACCGACGTGCTCTTCGAACTGCCCTTCCTGGAGTTCATGGACGGGTTCGGCGAGGCGGCGCGAGGGCACGGCGTAGGCCACGGCGAGGCCGCCGGCGGGGACACCTCGCCCGCGGCGTTCACCGGGCGCGATCTCATCCTGCTCTTCGGCGGGCTCTTCCTCGTGGGCAAGAGCACCCACGAGATCCATCACAAGCTGGAGGGCGACGGCCACCGCTCCGAGGAGAACGTGAAGGCGGTCTCGTTCACGAGCGTGCTCGTCCAGATCGCCATCCTGGACCTCGTCTTCTCGCTGGACTCCGTGATCACGGCCGTCGGGATGGCGGACGAGATCATGGTGATGATCCTGGCCGTCGTGATCGCGGTGGGCGTGATGATGCTCTCCGCCGGGCCCATCTCCAACTTCGTCCATCACCACCCGACCGTAAAAATGCTGGCGCTCGCGTTCCTCATCCTGATCGGCGTGACGCTGATCGCGGAGGGGCTCAACCAGCACATCCCGAAGGGCTACATCTACTCCGCGATGGCGTTCTCGCTGTTAGTGGAGTTCCTGAACATCCGATCGAAGAAGAAGAAGAAGGGGGAGGGCGCGCCCCCTGTGGAGCTTCGGGAGCCGTACGCGCAGGCCGGCGAGAAGGGCGTGCCCGTGCCCGAGGCCATCGCGCGTCCCGTTCCTGTCTCCCGGCCCAACGCGTGAGGCTCTGTCCGGCTGGCGGTCGCGGTTGGCGGGAGGTCCCGCGCACCACCGCCGCCAGCGGGGCACCGGGTCTGGCCGTCCGTACGTTGGGGCCGTGACCCCCGCGCGTGTCGCCGCGTCTCACCCGTGGATCCTGCTTTCTTCCCCATGCCCTCGCGCCTCGCCCTCGCCTCGCTGGTCACCCTCGCCGGGCTGATCGGGTGCTCGGGGTGCGCGGCGCCCGTCCCCACGGCGGAGGCCCCGCCGGTCGTGGAGCCGGAGAGCCTGGGGGCTCGGCTCGCGGAGGACGGCGTGTTCTACGAAGAGGGCGAGGCCTCGCGCGATGGGACCGGCCGCTTCTACATGGGCCGAGAGATCGCGCAGGTGATGGACCACCGTGGGGCGGCGTGGCTGGAGCGCCCGGACCGCGCCCGCCAGGAGCGCCCGGACCTGCTCGTGGACGCGCTGGAGCTGGCGCCCGATGCCGTCGTGGCGGACCTGGGGGCGGGCACGGGCTACTTCACGTTCCGCCTCGCGCCGCTCGTCCCGCTCGGGACGGTGATTGCCGTGGACATCCAGCGCGAGATGCTCCAGATCATCGAGGGGCGCGCAGAGGTGGAGGGCGCCGCGAACGTGGAGGTCGTGCTCGGCACCATCACGGACCCCGGACTGGACCCCGAGAGCGTGGACGTGACGCTCATCGTGGACGCGTACCACGAGTTCTCCCACCCGCGCGAGATGCTCACCGCCATCCGCCGTGCGACCCGGCCGGGCGGCCAACTCGTGCTCGTGGAGTACCGCGGCGAGGACCCGACGATCCCCATCAAGCGCCTCCATACCATGACGGAGGCGCAGGCCATCCGCGAGGCCGAGGCCGCGGGCTGGCGGTTCGTGGAGAACCGCGACGTGCTTCCCCAGCAGCACCTTCTGGTCTTCGAGAAGCCGTAGCCCACGGGAGCGCAGGGAACGACAGCCGACGGCTCTGAGGCGCTGCGTGGCGTTCTGAGGCCTACTGACGCCCCGGGTGTCACCGTCCGCGCGGGAGGTTCGGGCCGCCCCTCTCCCCGGTCCCGTGTCCCCATCGTCCGCCCCATCGCGGGTGTTCGCCCTCGTCGACGCCAGCAACTTCTACGTCTCCTGCGAGCGGGTCTTCCGCCCGGACCTCCGCGAGCGCCCCGTCGTGGTGCTCTCCAACAACGACGGCTGCATCGTCTCGCGGAGCGAGGAGGTCAAGAGAGCCGGCATCCCCAACGGCGCCCCGCTCTTCAAAGCCCGCCGTCAGCTGGAGCGGATGGGCGCCGCCGTTTTCTCGTCCAACTACGAACTCTACGGCGACTTCAGCTTCCGCGTCATGGAGACGCTCGGCACGTTCACGCCGGACGTGGAGCCGTACTCCATCGACGAGGCGTTCCTCGTGTTCAGCACGCCGCGCCCGCAGGACCGTCACCCCGACCGGCTGGCGGCGCTCGCGCACGAGATCCGCCAGCGCGTCAGGCAGTGGACGGGCATCCCCGTCCGCGTCTCCCTCGCCCCCACCAAGACGCTCTGCAAGGCGGGCAGCGAGCTGGCACGGAGCCGCGGCGGCGCGATCTCGCTCGTGGGCCGGAGCCCGGAGGCGATGGGCGCGATGCTGGACGAGGTACCCGTGGGGGAGGTCTGGGGCATCGGCGGCGCCTCGCGGCGGAAGCTGGAGACGCGAGGGGTCACCACTGCCCGCCAACTGCGCGACGCACCCGACGCGTGGGTCCGCAAAACGCTCCACACCGTCGGGATGCGGACGGTGTACGAGCTCCGCGGCGTCTCCTGCCTCCCGCTGGAGCGCGCGCCCACGCCGCGCCGCACGATGCTCCGCTCGCGCTCCTTCGGCACGCCCGTCACGGACCCCACGGCCATGCGCGAGGCGCTCGCGACGCACGCCAGCGCGGCGTGCCGCACCCTCCGCGACGAGGGCCTGGCGGCGCAGGCCGTGCAGGTGTTCTACCACACCGGTCGTCACGGCGAGGGCGCGCACCGCTCCGTCTCCCTCGGGACGCCGCTGCGGAGCCCGACCAACGCCACCGCTGACGTCGTGGCGGCGACGCGGTATCTGCTGGAGCAGTCGTGGGCCTCGCGCGATGCCGCCGGACGGCCGTTCCGCTACAAGAAGGCAGGCGTGATGCTCCTGGACCTCGTGCCCGCGGACGCGCAGGCGGACCTCTTCGCGCCGCAGCGACCGGAGCACCAGCGGCTCTACGCGGCGCTGGACGCGCTCAACCGCCAGTTCGGGCGGCACGGGGCGCCCGCCGTCTCCATCGCCTCCACGCAGCTCCGTGCGCCCGGCACCGCCACCCGCTGGCGGACGGTCTGCGAGCACGCGAGCCCCGCCTACACCACCCGCTTCGACCATCTCCCCGCGCTCCGCTTCGCGGCCTGACGCGCCCTCTCTAGACCCTTCAGATCCCATGCGCCGCCCCCCGTCCCGTCCCACCGTCGTCGGCTTCGTCGCCCCCGTCGTCGCCGAGAATGCTGAGCACCGGCTCGACCTCAACGAAGCCGTCGGGTTGACCGAGGCCGGCCGCCTCGCGGGGCGTTTTCTGCTCTCCGTGGACGGGTACGTGCCCGCCGCGCTGGACCTCCGCGCGGGCGACCTCGCGGTCGTGGACCGGACCCGCCAGCCGGGCGCGGGCGACCTCGTGGTGGTGGAGCGCGACGGCGTGCTGGCGGTGGCTTCGGAGGCGGAGCGCGAGGCCGTCTTCGGCGTGGTTACGCACTTCCTCGTCGGCGCGCGGTAGCGGGAGCCGCGCCGGGCATGTCGCGTTCGTGCCCCATGCTGGACGCCCACACCGCCTACGCCGACCTCGACCCCGCCGAACTCACGCTCCGCGACCGCCTCGCGGTGGACCGCACGGTCCTCGCCAACGAGCGGACGCTCCTCGCGCACGTCCGCACGGCGCTGGGGCTGCTCGGCGCGGGCGGCGCGCTGCTCTACGTGGGCGATTCCGCCGTTCTGGTCGGCGTGGCGCTGGTGCTCCTCCTGCTCGCCCCGCTGGCGCTCGGGGCCGGTGTGTCTCGGTTCGTGGCCGTGCGGCGGCGGCTGCGGCCGCTGCTGGGCCGCTGACCTCGTTCCGCTGGCGGCGGCTCTCGCCGAGGCGGACCGCCAGCCGGGATCAGTCCAACTCGCGCACGCGGTAGGCCACGGGCACGTCGCCCTCGGTGTCCGAGTGCCGCGTCGCGACCAGCCATTCCCCGTCCGGGGTGAGCACCGTCGGGCCGAGGATCCGCTCGCCGAACGTGCGGTCCTCGCCGTCCGTCGCCACGCGCCGCGTCGTGCTCCCGAAGACGCACTCGCCGAAGGGCGTCGGCTGGCAGACGAACGTGGTGAACAGCGCGAGGTGCTCGCGCGGGCTCCACCCGTAGACGGACTGCACGAAACCGCGGCCCTCCCACAGAGGAATCTCCGCGCCGGTCAGGAGGTCCACCTCCACGGCGGTTCCGTCGTGGGCGCTGCCGTCTGGCGTGGAGGTGTGCTTGAACGCGACCGGGCCATTCGCGCCCCACTGGATAGAGGTCACGAACGCGCCGGGGTCCTGCACCGTCGCGATCTGGGTGCCGCTCTGCATCTCCACCAGGGCGAACCCGCTCTCGAACCGCGGACGCACGAGCACCTGCCGGCCGTCCGGGGAGAGGGCTGCGGGGTACCCGTCGCGGAGGTAGCGCGTCTCGCCCGTCGCGAGGTCGAGCGCGAGCAAGGAATCGGGGCCGGGGCCTCGCCGTGAGCGCGTGACTGCGGCCACGTTCGCGTCCCGCGCGAGGAGCGCGCTGTGGACGAACTCCAGCACGAGCGCCCGCTCGTCCGTCGCGAGGTCGATCCGCCACAGGTGCGAGGGGTCGCGGTTCGGGTCCTCTCCTGGCCGCGCGGCTACCACATAGGCCGCTGTCCCATCCGTGGCGACGCGCACAGGGCCGCCACCTGCGTCCTCCGTCGTCACCGTTCGCGCCACCCCGCTGGCGGGGTCGAAGGTCGCGATGCCATCGTAGCCGCTGAAGATGGCCTCCCCACGGGCGTCGGACCACGCGACCGAGACAAAGTGGACGGGCCCTGCGGGCTGCGGCGTCGGCTCGGGCTCCGATTCCGGGAGGGGCTCCCCAGGCGGCGTGCCCGTCGGCGGGGTGGAGCCCGCGTCCGATGGGCCGGTAGTATCGCAGCCGAGCGGCGCGAGGACGAGCAGGGCGAGCCAGATCCAGCGTGTCATGCGAGGCGCGGCAAGCTAGCCGCGCCCCTGCCACTTCCTCCCGGGGGTCCGCTCTCGCGAGGAGCAGGCCCCTGTGTCTCAACGGGTAACGGTCGGGCGAATTCACACGCCCAACCCGCTGGCGGCCGCCCGCGGTGGGATGGTCCCCTCGGCGAAACGGACCGCCAGCCGGGCGAGAGAGCCAGTCCAGTGGCGACTGGCCCTCCCCACCGCTCTACCGCGAGAGGTACAGGTTCCGCATCTCGAACGGCTTCGAGATGTGCTCGTCCGTGATGTCCTCCACGAAGGCGATGGCCTCGCCGGTGGACTTCATCTCCGGCCCGAGCTCCTTGCTCACCTCCGGGAACTTGTCCCACGAGAAGACCGGCTCCTTCACCGCGAACCCCGTCAGCGAGGACTCCAGCACGCCCGACTGGCGGAAGCTCTCCAGCGACTCGCCGAGCATCAGCTTCGCGCCGATGGTGGCGATGGGCACGCCGGTCGCCTTCGCCACGAAGGGGACGGTCCGGCTCGCGCGCGGGTTCGCCTCGATCACGTAGACCGTCTCCTTGCCGTCGCGCGTCTGCACCGCCAGCTGCGTGTTCATCATGCCCACCACGCCCAACTCCTTCGCGATGGCGGTCACGTACTGGCGGATCGTCGCGATGGCCTCGTCGCTCAGGTCGTAAGGCGGGAGGACCGCCGTGGAGTCCCCGGAGTGGACGCCCGCCGGCTCGATGTGCTGCATGATCCCCGCGATGTGCACGCTCTCGCCGTCCGAGAGGCAGTCCACGTCGATCTCCGTCGCGTTCTCCAGGAAGAGGTCCAGCAAGATCTCGTTCTGCGGGAACAGCGTGAGGATGTTGGCGACGTACTCCGCCACCTCGTCCTTGTTGATCGCGATGCGCATGCCCTGCCCGCCGAGGACGTAGCTCGGCCGGATGAGGNNNNACCTCCACGGCCTCCTCCACGCTCCGCGCCATGCCGTAGGGCGGGAACGGCACCTCCAGCGTCTTGAGCACCTCGGAGAACTTGCCGCGGTCCTCCGCGAGGTCCATGTTCTCGAACGGCGTCCCGAAGATCTTGAGCCCGCGCGCCACGAAGTCCCGCGCCAGCTTGAGCGCGGTCTGCCCGCCGAGCTGCAGGATCACGCCGTCCGGGTCCTCGTGGTCCAGGATGTCCGCCACGCGCTCCCAGAAGATCGGCTCGAAGTAGAGCTTGTCCGCCACGTCGAAGTCCGTGGAGACGGTCTCCGGGTTGCAGTTGATCATGATGGCCTCGTAGTCCATCTCTTTGGACGCGAGGACGCCGTGCACGCACGAGTAGTCGAACTCGATGCCCTGCCCGATCCGGTTCGGCCCGGAGCCGAGGATGACGACCTTCTTGCGGTCGCTGCGGACGCTCTCGGTCTCGCCCTGGTCGTACGTGGAGTAGAAGTACGGCGTCTCGGCGGGGAACTCGCCGGCGCAGGTGTCCACCACGCGGAAGGTGGGCGTCACGCCCAGGCTCTTGCGCCGCTGGCGGACGTCGTGCTCGGTGAGGTCCTCGTCGCCGAGGAGGAACGCCAGCTGCACGTCGCTGAAGCCGTGCTGCTTCATCTCCAGCAGGTCCTCGCGCGAGATCGTCTCCAGCGTCTGGTGCTCGGTCCGCCGCTCCAACTCCACCAAGCGGTGGATCTGGTGCAAGAACCAGGGGTCCACGCGCGTGATGTCCGCCACCTCGGTCACGCTCGCGCCCAGGCGGAAGGCGTTGCGGACGTGGTAGAGCCGGTCCCAGTAGGACTTCGCGAGGCGGTCGCGGATGGTGCCGCGGTCCGGGACGGGCCGGTCTGCGCCGAGCCCGGCGAACCCGATCTCCAGCCCCTGCCACGCCTTCTGGAGACTCTCGGCGAAGGTCCGCCCGATGGCCATCGTCTCGCCGACGGCTTTCATCTGGGTGGTCAGCTCCTCGTCCACGCCCTCGAACTTGTCAAAATTCCAGCGCGGCACCTTGGTGACGACGTAGTCGATGGCGGGCTCGAAGCACGCGCTCGTGGTGCCGGTGATCTCGTTGGGCAGCTCGTCCAGCGTGTAGCCGATGGCGAGCCGGGCGGCGACCTTCGCGATGGGGTAGCCCGTCGCCTTGCTCGCGAGGGCGGAGGAGCGTGAGACGCGCGGGTTGATCTCGATCACGATCATCCGGCCCGTCGCGGGGTCGACGGCGAACTGGATGTTGCAGCCGCCCGCGAACGTCCCGATGGAGCGCATCGCGCGGATAGCCGCATCACGCATGGCCTGGTACTGCGGGTCCGTCAGCGTCTGCTGCGGCGCCACGGTCACGCTGTCGCCGGTGTGGACGCCCATCGGGTCCACGTTCTCGATGGAGCAGATGATGACGACGTTGTCCTTGGCGTCGCGCAGGAGCTCCAGCTCGTACTCCTTCCAGCCGACGAGGCACTCCTCGATGAGCACCTCGTGGACGGGCGAGAGCTCCAGCCCGCGCGTGACCTTGGCGTCGAACTCGTCCGCGCTCCAGACGATGCCGCCGCCGGCGCCGCCGAGCGTGAACGAGGGCCGGATGACGACGGGCTGGAAGCCCGAGATGCCGCCGGAGCCGCCCGCCAGCTCCTGCGCGATCTCCTTCGCCTCCAAGAGCGATTTGGCCACGCGGCTCCGCGCCTGATCGATGCCGACGGTCTCCATCAGGTCGCGGAAGGCCTGGCGGTCCTCCGTGATGTGGATCGCGTCGATGTCCACGCCGATGACGGCGATGCCCTCCTTCTCCCAGTAGCCCTGCTGGTGGAGCTTGTCGGCGAGGTTGAGGGCCGTCTGGCCGCCCATCGTGGGGAGGACGGCGTCCGGCCGCTCCTTCTCGACGATCTCCTTGATGGAGTCCGGCGTGAGCTCCTGGAGGTAGACCGCGTCCGCCGTCATGGGGTCGGTCATGATCGTGGCCGGGTTGGAGTTGACCAGGATCACGCGGTAGCCCTCCTGCCGGAGCGCGCGGGCGGCCTGCGTGCCGGAGTAGTCGAACTCGCAGGCCTGCCCGATGACGATGGGGCCGCTGCCGATGAGGAGGATGGACTGGATGTCGGTGCGCTTGGGCATCGGGTGGGTTCCGGGTTCTGAGTTCCTGGTTCCGAGTGGGTGCTGGCGAGTGCCGAGGTCCAAGTCCCGAAGCCCGGAACTCGGAACTCGGAACTAGGCGGCCGTAAAGCCGCCGACGGTCTTCTTCTCCTCGCGCTCCAGGACGACGAGCGCGGCGAACTGGGCCGGCCCGTCGTACATGCCGACGCCGCCCATGGCGCTCGTCGAGACGATCCGCCAGCCGTCGTTGAGGTGGCGGGTGAGCTCGGAGACGGTGCTGCCCTGGCCGTCCGGCCGGTGGAGGACGACGAGGGCCTTCTTCTTGGTGTCGGGGTCGGTCATGGCAAGCTGGCGGTCGGGGTGGGCGAGGACGGGAGGAGGCGATCAGGCCGTCGCCTTCGCGTCGCGGACGCTCTGGATGAACTCGTCGAAGAGGTAGTGGCTGTCGTGCGGGCCGGGGCAGGCCTCCGGGTGGTACTGCACGCTCATGCCGTTGAAGCGGCGGAACTTGAGGCCTTCCACGGAGCCGTCGTTGAGGTTGCGGTGGTGAACTGCCGCCACCTCGTCCGTGATGGACGCCGGGTCTACGGCGAAGCCGTGGTTCTGCGTCGTGATCTCCACGTGGCCGGTCTCGGCGTTGAGCACGGGCTGGTTGGCGCCGCGGTGGCCCACCTTCATCTTGAACACCTCCAGGCCCTCCGCCAGCGCCATGAGCTGGTGGCCGAGGCAGATGCCGAAGAGCGGCAGCCCGGTCTCGGTCGCCTGGCGCACCGTCTCCACGGCGCCCGGCATCGCGCGGGGGTCGCCGGGGCCGTTGGAGAAGAAGAGGCCGTCGGGCTCCCACGCGAGGACGGTCTCCAGCGGGGTGTCGTGCGGGAAGAGGCGGACCTGGCAGCCCCGGCGCGCGAACGAGCGGAGGATGTTCCGCTTGACGCCGTAGTCGTAGACGGCGATGCGGGGGCCGTCGGCGGCGGGGAAGTCCTCGCTGTCGCGCGGGACGAAGTCGGTCGGCTCGGGCACGCTCACGCGGGACGCCAGCTCCTGGCCGGCCATGCTCGGGACGGCCGCCGCCTTGGCCACGAGGGAGTCGTCGTCGAGGTCCTCGGTGGAGATGACGGCGTTCATCACGCCCTGCTGGCGGATGCGGCGGACGAGCTGGCGCGTGTCGATGCCGGAGATGCCGACGAGGCCGTGGCGGCGCATCCAGGCCTCCAGCGTCTCCTGCATCTCGGAGTTGGACGGGTCCTCGTTGAAGGCGCGGACCACGAGGCCGGCCACCATCGGGCCGTCGCTCTCGGTCGCGTCCTCGAAGGCGCCGTAGTTGCCGATGTGCGGGTACGTCATCATCATCATCTGCCCGACGTAGCTGGGGTCGGTCAGGATCTCCTGGTACCCGCTCATGGAGGTGTTGAAGCACAGCTCGCCGCCGGACTCACCGGGGGCGCCGACGGAGACGCCGGTCAGGACGAGGCCGTCTTCGAGTGCGAGCTTGGCGGGGGCACGGTCGGTCATCAGAGAGCGTGGGGGCCGGATACAAAAACAGCCTCCCCGGGGGAAGGCTGGCGGAAACGGCGGAGCCGGGGGGTGGCGGGACCCCCATCGGGCGTGGGCAGGTGCTGCGGGAGGGGCGGCATTCGGGCTCCGTGGTTCGTTTAAGCTACCGTGACCGTGGAGCGGGCGGCAAGGCGAGACGGCCCCCTCTGCGGGTCTTCACACCGGAAGCGCTCCCGGCCGCTCGCGAGCCGCACCGACCCTCGTGAGACGCTCGCGAGCTACTCGGTGCCGTCACGGAGCTCGCGCAGGGCCCGCGTGCGCGCGTGGTCGGCGCCGAAGCGGATCCGGGTCGCCAGGAGGGCCTGCTGGAGCGGCGTTCGGGCCTCCCGGGCGCGACCCAGGGCGATCAGCGCCCGCGCGTGCGTCTCGCGAGCGTCCACGAGCGGGGGCGTCGCCGGCGGGAACGCCTCGGCGAGCACGGGCAGCCCCTCCGAGACGGCGGCGAGGGCCGCCTCGGGGCGGCCGCTCGCGAGGAGCGCCTGCCCGCGGATGACGGCCGCCATCGCGAGCCGGACGGGGCTGATGGGCACGTCCGTCCAGTCTGGCCGTAGCCCTTCGAGCTGCGCGATGGCCTCCTCGGGGCGCCCCGCGTGGAGGAGCCCTCGCGCGAGGTCCATCTGGTACGAGGTGGCGCGAGCCGCCATCTCCGGGCGGCCCGCCCGGACGCGGGCGAGCGCGTCGCGGAGGAGGGGGAGCCCTTCTTCCGGGCGGCCCTGGAGGGTCTGCATGAGCCCCAGCTTGCGGATGGCGTCGAGGGTGTTCGGGTGCTCCTCCCCCAGCGCCTGCGCGTCGATGTCCCAGACGCGGCGGTACGTCGCCGCCGCCTCGTCGTACCGGCCCGCGTCGTAGTAGAGCAGCCCCAGGTTGTAGAGCCGCGCGGCCGTGCGAGGGTGGTCGGGGCCGAGTTGGGCCTCCGCGAGCCGGACCGATTCGAGCTGGGCCGCGAGCGCCTCGTCCGCGTGGCCGCGGTCGTTGAGCAGCAGCGCGTGCTGCCCCAGGACGGCGGCGTAGCCCGTCGTATCGAGCTCGGTCTGCGCGGCGTACCGACGAAGGCTCTCCCGGAAGGCCTCGTCCGCCTCGTCGTAGCGGTACAGCCGGAGGTTCGCCGTGGCGATGGAGCCGTGGACCGCGGCCCCTTGCGGGTCGTCGGGGCCGTGCTCGCGGTCGTAGTAGGCCGCCACCTGCTGGAGGTACTCCACCGCCTGCTCCAGCTCGTCCGGTTCGCCTCGCGTGAGGAGCTGCGCGTGCTCGCGGAGCGCGTCGGCGCGGGTCTGCGTCCACGCACCAGCGAGGCGGGGGGGGACGAGACGGAAGAGGGAGTCGGCTTCCTCGACCCGCCATTGCCCGGAGTACGCCCTCGCAATCCCGGTCCAGATGCGGGCCTGGAGGAGCGAGTCGTCGGCGAAGTCGCTCCCGACGCGCAGCGCGGCCTCGTCGAGTAAGTCGCGGAGCCGGAGCGTGTCGCGCCGCGTGCTCTGGAAGGGGTCCGCGGTCACGAACACGTCTTGGAGGAACCCCACGGCTCGCTCGGACTCCTCCAGCGCGGCCTCGGCCCGGTCCCGCTCCGCCTGCAGCCGCACGGTGTACGTCGTCGCGCCGATGAGGAGCATCGCCAGCGCGACGGCGGCGACGCCGACGGCGGCCCGGTGCCGCGCGACGAACTTCCGGACGCGGTAGCCCGCGGCGGGGGGGCGGGCCTCCACGGGCAACCCGTCCAGGTGGCGGCGGAGGTCGGCCGCGAAGGCGTCGGCGGTGGGATAGCGGCGCTCGGGGGCGCGGGAGAGCGCGGAGAGGCAGATGGCGTCCAGGTCGCCGCGGAGGCGGCGCGCGAGGCTGGGGCCCGTCCCGGCGGTGGTCGTCTCGTTCCGGCTGGCGGCGGCGCTGGGCAGCGTCGGGGCGGCGTCCAGGATGGCCGTTTCGAGTCCGGCGCGGCTGTCCGCGCGGAAGGGGCGGCGGCCCGTGAGCACCTCGTAGAGGAGGACGCCCAGCGCCCACACGTCCGTGGCTGTGGTGATGGGCTCGTCCGCGATTTGCTCCGGCGCCGCGTACGGGCGCGACATCGGGCGGAGGCCCGTCTCCGTCAGCGCGTCGCCATCGTCTTCGAGCAACCGGGCGATCCCGAAGTCCAGCAGCTTGACGACCGGGCGTCCGTCCTCGCCCTGGGTGACGAGCACGTTGCTGGGCTTGAGGTCGCGGTGGACCACGAGGTGGCGGTGCGCGTGGGCCACGGCCTCCGCAGTCTGGAGGAGGAGCCCGAGGCGGGCGGTCACGTCCAGCGCGTGGCGGTCCGCGTACGCTACGATGGGCTCACCTTCGACGAGCGCCATCGCGAAGTAGGGGCGGCCGTCGTCCGTCGTGCCGCCATCCAGGAGCTGCGCGATGCCGGGATGGTCCAGCCTCGCGAGGATGCGCCGCTCGGCCTCGAAGCGGCGGAGCACGGCGCGGGAGTCCATCCCGCGCTTGACCACCTTCAGCGCGACGGCCTGCTCGTACGCGCCGTCGTCGCGGAGGGCCGTGTAGACGCGGCCCATCCCGCCCTCGCCCAGCACGCCTTCCACCCGCCACGGCCCCACGCGCTCCCCGATGAGGTCGTCCCCGATGTCGTCCAGGACGGGAGCGCCGGCTTCGGGATCCAGAAAGCTGTCCGAGAGCACGTCCTCCGCACCGAGGAGCTGGCGGACTTCGTCGGCGATGGGAGCGGGAGCGTTCGCCAGGAGCGCGTCGCGCTCGTCGGGCTCGGCCGCGAGGACTCGCTCCAAAAGAGATTTGACAGCGGCGTAGGGAGCAGCGGACACAGTGCGAGCGAGGCGGTGGGTATCAGGCCGTGCGCTACTCCTCCGCGCCGGGGCTCATTCCGCTGACCTCGCGGAAGAGCCAGAGGCGGGCGGTGGCCCAGTCCCGCTTGACCGTGGGCGCGGAGATGCCGAGGGCCTCGGCGGTCTCGTCCACGGTCAACCCGGCGAAGTAGCGGCACTCCACGACGCGGACGGCGCGCGGGTCGAGCGCCTGAAGCCGGTCGAGGGCGTCGTTGAGAGCCAGGAGGTCGTCGGCGCGTGCCTCGTCGGAGGCGGCGGCGACCTGGAGGGCGTCGTCCAGCGCGAGGGGGCGGACCCCGCCGCCGCGCTTGAGCCGCTTCCGGGCGCGGGCGCGGTCCACGAGCACCTGGCGCATGGCGCGGGCGGCGGCGCCGAAGAAGTGGCCTCGCCCATTCCATCCGCCAGCGGGCACGTCCAACAGCCGCTCGTAGGCCTCGTGGACGACGCCCCGCGTGGTGAGCGTGTCGGCGTCGTGGCGCAGGCCGTGCGCCATTCGGCACAGCTCGTCGTACACGCGGGCGACGAGTTGGTCGGCCGCGGCGGGGTCCTCGGGGGCCGCCTGGAGGAGCTGGGTCAGGGGGGAGTCTCGGGCCGCCATGGGCGTGGTGGGGCGGTCCCGCAAGGTAGAGCTTCGCACCGTTTCGTTCACATTCCGCTCATAAAACGTCGCGCGGGGCGGTCAGCCTCTCGCGGCGGCGACGTAGGCGGAGCGGGGGCCGCGGGCCTCGCGGAGGGCGCGACCAGAGGCTTGGAGATGAGACCGGGCGTCCGCTGAGCGGCCCGCGGCGCGGAGGGCGCGGCCGAGGTGGAGGCGGGCGCGGGCCGTCTCCCAACTGGCCTCGCCCTTGCTCGCGCGGAGGCTGTCCACGGCGGCGCGGGCGTGGCGGAGGCCCGCGGAGGTGTCGCCGGTTTGCGCGAGGGCAGCGCCGAGGATGCTGCGGGCGTAGGCGTTCTCCGCGAGCGCCTCATCCCCGTGCGACTGGCGGAGGCGGCGGAGCGCGCCGGCGGGGTCGCCCGTCCAGCGCCTCCGCCCACCCGGCGACGCCTTCGAGGAATGGCCCCGGGAACGCCTCCGCGTGCGGCTCGCTCTGGGCAACGGCGCGCTGGTAGGCCTCGGCCGCCGCGGCGAGATCGCCCGCGGCGAGGGCGGAAGCGCCCATGTCGCGGAAGATGCTCGCGACGTACGGGCTGTCCTCGCCGTAGGCCGCGCGGTAGCCGGGCAGCGCGAGCGTCAGCAGGGAGTCCGCCTCGCGGGTCTCGCCCTGCGCGAGGAGCGTCCGCGCGAGGTCCGCCCGGTCGATGGCGACCTCGGGGTTGTCCGGCCCGAGCACGCGCTCGCGGACCGCCAGCCCGCGGCGGAGGTAGGGCTCGGCGTCGGCGAAGCGGCCCTGGCGCATGAGCGTCCGCGTGATGCCCTTCTCGGCGTGGATGACGCGGACCTCGTTGTCCGGATAGAGCCGCCGGGTCTCCGCGACTACTTCCTCGGAGAGCGCGAGCGCGCGCTCGTACTCGCGGGCGTCGGCGAGGGCGAAGGTGAACCCGCTCAGCGTCTCCAACCGCTGCGACTCCACGTACGAGCCGAGCTCGTCCGCGAGGGCGAGAGAGGCCTCGTAGTCCGCGATGGAGGCGTCCAGGTCCTGCTGCCAGTGGTTGGCGGAGGCCCGAGTGGTGTGCGCGATCATGAGCGCCACCTTGTCGTCCACCTCCAGGTCCTCGGGGGCGCCGAACTCCTCGATGGCGAGCGTCAGGACGGAGTCTGACTCCGCGGCCCGCCCGCTGAAGATGTAGATGCGGCCCAGCACCACGCCGGCCCGGCTCAGCCCGAGCGGGTCGGAGTCGCCCGCCTCGTGGAACCGGTCCATCGCGAGGGAGAGCGCGCGCTCGGCTTCCTCGTTGCGGCCCAGCGAGGCGTACACGTCGCCGACGGTGCGGAGCAGCTCGCCCTGCACGGCGGGCTCGCCCGCGAGCCCCGTGTCGATCTGCGCGACGCTCGCGTCCAGCACCTCCAGAACGGTCCGCGACTCGATAGGCGTGGTGTACGGGCTGGCGTCCGAGAGGAGGTTTTTCAAGAACAGCGCGACCCGGTCGGCCTTCTGGGCGGCGAGGCTGGCGCGGTCGCGCTCGGCCTGGAGGTGCACGGTGTAGACGCCGGCCCCGGCCACGAGCACCGCCAGCGCGGCGAGCGCCACGGTCACGGCGCTCCGGTGGCGCCGCACGAACTTCCGGACGCGGTAGCTGGCGGCGGGCGGGCGTGCCTCCACGGGGAGGTCCGAGAGGAAGCGGCGGAGGTCGGCGGCGAAGGCGTCGGCGGTGGGGTAGCGGCGCTCGGGCTCTTTGGCGAGGGCCGTGAGGCAAACGGCGTCCAGGTCGCCGCGGAGGCGGCGGGCGAGCGAGGGGCCGCCCGTGGTCGTCTCGCCCCGGCTGGCGGCGGCGCTGGGCAGCGTCGGGGCGTGGTCCAGGATGGCGCTCTCGAGCCCGGCGCGGCTGTCCGCGCGGAACGGGCGCTCGCCGGTGAGGAGCTGGTAGAGGAGCACGCCGAGCGCCCACGTGTCGGTCGCGGTGGTGACCTCCTCGCCGCGGACCTGCTCCGGGGCGGCGTAGGGCCGCGTCATGGGGCGCTGGCCCGTGACCGTGAGCGCGTCGTCCGGGTCGCCCTCCAGCACGCGCGCGATCCCGAAGTCCAGCAGCTTGACCGTGGGCGTGCCCTCGGCGTCCGTCTCCACGAGGACGTTGCTGGGCTTGAGGTCGCGGTGGACCACGAGGCGGCGGTGCGCGTGCGCCACGGCGTCGCAGACCTGCGCGAGGAGGCGGACGCGGTCCTCCACGCCCAGCGAGAAGCGGTCCGCGTAGGCCGTGAGGGGGTCGCCGTCCACGAGCTCCATCGCCACGTAGGGGCGGCCGTCCTCGGTCTCGCCGCCGTCGATGAGCCGCGCGATGCCGGGGTGGCGCAGCCGCGCGAGGATCCGCCGCTCGGCCTCGAAGCGGCGGAGCACGGCCTCGGTGTCCATCCCGCGCTTGACCACCTTCAGCGCGACGGTCTGCTCGAACGCGCCGTCATCGCGCGAGGCGGCGTAGACGCGGCCCATCCCGCCCTCGCCGATCACGCGCTCCACGCGGAACGCCCCGATCCGCGTGCCGAGGAGCGGGTCGTCGTTCATGAGGTCCGTCATGTGGAGGACGGGCTCCATGAACCCGTCGTCCAGGGCGGAGTTGGCGTCCAGCAGCGCCTCCACTTCGGCGCGGAGGGTGGGGGAGGCCGCAGCGAGGCGGGCCGCGCGCTCCTCGCGCGGGAGGCCTTCGAGTTCGACGAAGAGGGCCTTGACGTCGGCGTACGTCGGTGCGCTCACGGCAACGGGGGGGAGGAACCGTACGGTACGGACCAGCGCGCAATGGTCGGAGCGTCCCGCCTCGGGCCCGCCCCCGGCCGGCTGGCGG
>LWDU01038958.1_pt1 | contig 15899 bp, 14 predicted proteins | sample 727161 | NCBI WGS metagenome assembly LWDU01 (sample SAMN04566230, study PRJNA314399) | hydrothermal vent metagenome | isolation source: deep sea hydrothermal plume seawater | place: Mexico: Gulf of California, Guaymas Basin | collected 2004-07-11 | reverse complement strand
CTGTGGTCCTGGACGGCTTCTTTCTTCAGCGCGCCTGGCAGCTCCGGGTGCGCCGGGATACCGACGCCGCGCGCGGACTCTTCTTGATGTCTCTGGTGCAATTGCTCGGGCTCTTTGCCGCAATGATCGTCGACTTGGCCGCTCGGGCATGGCTGGGGGCCTGATTACTCGGCACCGTCGCTTTCCTGCCGGTGCCAGTCGATCGCTCGGATGCGGTAGAGGATGTGCCGGGCAAGCGGATCTCCCGGGGGCAGGGCGGGATGGTCGAAGTCCTCGGATTCCCGTCGCTGCATGCCGATTCGCTCCATGACGCGCCATGAGCGGTTGTTGGCGGGCACGGTGAAAGAGACCACCTCCGCCAGATCGAGGTCTTCGAAGGCGTAGGCAAGGGCGGCCTTTGCGGCCTCGCGGGCATAACCCCGGCCCCAGGTCTTCCGGGCAAGCCGCCAGCCAATCTCGACGGCGGGGGTGAAGTGCGATCTGAAACGGACCCGGGCCAGGCCGACAAAGCCGATGAAGGGAGGGCCCTGTTGGCATTCGACGGCCCATAGCCCGTAGCCGTGCGCGCTGAAGTGCTGACGGATCCCGACGACGAATTCGGCAGATTGCTCCGGCGTTAGGGTCGACGGAAAGTGCTCCATGACCATCGGGTCGGCGCAAAGGGCGGCGAAGGGTTCGAGATCGGCCTCGTGCCAGTCGCGCAGGCGCAAGCGATGGGTTTCCAGCATGGCGATCCTTTCGTTTTCCACGTCGGCAATGCGGAACTGGCGAGTGAACCGCGGTCAGCGATAGGCCATGCCCGGGAGCCAAGTTACCAGGATCGGCCAGGCGAACAGAATCCCGATTGCCAAGAGCTGGAGCGCGACAAAAGGCATGACTCCGCGGTAGATCGTCGGGGCGCTGATGCCCGGGGGAGCGACCCCTTTGAGATAGAAGAGAGCGAAGCCCACGGGAGGCGTCAGGAACGAGGTTTGTAGGCAGACGGCAAAGAGCACGGTAAACCAGACCCGGTCGAAGCCCAGAGCCTCAACGGCGGGTGCTACCAGGGGCAGTACGATCAGGGTGATTTCGATCCAGTCGAGAAAGAAACCGAGCAGGAACGTGAAGAAGAGGATGATGATCACGGTGGTGTGAGGTCCCACCGGGAGGTCGAGGAGTGCTCGGTGGATCAAGTCGTCGCCGCCAAGGCCGCGGAGTACCAGCGAATACGCGGTGGCGCCCAGGAAGATCGCGAAGACATAGCCCGTGGTCCGAGTTGTTTCCGTGAGAACTTCCCGCAGGACTGGCAAAGACAAACGTTTCTTCCAGCCCGCCAGCAGCAGCGCCCCGAATGCGCCAACGCCGGCGGCCTCGGTGGGTGTTGCCACCCCGAAGAAGATGCTGCCGAGTACCAACGCGATGAGCCCGAGGGCGGGGAGCACGAGCCTGGCGACGTCGGCAACCGTGTGCCAGTCCGGGGGCGGGGTGTTTTCGGGAGCCGGCGCGGCGTCTGGGCGCAGGGCCGAGTAGATCAAGATGTAGGCGATGTAGAGGGCGCCCAGTAGAACTCCGGGGAGCAGGGCTCCGAGGAACAGGTCTCCTACGGACATGGCCAGTCGATCGGCCATCAAGACAAGCATGATGCTCGGGGGGATCAAGATGCCCAGGGTGCCTACGGCGCAAACGGTTCCCGTGGCGAGCTCAGCACGGTATCCCTGGTCGAGCATTGCGGGCAGGCCCAGCAGTGCGAGGAGCACCACCGAAGCACCGATGATGCCAGTGGTCGCCGCCAAGAGCATGCCGATGAGCGCGACGGTCACCGCGAGGCCCCCGCGCACCCGGCCGAAGAGTCGCGTGATGTTTTTCATCAAGTCGCCCGCGATTCCCGATCGATCGAGGAGCAGCCCCATGAGGATGAACATGGGGAGGGCGACGAGGACCCAGTTATTCATCAGGTCCCAGATGCGCTCGACGACCAGAGAACTGTAGGACCAGTCGACCCCGGTATAGATGCCCAAATCCTGCTCGAAGACGATGGCCACAGCCGTGAAGAAAACTGCGAGCCCGCCGAGTACCCATCCAACAGGAAACCCTGTGAGGATCAATGCGATGAATAGGACAAACATCGCTACGGCGAGAAATTCGCGGGCTTCCATGGGCTAGTTACACCCGTTCCCGTTCCCGTTCCGAGAGCCGGAGCCGAAGAGCCGACGGCCCACCCGAAGGAGCCGGGCGAAGAAGGCAAGCGCCACCAGACCGAATCCCAACGGCAGGGCGGCCTTGATGAGAAAACGCCCGGGTAGCCCGCCCGGGGATGGCGATATCTCCCCGCTGACGAAAGATTCGCTCACGAAAGGGAAAGCGAATATCAGCACTAGGGCACAGAAGGGAAGGCCCAGTAGGAGAATCCCGTAAAGGTCGACCCAGGCTTGCATGCGTGGCGAGAATTTCTCATGCAGCACATCCACCCGGACATGACTATCGGTTTGCACCCCATACGCGATGGCGCCGAGAAATCCCACGGCATACAGATGCCATTGGGCTTCCTCGAGCTCGATTTGCCCGGAGCCGAACGCGTAGCGGAGCAGGACATTGGTGACGACCACGGCAAGAAGAATCAACCAGATCCAGGAGAGAGCCCGGCCGCTTCGTTCGACGAAGCGGTCAATTGCCAGGGAAAGCCGAGTGTGCGGCAGGTCTGCGAACGGCTCCGATGTTTTGGCCTTTCGCCCGTCGCTCTCGCCGGTCTCGCCCGAATTCATCGCGGCCGAGGATAGGCGATGTTCTTCCAGCGAGCGTACTCGCGCTGGAAAGCTTGTTGGGAGGCGAGCACCCGGGCAAAGTCGGAATCCTTTTCTGCTTCTTCGGCGAGTACGGCATCGCTCTCCCGGGACAGCGCGGCCAAAATTTCTTCGCTGAGGATTTCCGTAGTGACTCCCTTTTCTTCATAGCCGCGGAGGATCGGTGCCTGCAGGGCCTCGGCCCGGGCTAGATTTCGAGTCACCCCAGCGGTGCATGCGGTTTCGAGAATGGCCTGTTTCGTTTTGTTGAGATCACCCCAGGCCTCTTCGCCGACAACGAGGTGGAATGCCGTAAAGGGCTGGTGCCATCCCGGAAAGTAATTGTAAGGCGCGACGCGGTCGAAGCCGAGCTGAGAGTCGACCACGGGGAGGGAGAATTCGGTGGCGTCGATGGCGCCGCGCTCGAGCGCTTGAAAGATTTCGCCTCCCGGAAGAATCGTCACCGAGGCTCCGAGTCGCTGCACCGCTTTTCCGCCGAGGCCCGCGAAGCGAATTTTGAGACCCGCGAAATCGTCCGGCGAACGCAGCGGTGCCCGAAACCAGCCCGCGGTCTCAGGGCCGATCAAACCGCAAAGAATCGGGTGCAGGCCCAGGGAGGCATAGATTTCTTCGGCCAGTTCCCGTCCCCCGCCCTCGTACCACCAGGCTGTGTACTCCCATGGCGCGGGTCCGAAGGGAACAGCGCCAAAGAGCACCGAAACCGGCAGCTTGCCCTGGTCGTAGCCGAGCCAGGTATAGCCAGCGGGCACCTTCTTTTCCCGTACGGCATCGACGATGCTGAAGGCGGGTACCAGTTTCCCGGGTTCAAATATTTCTACGCGAAAGAGCCCGCCCGAGATCGCCTCGATACGCTCGCCGACATAGAGCGCATTGTCGCCCAGGGCGGGCAGGTTCGTCCCGAAAGCAACGGGGAGTCGCCAGCGAACTTCATCAAGAGGCCCCACGGAATCCGAGTCAACCCGGTTCGGCGCCGGACGCAGTGCAAGGGAGGCGAGCAGTCCGACAAAGAACGCGGTGAGCACGGCAGTCAGGGCGGCGCGATTTGACATGGGCGGGGCGGTCCTCGGCATGGGGAAAGCCGGGACTCTAGCCCCGATTGCCTGGGCAGAGCACGCACAGGCCGGGCGTGGAGGATTTCATTCGGCGATCAAGGAGGCCGCGTAGTCCTCGGGTGCCCGCAAGCCCAAAAGGTGAAGCACCGTGGCGGAAATATGGGCGAGGGGCGCCCCGCTCGCATGGGGGGCGAGAAGCAACGGGTGGCCGGGGGCATAGACATAGAGGGGCACTGGGTTCAGCGTGTGACTGGTTTTGACTACCACTTTTCCGGCTCCATCGCGTCGGGGTTTTCCGGTCTCTGGGTCGAGATCGAACATACAATCGGCGTTTCCGTGATCGGCGGTGAGAAGGAGCGCGCCGCGCAGTTGCTTGATCACGGGAAGAATTCGGCCGATCTCTCGATCGACGGTTTCCACCGCCGTCACCGAGGCATCTCGATGCCCGGTATGTCCCACCATGTCTCCGTTCGCATAGTTGATGCGGGCGTGGCGGTAGCGGCCGGTCTGAAGCTCGGCGATCAACGCGTCAGTGATCTCCGAGGCCTTCATCTCCGGGTGTTCTTCGAACGGGCGGTTGTCGCCGGGGATCTCGATGTAGTTTTCAAGGCCTTCGTCGAATCGTCCGCTGCGATTGCCATTCCAAAAGAAGGTCACATGGCCGAATTTCTGCGTTTCGCTGATCGCGAGTTGAGCGACCCGGTTTCGGGCCAGATGTTCGCCCAAGGTGCGGTCGATGACGGGGGGGGCGACGAGGAAACGCTGAGGAACTTGGAGGTCGCCGTCGTATTGCATGATTCCCGCGTAGAGAACGTCGGGTCTGGGGCTCCGATCGAAATGGGGAAAGTGTTCGTCCTCGAAGGCCTGGCTGATCTCGATGGCCCGATCCCCACGGAAGTTGCAAAAGACTACCGATGCATGGTCGCGAATGGGTCCGACGGGCGCGCCGCTGCCTTCGACAATCACGAAGGGAGGCAGCGACTGATCGCTCAGTCCGGGCTCTTCATCGCGCAGGGTTTCGATGGCATTGCGGGCGCTGGTGAAGCCCCTGGCCTCGCCCAGGACATGGGTCTTCCAGCCCCGTTCAACCATGGCCCACTCGGCTTGGTAGCGGTCCATGGTGATGACCATGCGCCCGCCCCCGGACGCGATTCGGTAGTCCCGGTTCTGCTTGCGGTGGATTTCCGCGAGCAGGTTCTCGAGAGAATCGACGTAATCAAGAGCGCTGGTCTCGGCGACGTCACGGCCATCGAGCAGGATATGCACGCGCACCTTCTCGATTTCTTCGTGGTCACAGCGGCGAAGAAGTGCGAAGAGGTGATCAATATGGCTGTGCACGTTTCCGTCGGAGAGCAGGCCGATAAAGTGCATGGCTTCGCCCGAGGTGCGTACGCGTTGGCCTAAGGCCTTCCAAATTTCGCCTTCGAAGAGGCTTCCCGAAGCAATCGCCTGGGCGACTAGCTTGGCGCCCTGGTCGAAAGTGCGTCCGGCACCCAGGGCATTGTGGCCGACTTCGCTGTTGCCCATATCGCCATCGCTCGGCAACCCGACAGCTTTTCCGTGGGCCGAGAGTTGTGTGGTCAGCGCGATGTCGCGCAAACTGTCGAGATGAGGCGTTCGCGCCAGCCAGACCGCATCCGACTCGTCCTGCTGCCCAATGCCGACCCCGTCCATAACGCATGCAACGACCGGCCCTTCGACGCCGGGGAAGCTTGCATGGGGTTTCAGTTTCCAATTCATGGCTCGCTCCGCCGGGGGCCGATTCGACCCGCTTGATCCTCGAAGAGTCGATGCGCGGCCAGTGTCGCAGCGAAGGAGCCGATCCACAACCGGTGTCTGTTCGGGGAAATTGGGTTGGGGCGGAGAAGACAGGGCTTCGCTATGCAAACGGTCCGCCTCGGCCATGGGTCGGCGTCGGCTGCAGCCTCGCCCAGAGCGATCGCGGATTGTCCAAAGGAGATTCAAAAATGCGAGTTGTGAGTTGCGTCGAGTTGGGTGCGCCCGAAAAATTGCTCGTCGAGGAGCGCCCGGACCTGGGCCTCCTTCCGGGCCATGTTCTGGTTGACGTCAAGGCCTGTGGGGTTTATTTCGTCGACACCCTGATGGTTCAAGGTCTCTACCAGATTCGTCCTGAGCCGCCGTTTGTTCCGGGCGGCGAAGTGGCCGGCATCGTGCGAGCCGTGGGGGAGGGGGTAGAGACATTCGCGGTTGGGGATCGTGTGATCGCCATGCCGGGGATGAATGGCTTTGCGGAGCAGGTGCTGCTTCCCCCCGAGCGCCTCATCGCTATGCCGGACGGGCTTTCCTTCGAGCAGGCCTCGGGCTTTTATCAAGCCTATTGCACCGCCCAGTTTTCCCTGGACAACCGGGCTGGCCTGCAGCCTGGGGAAACGGTGCTGGTGCTCGGAGCTGCTGGGGGAGTTGGCTTGGCGGCGATAGATGTGGCCAAACAGATGGGCGCCCGGGTAATCGCCGCGGCGTCGAGTGCGGAGAAGCTTGCCGCCTGCCAGAAGCAAGGGGCCGACGAAGTAATTCTCTACAGTGAAGAAGACTTGAAACTTCGGGCCAAGGGGCTCTCCGGGGGCGGCGTGGATGTGGTCTACGACCCGGTGGGGGGCGACTACTCGGAGCCCGCTTTGCGGGCTCTCGCGCCGGGTGGTCGTCATCTCGTAGTCGGCTTTGCGGCGGGCGAAATTCCCCGAGTTCGCTGGAACCTGATCCTCCTCAAGCAGTGTCAGGTGGTGGGGGTTGACTGGGGGGGCTGGGGATCGCGTAACCGGGAAGCCAATGCCGCACTCTTCGCCGGATTGGCGGCGCGGGTGGGTGAGGGGCAACTCGCTCCGGTTCCGCCGACGGTTTACCCCTTCGAGGAGGCCGCCCAGGCCCTGCGCGACTTGATGGATCGGCGCGTGGTGGGCAAGGCCGCCCTGGCGGTGGGATGAACTGAAAGGCGCGTCCGCTCCTTTCAATCGAGCTCGGGAGAGATCTCCTCGAGTTCGCGCCCGCTTGTCTCAGGGAAGAAGGCAAGCAGGATCAGCGGGGCGATGAACGCCCCCAATGCGAGGATCGAGATCGCGGTCCAATGCGAACCGTAGATTCCGAAAAGCATTGACTCGGCGAAGAGCCCGAGTACGCCTCCCAGGGTCGCGATGATGACCCGGGCCCCCGAAGCCGTGGATCGGTAGGAGGTGGGAAAGAGTTCGTTCCCCGCGGCGGCGAGCACAACGCCCGCAGCCATGCCCGAAAACACCATGCAGATCCAGACGGCAGCGAGAGCCCAACCGAAGCCCTGGTAGAAGGCGAGAACCAGAACTGTGTGCCCGAAGAGAAAACCTGCGGCGACGGGCCTGCGCCCGAACCGGTCCGACAGTCGCCCCGCAAAGGTTCCTCCGAAGATCCCCACGAAGCCTCCCCCGAGCCCCAGCAACGAGTAGTGCCAGGGGAGCCAGCCGTGGACTTCCTGTAGATACTTGGGCCCGAAGAAGCCCGCTGAATTTTCCGAGAAGCTCAGCAAGAAGATCACGCTGCCCACCGCCAGCAGTCGGCCCGGGTACATCCGGGCGAGATCGACGATGGGGCGGAGGGCGCTGGCGAGGATCGCGTTCGAGGTGGCCTCGGGTTGGTGTTCCGCAAAGCGTTTGGTTTCGGGAAGGTTCCGGCGCAACCAGGCGATGATCAGCAGGGGAAAGAGGCCGACGAGATAGAGGGAGCGCCATCCCATGGGCATGACATCCACCAGGCCGAAGAGCGCCAAGGCCAAGCCGTTTCCGCAAGCGCCCAGGGCCGCCAGGGCGCCCACCCCCCAGCCCCGATGCTCGGGGTCGAGTTCCTCGGTGATGACCACGTAGGCGAGCATAACCTCGGCGACCGCGAAGGTGCGCGCGAGGAATTGAAGTATCACAAAGGTTCTAGCGTCCGGGGCGAAGGCGGTTGCCCCGGTCAAGATCGTGTACGCGACGATGGTGACGAGGAGCACCCGGCGCCGGCCAAGTCGGTCGGCGATAACACCGAAGAGAAAGGCGGGCAGGGCGCCGAGTCGGACGATTGCGCCGAACTCCCCCAGTTGTTCTTCGGGAATGAGTAGTTCGGCTTGGATTTGTTTGAGAGCGAGACCAAAGAGTTGGAGGTCGTACTGGTCGAATAGATTCACCAGGGCGATCAGGCCAATAAGTCGCCACTGGCGCCGGGAGAGCGCAGGGGCGCGCCCAAGGAATGGGGCGTACCGGAGCCAGCCCGGCCGGTAGGTTCGGTCGTCATCGCTGGTCGGAGCATCGTCGACAGGATGGCTCACGGGGAATCGGAACCGAGCAGCGCGGGCGCGCTCTTTCGATCGTGTTGCAGGATCTCGGCTTCTCGCTTGACCCAGCGGGTGGCGTCCTTGAGGCCTTGGCGGGCGATGATGCTGCGAATCACACCGGGCATCCAGCCGCGAGTACGCATATCGATCGAGTAGAAGAGGCGCGACTGGTTGGGATCTTCCGGGTGGGGCTGCACCACCCAATAGCCAACGGAGTCGTCGAAGTCGCTCTCCCGGGTATAGTCGAGAGTCCAGCTCATGTAGCCCTGGTCGGGGTGGAAATCGTGCTTGATGTAGTACTCGAAGCGAAAGGCGAGAACTTTCAGCACGAACCGAACGCGCAAGTCGTTTCCGTTTTCCAGGTAAGGCTCGCTCTCCACCACATAGTTCACCATGTCCGAGTATTCGCGAAAAGCGAGGATCCGGTTCCAAACAGTTGCTGGTGTGGCTTGGATATCCTGGATCGCCATTCCTCGACCGCCCCCGTCGTTCTCCAGGGTCGTGAGAACGGCCTCGCCCCGGGCCAGGGCCCGAACTTGGTCGGGGTCGAGAACTGGAGGAGCGGGCGGGCCACGAAAGGGCTCAACGATGCCCTGATGGGGATGAGGGGAGTCGGCATCGGCGGCCCGGGCGTCACCCCCGGCGCTCAAGGCGACCAGACCCAAAATCAAGGAGAGCAAAGACGCCACTCAATCGGCCTTGGCGAAAATCAATGCGCTGGTGGGCACCGCGGTGCCCGCAGTCACCAGGACGTTCTGGACGTCGGCCACGGGATTGACCGAAGTCCCTCGCACTTGCCGGACCCCTTCGGCGATTCCGTTCATCCCGTGGATGTAGGCTTCGCCCAATTGGCCACCGTTCGTGTTGATAGGCAGACGGCCGCCAATTTCGATGTTCCCGTCCCGGATGAAATCGCGCGCCGCGCCGCGGGGGCAGAAACCGAATTCTTCGAGCTGGGGCAGGACCAGGGGAGTGAAATGGTCGTAGAAGATTGCGGTCTGGATATCGTCGGGTCCGAGGCCCGTGTCCTCCCAGAGTTGGCGGGCGCAGAGTCCCATTTCCGGGATGTCTGAGATTTCCTGGCGGTAGTAGCTCTTCATCATCTGCTGATCCTCGGCGCTTCCCTGGGCGGCTCCGGCGATCACCACGGGTGGGCTGGGGAGATCCCGGGCGCGCTCAAGGGTCGTGACCACGAAGGCCTGGCCGCCATCGGTTTCCTGGCAGCAGTCGAGCAGGTGGAGGGGTTTGACGATCCATCGGCTTTTCTGGTGGTCTTCCAGAGTGATGGGCTTCTGGTAGAAGTGGGCCTTGGGGTTGTTGGCGGCGTGCTTCCGGTCGGCGACCGCAATGCGACCGAAATCTTCGCTAGTGGCCCCGAATTCGTGCATGTAGCGTCGGGCAAACATGGCCACCCAAGAGGCCGGTGTGAGCAGGCCAAACGGCGAACTCCAGCCAAAGTCCACTTCCATGGGGGTGGGGGCGGGCGCCCGATGTTGAACCCCGGTGCCGAAGCGGGTCTCCGAGCGTTCGTTGAAGGCGCGGAACACCAGGCAGTAGTTGCACGCGCCGCTCTGCACCGCCATGGCGGCCTGGTGGAGGGTCCCGCAGGCGGCGCCTCCGCTGTGGTGGATGCGGCTGAAATGAGTGAGTTCGCGGATGCCGAGGTTGCGGGCCACTTCGATTTCGTGGTTGTCCTCTACGGTGAACAGCACCATGCCGTCGATCTGTTCCGGCCGAAGTCCGGCGTCTTGGATCGCTGCGTCGCTACACTCCACGGCCAGACGGAGCGTGCTGCGCCCCGAATTTTTCGAAAAATCGGTCGCCCCAATCCCGATGACCGCCGTTTTTCCGGCGAACCCCATGACCATGCTTTTGTTTTCTCCACCCGATGCAACCGAAGCCGGGAGCCTAGCTGAACTGGCGGGTAGGCGATCCGCATCTTTGGGCGGATTGGGTGAGCTCAAAAAAAGGCCCGGCCTTATGCCCGGTGCGAAGCCAGCCTCCGAGAGCGCGGTGGGTGAGTGACCGCCGAACGGTCCGGTGAGTAGCCGGTCGGGCGTTCTCCGGGCTATCTTGGGCCGATGCGCTCTCTCCATCCGGCAGGGCTTGAACCGGGCCATGTTGCGGTTCGTTATGCCCGAGCGGGAACGCTTTCGGGGCGCCGGAAAGAGGAAGCGCTTGCGCTTCTCTCGGGCGATGAGCGCGAGCGATACGACCGGCGCCGGGGATGTGCTCAAAGCGAATTCCTCTGCGCGCATGCGCTGCTCCGGCGAACCTTGTCGCTCTATTCGATCACGGACCCCGCAGCTTGGCGGTTTGCACCCGACGCCCTGGGAAAGCCAGGGATTGTCCATCCGCAGCCCGAGGAGCAGTTGCGGTTCAGTCTTTCCCATACCCGAGGGCTGGTCGCCTGCGCGGTGGCTCAAGGGGTGGCGGTGGGGATCGATGTGGAATCGAGCGCGCCACGCCGCGCCTACGAGGCTCTCGCCCAGAGAGTCCTGTCCCCCCTGGAGCGGGAAGATTTCGAAGGGCTGCCGCCTCCCGAGCAGAAGGGTCGCTTTCTCGACTATTGGACCCTGAAGGAGGCGCACTTGAAGGCGCGCGGCACCGGAATTCGTTCCCGTCTCGACGCCCTGGACTTTCGCCTGTTGGGGGGGGGCGGAGCGCAAATCCGGGTCGGAGTCGATACGGATTGCGTCGAGGGCGGCTGGCATTATTTTCGGCTCCGCCCCACGGCAGCCCACTATTTGGCGGTGACCTTCGCGGGATCCGAACCTCCGCGCTGGGAGATTGCCCGGGTGGATGAATGAGCGGCCCGAATGGTCGCGGGCCGGCCGGTCGTCTAGGTTTTCCCGGAGACGCGACGACCGGAGTCGAGTGCTCGACGCCATTGTCCCGCACGCGGCCTTTGGACGGCTCGAAAAGGACAAGGGGACCCAGTTCATGATTTTTGCTCGAACCGTCGAAGCTTGCGCTTGGATCCTCGTGGTTTTCGGTCTTCTGCTCGCCGCGCAGGTTTCGCATGCAGAGTCCGTGGCTAAGGGAGAAGGGCACCCGCCCATCGGGGTCTTCGGTGAGGCGGTGCACTCCAGTGGCGAGGTCAAGCTCTCGTATCGGTTGCAGATCGAGAACCGGCAAGGTCTCGTGGATGGCGAAACGCAAATCCAGCCGAGCCAAATTTTGGACGACTATCTGGGTGGCAGTGTCCCACTTTCTCTTCGTTCGTATGCCCACGTGATCGAGTTGACCTGGAAGCCCAGCGAGGCGGTGACCCTCTTTGTCACGCTCCCGTTTTACGAGAGGACCCTGGATCAAATCATCCAATCCACGGGCCAACTCTATAGCGTTTCGGTTCGGGGTTTCGGAGACGTGATTGTAAATGGTCTCTACCGGGTTTTCGCCGATGAAGTCCACCGCGTTCATTTGAATTTGGGCCTTGGCCTTCCCTCGGGTTCGGACAATGAAACATCCGAAGCACCCGCCGGTCTCGCGGGGGTGCCCCAGGGAAGCCTGCAGCGCCTGCCCTATATCATGCAACTCGGGAGCGGGACCTTGTCTCTGCAGCCGGGGTTCACCTACAACGGCCTCTATCGCAAAACATTCTGGGGCGGACAAATTCTCGGTGTTCTCCAGACGGGAACCAATTCCGAAGGCTACAAGGCGGGAAATGAATACTCCCTAACGGGCTGGGTGGGGCGTCGTTGGAAAAGCTGGTTGCGCACTTCGTTTCGCATGAAATGGCAGCAGTGGTTCAACCCCACCGGTATGGACGATCAACTGAATCCCGCGCTTTCGCCTCTAGCGAACCCGGCATTCCAGGCAGGAAGCCGCCTGGACGCCCTTTTCGGGATAGACTTCTATGTCGAGGGGGGTCGCCTTGGGGGCTCCCGATTTTCTATCGAGGCCGGGTTGCCCGCTATCCAGGACCTTGAAGGTCCCCAACTCAGAACGGACTGGCTGCTCACGGCGGGCTTTCAGTATGCGTTCTAGGGAGTCGTGATTGTGTTTGGAAGAGAACCCAAGATTCCGAGCGCCGAGGAGGCGCTGCCGGGTCGCGAGGCGAGGGTGCCCGTGCCCGCCGCACACTTCGTAAACGGGGCTCGCTTGGAGGGTTCGTTTCCCGGCATGGAGCGCGGACTTTTTGCCATGGGATGTTTCTGGGGTGCCGAGCGCGGGTTCTGGCAGGCCCGGGGAGTCCATTCCACCGCTGTGGGCTATGTGAATGGAGTCACCCCCAATCCCACCTACCAGGAGGTGTGTTCGGGTCGGACTGGCCATACCGAAGCGGTGCTGGTGATCTTCGACCCGATTCAGACGAGCTATGCCGAGATGCTGGCGCTGTTTTGGCAGGAGCACGATCCCAGCCAAGGAATGCGCCAGGGCAACGATTCGGGCACCCAATACCGCTCGGGGATTTACTGTTATTCCGATGAGCAGCGGGCTTTAGCAGTGGCTTCCCGGGACGCATTTCAGGCCGTTCTCCAGAAGGCCGGTTTGGGGACGATCACAACAGAGATCGTGAAGGCGCCGGAATTCTACTACGCCGAGGACTACCACCAGCAATACCTGGCCAAGAACCCCCAGGGCTATTGCGGGATTGGGGGAACCGGGGCGCGGCTGCCCGAGGGCTGGTCGACTCTCGTATCGGTCTGAGGGCGGCGGGCTAGTCGGGCTTGGCGGCGAGTCGTTCTTCGCGCAGGCGCGAACGCCTGAGTTTGCCGGCTTCGTCGCGCAAGGAGCGGTCGACGAGTTCGAGACTGCGCGGATGTTTGTAGCCCACCAGCCTTGGGGCGAGCCATTCGCGGACTTCCTCAAGGGACAGCGTCGGGTTTCCAAGCTCGTCTTGGACACCGTCTATACCCTCCACATGCGCCATACCCTCGACCACACCCCCGACGACTTCCACGATGGCATGAAGGCGTTGGCCGAGATCATCGTCGGGGAGACCGATCACCGCGCTCGAGTGAATCCGAGGATGGGATTCCAGGGCGGCTTCGACTTCGGCGGGGTAGATGTTCTGACCACCCGAGAGAATCATGTCGCTCTTTCGGTCGCCGAGGTATAGGTAGCCCTCGGCATCGAGATAACCCATATCCCCGACGCTCTCCCAACCCTCTGCGTCCAACCGGGGTTCGGCTCCGCGGTACCGATAGGTGGATCCGGGCCCGCTGGCGGGCATCATCCAGATTTCCCCCATTTCTCCCGCGGGCAGTTGGCGGCCCGAATCGTCGAGAATTTTGATGCGTGCACCGCCCACCGGCTGCCCCACCGAGCCGCGATGTTCGAGCCACGCCCGGCCTCCGATGGCGGTCCCGCCGATGCGTTCGCTGGGTCCGTAAACTTCGTTCATCACGTCGGGCCCCAGCCAATCGATCCAGGCCTCCATCAGCCACGCGGGCAGCGGGGCCCCCCCGCTCATCACGCATTCGAGGCTGGAGAGGTCGTAGGCGAGTCGCTCCGATTCGGGGAGCCGCAGGATGCGAAGCATCATGGTGGGCACCACGGTGATCCGGTCGACCCGATGGCGCTCGATCAATTCCAGGCACAGGCGCGCGTCGAAACGCTTCATCAGCACGACCTTGCGGCCCGCGAAGAGCGGCTGGAAGCAGGCGCTGAAGGGCGCGGCGTGGTGGAGCGGCCCGGGCACGAGGGCCACCCGTCGGACCCGGGCGAACACCGGCTGAAGCTCGCTGTCATAGATTGCCTCGGACTTGGGGAGGATCAACTTTGGCAGGCCGGTACTGCCCCCGGAAGCCAGAGCCCGCTCGTGGGGGGCGACGCGTTCGGTCGGTGGAGCCGAAGAAAAGGAAGGGCCGGGTACGTAGTTGGCCGGGAGGTGTTTGGGGCGGGGAGTGCGAAGCCCCGATGCCGTTTCGGCAAGCCCGGTCTCGCCCCCCACGATCAGGCGGGGATTCGCGCGCGCGAGGATGCGTTCGAGTTCAGCGGTGGGCATTCCTGGGGCCAAGGGGTTGGGCACGGCCCCGAGTTTCCAGCTGGCCAGCATCGCGCTCACCAGTTCGATTCCGTTCGGGATGACCAAGCTGACGAAATCGTTGGCCCGCACCCCTACGCTTTCGAATGCCCAGGCCAGTCGGTTGGCCCGGGCCTCGAGATCGCCGCACGAAATGGCCTCTTCCCCGCACACCAGAGCGATGCGCTCGGGGTCTCGCTCGGCCAACTCGGTCAGCACGCTCCCGTAGGGGACTCGGCTCACAGCGTTCGGCTCAGTTTCGCCAGGCGCTGTTTGCGGCTGAAAAGTCCGCAATCGGCGGTGGGCGCGTTTCGGGCACTGGGCAACGCAAAGCTCCTTTTCCTGGTCTTGCCTCCAAGCAGGGGGCGAGCCGGGGACCAATATCGCGATGTTGGCGGGGCAACGTCAAGAGGGAGGAGGCTGGGAAAACGACGACTGCCATCCCGCGACGGCGGGGGGGGTGAGGGGAGAGAGAAGGAGGCTTTCGGCGGTTCCCGACTTCAGTATGCCGTGGAGGCTCTCGGAATTCGGGTGCCCGGCGACGAGGGCCACCGGGCAGAGGGTTCCCACGAGCATCATCGGCGCCTGTCCGAGCGAATGCAACAATCGATTGAAGAGCAGCAGGCTTCCTGCATCCGCTCGGTGAAGATCCTCGATGACGATGACACAACGAGATTCTCGCGCGGTGGTGGTCAGGTAACGACAGACGGAGTCCAAAATTCTGAAGCGGACCTGAGCCGAATGATGCTGGTTTTCAGGAGCGAACCAGCCCATACAGGCGGGATCGCAGTGAATCAGGTTCAGCAGATCGGGGGCCAGCAGAGCGGGGATTCGCCGTTTTTGGACGCCCTGGACGAACGAGCGCAGGACTTCGATCCAGGATCGTAGGGGCGGGCTGTCGGCCGAACTCGAGCAACGGCCACTGGCCGTTGCGAAGCCGCGCCCTCGCGCCATGGCGATGAGTTCCTCCACGAGACGCCGTTTGCCGCTGCCCGCGACGCCGCGCACGAGCATCCCATGAGAGCGGCCTCGCGCGAGTTCGGTCAGCGCGCTCTCAAATCGTCGGAGCTCCTGGAATCGAGCATCGATCAAGAGGGAATCGTCCAGTCCCAGGGCGTGGTTTTCCTCGCCGACGCTCGGCCGGGCTCGAACCGGGGCAACGAATCGATAGCCGCGGCCCGTCTCGGTTTGTATCAAGGCTTGAATCCGGCCCGAATCGCCGAGCAGGCCCCGGATCTCCCCTACTAGGGTGGAGAGAGAGGTGACGCCGACAGCGACATCGGGCCACAACCACTCGATGAGTTCTCTCTTGTAGACAAGGCGTCCGCGCCGTTGAATCAGATGAGCCAGGAGAGCGAGAACTTTGGGCCGTGCGGGAAGACGAACGCCCTCGCGCAGCAACACGTTCTCCCCCGAGTCGAATTCAAATTTTCCGAACACGTAGCGCATGGTTGTTCCTCCGCTGGGGCGAAGAATCATCATCCGGCGCCAGAGACCTAGGGTCAATGCCCAACCCCGTCGTTCGGTGTTTCTCCGTGTTCGCAAGCGTGCGGATCCGACCGCGGGTGTACGGCTCGTCAGTTCGCAGCTTCTGATCCATCCGTGGAGATCCGTCCGTGGAGATCCATCCGTGGAAATCCGCCCGCGTTCGAGGGTGTCGGGAAACCTCGATTTTGAAAGCTGGAATTGTAAGGCCGATCGACGAAGCAGGTGCGGGCGAATTTTTGGAGGGGCTGAAATTCACGTCGAGCGCACGTCGAGCGATAGTCCTCGGCGCGTTGGGGAGGGAACGGGGGAAT
>LWDU01038152.1_pt1 | contig 15900 bp, 8 predicted proteins | sample 727161 | NCBI WGS metagenome assembly LWDU01 (sample SAMN04566230, study PRJNA314399) | hydrothermal vent metagenome | isolation source: deep sea hydrothermal plume seawater | place: Mexico: Gulf of California, Guaymas Basin | collected 2004-07-11 | reverse complement strand
GGGGATTCAGGTGAATGGCCCGAGAAGGCGGACGGGGGTGGATATTCATTGGAAATCATTGATCCTATGGGTGACCCAAGTGATCCTGGGAACTGGCGCTCTAGCGGGCAGATGGGAGGAACTCCACGGGGCAAGCCAAGGATTGATGGGGTTTCCCAGGAACAGGGCAAAGTGAAAATAAGCTTTATGGCATTACCAGGATTGTCATACAGGCTAGAATACGCGAACGATTTGATTTCAGGGGAATGGAAGGACTTACACCGCCATCAACCCAAGGATGTTCCAGTGACAGTGGAAGTTATGGACAGCATGACCGACCAGACCATCGAGCGATATTACCGACTCTTAGTACCTTGATCATTCGATGGTCCTCGCGATCCTTGCAAGTGGAAACATGCACCGATTGGCTTCATGCCCTTCTAGGGGAACCAACTCCTTGATGTCAGGAAGTAACTCAGTCAAAACGTTGCCAAACGTTTCGTGAGTCACTTGGGTGTCTGTGTTTCTGGGTGTCTTGGGTCTCTTGAGTATCTGCGTCCACTTTCTTTAAATCCGTGAAATCGTGTCCTGTTTTTCTCCTCTGCTGCCTTCTGCGACTCGGCGTCCTCTGCGTTTAAAAAGTTTGAGTTAGCGTCGGTTCGTGTTTCTTCGCGGTTTCTCCCCGATGTGGGCACCATTACTTTGGCAGGAGGGCGAAGTATTGGTTGGAGGTTTTGTCTGCCTTGGCCTGTTGGGAGGCGACTTTCCCTGCGAAGGTTTTTTCCTCTTCCGAAATTTTTTGGTGTCTGCCGGTGGCTGATTTGACACTGGCTGTCTTTGATTGGATCTCCGCTTCGAGTTTTTCCGGGAGCAGTTTGAGTTGGTCCAAATCTTTTTGGGCCGCAGCCACGGCGGTTTTGGCGGTGGCGGTTGATTTTTGCTGGGTGTTCAGCCGGGACTGGACGGATTCGATGTCTTTGCCAAGGAGGGTGATGGTTTCTTTCAGGAGACTGGCCACTTTGGCCAGGGTTGGGTTATCCGGCTCGGTGGCTGCCAGTTCGCCGGTCTCCCTGGCTGTGGATTCCATTCTTGATTGGAACGACTTCCTGTCGGCCAGCAGTTGGCCAAGCGCATCGAGCTTTTCGTTTTCCCGGCCGAGGGTCTCCAGTTGATCCTGTAGTTTTGCGGTGGCGGTTTTTGTTTGTGCCGGCACGTTGGCGAGTTGTTGTTGCACGGCGGCGAGAGCGGCTTGCGTCTGGCTTAATTCCACCCTGGCCTCGGCGGTTTTGGCGGTGTAGCCCTCCAGTTCCGCTTGCAATTCACGAAGCGCGAGTTTTTCGCCGAGACGGCGGACGTTGATTTGTGCGGCTTCCCACTTGGCGACTTGGCGCGTTGCTGTGTCGTGAGCGTTCTTGGCTTGTTCGAGTTTTTTTAGATGCTCTATTTCTTTGTCCTTCAGCGCGGCAACGGATGTCTTGGCGGCGGTTATTTTTTTGTTGGCAGCAGCGAAGGCTTCCGTTGTCGTTTTGACATTTTTTTGCGCCGCGTCGATTTGGCTGTTGCGTTGATCGAATTGTTGCTGCGCGGTTTTTTGTGTCGTTTGGGCGAGGGTTATTTCAGCGCCGGTTTTTTCGATTTTCATTTGCCCCGCGGCGATCGCGCTTGGGAGGGATTTTGTCTGTGCGAGAGCGTTGTCGTGTTGCGCCTTGGCGGCTTCGAGCGCCGCGTTCATCGCTTTCGTGGCTGCGGTTGCTTTTTCGGCTGCGGTTTTCAACGTAGCTGCGGCTCCGTCTTGTTTGGCTTTTTCGTCGGTTTGTTTTTGAATATCGCGGAGTGAGGCGAGTTGCTGAGTGAGAAAGCCGACTTGCTCGTTTAAGCCGGGCAGTTGGGTCGTGGCCTTGGCCAAGACGGCGGTGTTGGCGTCCTGTTCGCCGAGAAGTTTGGTTTGGGATTCGTTCTGTTCGGCGACCTTTGCCTTGGCGTTGGCTAGTTTGGTTTGCGCTTTAGCGAGTGCGGCTTCTGCCATGGGGAGTTGTTTTTCGGCCCTCTGTTTTGCTCCGGAACTGGCTTTGGCAGCGGCGTGGTGTTTTTTGAGTTTGGCCCCGGCGGAGGTGACCTTGGCCTTGGCTTGCTCGTGGGTTTCGGTGGCTTTTTGCCGATCGGTTTCGGTGGCCTTGGCCAAGCTCCTGGTGGCGTCGAGTCGCTTGGCCAAGGTCGGCGGGTTGGCGGAGAGTTCGCCGAGTGGCTTACCGTTGGCGGCGTCCCAAACGGTCACGCTGCCATTCCATTCGCCGACGATGACGCGCTTGCTGTCGTGGGTGAACACGGCCTCGAGGGGGATGCTTTTGAAGCCTTTGATCGCTCGTTTTAGTTTGCCGTTTTGATCCCAAATTTTGACCTCTTTGTCGCGGCCGACGGTGACGAGGTCGCCGTTGTGGTTGAATTGTACGGAGAGCGTGCCGCCGCCGTGGGCGGTCCAGCTCTTGACTTGTTTGCCGTTGACCATTGCCCACAGTCGCACGGTACCGTCCTCGCTGGCGGAGGCAAGCACGTTGGAGTCGAGTCGCCAACTCAGCCGAGTGATGTCGTCTTTGTGGCCGTTGAGCGTATAAAAAAGATTGCCGGTGAACGATTCCCAAACGTGCAAGCCGCCGTTGCGATCGCCGGTGGCCAGCAGCACGGTGTCGGGCGAAAAGGAAACGGCCATCACCCAGTCAGAATGTTTCTTGATGTTGTACAGCGGTTCGCCGGTGGGCAGCTCGAACATCTTGATACGTTTGCCCGGGCCGCCGAGGGCGACGGTGGTGAGGTCGGCCATCATGTCGGCGGCGAGCACGGTGTCGTATTCCTTGCCGAGCGTCATGCGTTGCCGGCCGGTTTTAATATCCCACGCAACCATGCCACCAACCTTGCCGCCTCGTCCGCCTCCGGCGATGAGCAGTTGGCCGTTGCGGCTGAAGGTAAGTGACTCGATGAAGCCGCGCTCGAACGGCAGTACGCCGAGCAACTCAAGCGTCTCGGTGTGGTAGAGCAGCGCCTGTTTCTGGCCGGCGACTGCCACGATGGGTGCCCATGGATTGGAGGCAAGCGCCGATGTGCCCCCGGCGCGGTCGGTGCTGACGACCGGCTCGAGCAGCAGATGCTCCGGCATGGGCAACGGGCCTTCCGGCTTGCCATCAGTCACGGCCACGAAGCCCAAGTCGAAGGCCGCTTTCTTCTTCTTTTTCGCTGTGCTGGATTTTGTCTCGAGCAAGCCGCCGGTGATCCACTTGGCCACAAGGGCGACTTGGGCGTCGGCGAGCTTGTCCTTTTTGTGCGGCATGAACGGCTCCTCCTGATGGGAGACAAGCTTATAAAGGAGGCTGCCATCCGGGTTGCCGGGCTCGACCGCGCCGCCGCTGCTGCCGCCCTTGAGCATATTCGGGTAGCTCGACAGGTCGAGGCCGCCCTTGGCTTTGTCGGCGTTGTGGCAGGAATTGCATACGCTCTCAAAAAGCGGGCTAACGTGATCCTGATACGTGATTTTCTCCTGCGCCTGGGCAAGTGGCGCATCGCCGAGCCAAGCGGCGATCGCGAGCAGGATGGCGTGTTTGAAATGCACGGTCAGTGGGTGAAGATGAATTCCTTCGAGTTGAGCAGCGCCCAAAAAACATCGTCCATCGCCGCCTGTTTGTCCGACTCCTTTTCGAGTTGGCCGAGGATGGCTGTCTGCTCATCGACGGAGGGCGGGCGGCATAGAGTACGAAGGTAGAGTTGCTTGAGCACCTCGGTGGGCGACTGCTCCTTGAGCAGCTCTTTTGTCAGGCCGCCGTTCTTGATTCGGGCCTGGACGATGTCGCCGTTCATGAGGTGCAGCGCCTGCGAGAGGTTGGGCTCCATCTTGACTTCGCAGGTGCAGACCGTCTCTCGCGTGGCACGACCGAAAGTGGTGAGAAAATAATTCCCGACATTGCCGTCGGCAATCTGTACTGCGCGCGCACCGAGCGGCAGGCCCTTGAATTTATTCTTGGTTTGCGTGACCTGCGTGATGACGTCGAGCAACACCTCTGCCCGGAGACGGCGTATACGGCCGTGGGAGAAGTTGCGCGAGTCGACGGCGTTGGACTCGTTGGTGCGGGTGGCGAGTTGGTAAGTGCGCGAGGTGCAGATGTCGTAAACCAGGCGCTTGAAGTCGTAGTTGTACTCCGTGAAGCGCTTGGCCAAGGCGGCGAGCAACTCAGGATTCGAGGCGGGGTTGCTGATGCGGACGTCGTCCACGGGTTCGATGATGCCGATGCCAAAAAAGTGCGCCCAGATCATGTTGGCGAGGTTTGGGGCGAAGAATGGATTTTCCGCGGACGCCAGCCACTTGGCCATGACGGCGCGGCGATCCTGCGATCGGGCGATCTCCGGCACGGCGCCGCCGAGGAACTTGGGCGTCATGTTTCGTCCGCCAAGCGGATGCTTCACCTCGCCGCTACGCCGGTTGTAAACGATCACTTCGCGGGGATCCTCCGCGTTCTTGCGACCTATCTGGGAGAAGAAGGAGGCGAACGAGTAGTAGTCATCCATCGTCCAGCGGTCGAACGGGTGGTTGTGGCACTGGGCACACTGGATGCGCATGCCCATGAACACCTGTGCCACGTTTTCCGAAACCTTCAACGTGTCGCGCTCGATCTGGTAATAATTTGTCGGCGGCGACTTGAAGGTACCGCCGGTGGAGGAGAGCAACTCCTGCACAATCTGGTTGAACGGCACGTTGTTGGCGATGCGATCCTTCAGCCAGTTGTGATACAGCAGCGTGGCCTTGTAACTGACCTGATTGTTTTGCTGGGTGCGAATCTGCAGCAGTTCGGCCCATTTCATCACCCACATTTCGGTGAACTCCTTCCTGTCGAGCAGCGTCGTGATGAGGTTGTTCCGCTTCTCCGGATCTTCATCGGCGAGGAAGGAGGCCAACTCGTTCGGTTCCGGAAGCAGGCCGGCGATGTCCAGAAAACTACGGCGCATGAAGGCTTCGTCGGAGCACTGGCCGGAGGGCGTCACGCGCAGCTTGTGCAGTTTGTCGTGTACCAACTCGTCGATGTAATTATTGGCCGCCAACTTTGGTCGCTCGTACTTCAGCCCCTGCGGGATGACAACGACTTGGCTGCCGACGGTGAACGTCGCGAAACGCGCCGTGACAAACGCCTCCCCCCGATTTTTGGCCGTCACCGTGCCTTCTGGCGAAATTGTCGCGCTGTTGTCGTTGTTGCTTTGGAACACGACCAGCGAGGTGACGTCACGGTCGGTGCCGTCAGAGTAACGGGCGGCGACGGTCATTTGCTGCGCCGCGCCGTCGCCCTCGAGCAGCAACTTGGGAGGCAGGATCTCGATGCTTAGCGGCTTGGCGACGTCCTTCGGGTCGTTGGGCGCGCCGTCCTCGATCCATTGCACGAGCGTGTTGAAATACGGCGAGCCGACGTCGAACTGTCTGCCGCCGGTGTGCGGCACGGCCTCGACCGGTTTCTCGATGATCAAACTCTCGGAGGGCAGGGCGAGGTTCAGCCGGCGCGTGCTGAGCTGGCGGGTGATGCGGTGGTGATCGCCGTCGGGATCGTAGCCAAAAAGCGACAGCATGAAGCCGTCCTGCCCCCGGGCCGAGCCGTGGCACGAGCCGGTGTTGCAGCCGGCCCGCAGAAAAATTGGCATCACATCCAGCCGGAAGCTGACGCGGCGCGGCTTGGCGGCATCGATCACCTTGACCGGCACGACCACCTCGCGGCCACCGAACGACACGTGCACTTGGGTTTCCCCGTCCGCGCTTGGCAGCAGTTGGTTGCCTCGCAACTCCGCGATGCCAGGCTTGGCCAGGCGGAACACCGCGTCGCCGGTGATGTCCCGCGTCGAGTCGTCGCCGTAAGTCGCCATGGCCACCAGCGTGTGCGAGTCGGCGGCCGTCTCGAGCGTGACCTTGGCCGGGAACACCTCGATTGATTTCAACGGCTTGGCGGCGAACAGTTTTTCGCGCTCGAGATCGGCGGCCGACTTGGCACGGAGCGTCACACCGTCTGGCCAAGCGGCCCCATCGGCGATCCATTGGCGGAGGGTTTCAATCTGTCTCGGCTTCAGCGGGCCGCCCTTGGGCGGCATGATGTCGTCGTGATCAGCCGCGAGCGAGATGCGCTTGAGCAACAGGCTTCCAGCCGGGTCGCCCTTAGCCAGGGCGGGGCCGGTCTCACCGCCTTTTTCCGCGAGGCCAAGCTCATCCAGCCGTAGGTCGCCTTTTTGTTTATCCGCACCGTGACACTTGACGCAGTTTACCTCGAGCAGCGGCCGAATGTCGGTGGCGAACTCCACCGCTTGGGCGGGCGGCGACAGCGCGGCAGCAAGCCCGGCGGAGGCAAAGATGAGTCGAATCGGTTTCATGGCGTTACGGTGATGTTTGGGCGCGGCGTTCCGCGGCGCGTTCCTTGGCGATGAGGCGCAACTTCTCTAGGCGGCTCAGTGGTTTTTTCGGCTTGGGCTTGGGCACCTCTTTTTTTGCGGCGACCGGCTTGGCCTTGGGCTTGGGCGGTGCGTTCTTTCGGGGCTTGGGCGGGTTGTCGATGCGCAGTTGGCCGCCGCTGCCGGCGGACTGCCGGAGCACGTGGCCGTTCCACGGAATGTTGATAGCGGTGAACAGCGTTTTGCTGGTGCGCGCCCGGGCGTCCTTGGTGGACTGGATCGGGAAGATGAGTTCCTTCGTGTCCTTCGTTATTTTGCGCGACTCGGTGCTGGTGTGAGCCGGGAGGCCAATGAGTTGCACCACGGCTTCTCCCTCGAACGGGCGCAGTTGTTCCACCTTGCAAAACAGGTCGCCGGCCTGGCCGCGCTCGATGGCGGCCATCTCAATCTTGATGTTCATGAACGGTTTCTCGATCCGCAACTCGGTCAGCGCAGAGGAAACGATGAGCGGACCGGTCTTGGTGTTGGCCTCGCCGAGGACAACGATCTTCCAAGTGCCAATCGCCGCGCCGCCGTTCGCGGTGAGAGGGTAGTCGATTTCGCTTTTGCCCTTCGGCAGCGAGATCGTGCCGGAGGAGCCGATGCCGGACGGCTTCCACGGAAGGCGTAGCGTGATTGCGTTGTCGAAGCCTTCGTCACGGATGGCGCGGACTTTCAGGTTCATGCTGCCGCGCTGCAGAATCGCGGTGGGCGGCGTGTCGATCTCAATGCGGAACGGCGCCGGTTCGGCGACGGCGATGGCGAGCCGTTCAACGTTTGTCCGGTAAAAAATCCGGTTGCCCGCGCCGCGAACCATCTCGACGGTGTGGCCGAAGTGGCCTCGGATATTTTTTTTGTCGTCGGAGTGGGCGACCGTCACATCGACGAGTGCCGAGGTCAGTTCCGCTTCCGGCTTGGCCTCGAATACGACGGGGAAGCGGTCGATGTTCGCCGGCATCTCGACGGCGTGCATCACGATGCCGGGCGGGAGATTTTCGGCCGCGAATTTCAGCGGGCCGCCGAAGTTGCCGCGCGTGACCTGCAGCACCGTGGCGATGCGGTTGCCCCGGGGCACCGGCATCATCTGGCGCGACTGCGTGTCCTGTGCGCGGTAGCGCGGGATGAATGTCGCCAATTCCGGCGCGACCGGGTTGGCCTCGATCCGGTAAACGTAGTCCGCGCCGCCCTTGCCGAGGTGGTCGGTGACGCGGATAAAATGTTTGCCGTCGGCCGGTAGCGTCACGGTGACACGGCTGTCAGCACTACCGCCGCTGTCGTCGTTGCCCTGGATGTTTTTGCCGTCGGGGTCGTACACGTTAAGCACGCTGTCCAGCGGCGAGCGGATCGAGCGGGCGTGCACGCGCACGTTGATGCGCTGCCCTTTTTTGCCGTTGAACACAAACCAATCGACGTCGCCGTCCTTGTCGATGATGCCGTTGAACGCAAGCGGCAACGACGGCCCGGGGACGGGGACGTTGTTTCGGTTTTCGTTTGGCTCAGTCTCGAGGACATTCGGGAAGCCGGAGACACGGAAGGGGTTCGGCGACGTCGCGGAGAAGCCTCCGGCCTTCGCCAAGACGCCGAAGTTCGCATCCGGCTTGGCCGGGGCCGTGACGGTTTGGCCGGGCAGTTCGCCCTTCGCGCCGATGAAGCGAATCGCGGTTTTGGTGCCGGCCTGGCCGCCGGCGGGGAAGATTGCGCTTGGCCTCGGGAACTGGCCAACGTGCAACCGGTACCGGCTATTGCCACCGCCGCCGTACGAGCTGTCGCGCACCTCGATCCAGTAATCACCGTCGGCCGGCGCGACGATCGAGGCAAAACAATCCTGTAGCAGCAGCGGCGTGTCGTCTGCGGCGTCGAGCTCGAAGCGCTTGGCGTCGAGGATGGCGATGTACGGGTCGAAGAGCGTGTTGCTGAGCCGGATCGCCTCAATCTCGGCGCTGAGCACCTGGCCCTGCTTGGCGGTGACGCGGTAGTAATCCACGTCCTCATTTTGCACCGTGCCCTCGACGGTCGAGTTGATGGGGACGACCTGCGGCGTGGCGAAGTCGTTGTTCGGTTCCTTCTCGCTGGCGTTGGGGAATTGGCTGACCCAAAACGTCTGCAGCGGGCTGATGCCGGTGGCGGTGACGAGGCGCAGCTTGTGTTCGCCCAGCGCGCAGTCGGCGGCGATCGCAATCATGGCGAGGGCTTCCTTCGGTTTTTTTGGAACCGGCTCGATCTTTTGCACCGCAAACCCGGGCGAGTAAAAAAGCACCTCGCGCACGTCTCCGAGCCGGTCGCCGATGAAGCGCACCTCAACCGTCGAGCCGCGCTGGCCGCCGCGGGGCAGGACGAGGCTCAGCCCCGGGGACGCCGCTTGGCCAAGCGCAGCCAAGCCCAAGCCAAGCGCAATGGCGGCGAACAGGTTTTTGCTGTGGAAAAACATGGCGAACCAAGGGGTCAACCCAGCAATGCCTTGACCACATTGCCGCCCTTGACGATCTCGATCGGGCGGTCGCCGGGCGCCATCAACTCCTTGTCGCCGACGATGCCAAGCTGGTTGTACACCGTGGTCGTGAGGTCCTCGACAGTCAGCGGGTCTTCCTCCGGCTCCGAGGCGAAGGCGTTGGAGGCGCCGTACACCTGGCCCTCCTTGATGCCGCCGCCGGCGAGCAGCACGCTGAACACGCGCGGCCAATGGTCGCGTCCGTTGTTTTTGTTGACCTTGGGCGTGCGGCCAAACTCGGATGACACCATCACCAGCGTGCTCTTCAACAGGCCGCGGTTGTCGAGATCGCGGATCAGCGTGGCGTACGCCTTGTCCAGCGCGGGAGCCTGCCGGCCGAAGCCGTTTTTGATGTCATTGTGGTGATCCCACCCACCGTACGTCAACGAGACAAACCGCACGCCGGCCTCCACCAGCCGCCGCGCCAGCAGCATCCGCTGGCCCGCTTGGTTGCGTCCGTACTGGTCGCGCACCTTGGCCGGTTCCTTGTCCAGCGCAAACGCCTCGCGCGCCTCCTGCGAGCTCACGAGCTTGTAGGCTCCCTGATAAAACTCATCCATCGCGTCGAGCGCGTCGGAGCTTTCCAGTTTGCGGAAGTGGTCATCGACGACCTTGAGGATGCCTTTGCGGCGCTCGAAACGTTCCGGCGAAATGCCCTTGGGCAACGCGAGGTCGCGCACGGAGAAATTGCCGCTGGCCGGGTCGCTGCCCAGCCCGAACGGCCCGAAGGCGCTGCTGAGATAACCGCTCCCGGCGTGCTCGTTGGGCACGTTGGGAATGCAGACGTACGGCGGCAGATTTTTGCGCGAGCCGAACTCGTGCGACACCACACTGCCGATGCTCGGGTACTTGAGCGCCGGGCTGGGGCGGTAGCCGGTGAACATGTTGTGCGTGCCGCGCTCGTGGGCTGCCTCGCCGTGGGTCATCGATCTTGGCGGTCTCTTTGAACGTCTCGCCGAAGCGCACCCCCGCAAGCTTGGTGGCGATGTTCCCGCTTGGCCCGCGATACTCGAGCGGGGCGTACGGCTTGGGGTCGAACGACTCCTGGTGTGCCATGCCGCCCGGCAGGAAAATATGGATGACCGACTTGGCCTGCCCTTCCTTGCTTTCGTAGTTTTTTAGGGCTGCTTGGGCCTCCATGCGGAGCAGTTCCGGCAGCGCGAGGCCAAGGCCACCCATCATTCCCACTTGGAGAAAATCTCGGCGTCCGAGCAGATGCCTAGCGTTTAGGATTTTCGGCTTGAGGTTTAGTTCGTTTTTCATGATCGACTCGACAACTCCTTGGGGCCGTTACTAAAGGGGTTTACTCACTTTGGCAATACGCAAAAAAGACGGTTGCGAGTTAAATATATTCAATGAAATCACCCGATCCAAAACGACTCCGGACTGAAGTTGATTATGCTACCAGAATCAACTTCAGGAATTTATGTTTGAATTCAGAAACCGGTACCTTTGGTTTTGGTCTGAATTCGGCAGAGGTACATGTCGGAGGTGAGGTACAGCACCGAGCCGTCGTTGCCCCAGGCGACGTTGGCGATACTTTCGCCGGTGACAAGGCGGCCGAGCAATTTGCCTTTGGGCGAGAGCACCAATACGCCGCCGGCGCCAGTGGCGAAGACATTGCCTTTCGAATCCACTTTGAGGCCGTCGCCTCCGCTTCGGGGAACACGATTATCCTTGGAGGAATCGAAAAACGCTCTTGGTTTGCCAAGGTTGCCGTCTGTTTCCACGGGGAAGGCGCGCCAGACCGGGTCGCTTCCGTCGCTGTTGGCCACGTACAATGTTTTTTCATCCGGCGAAAAGCCGATGCCGTTCGGCCGGGACATGCCTTTGTGCTGCACGGTCACGGTACCATCTTTTTGAAGCCGGTAAACGCCGCAAAAATCGATCTCGCGCATCGGATCCTCGGCGCGCTTTGGTAACCCGTAAATCGGGTCGGTGAAGAAAATGTCTCCATTGCTTCGGATGGCCAAATCGTTCGGGCTGTTTAGTCGTTTGCCGTTCCATCGATCGGCGAGGGTGAGTTTGCCGCCGCCCTTGGTGACAACTGAGATGCGGCGGTCACCGTGTTCGCACATCACCAATTGGCCTTGAGCGTCGAGGGCGAGTCCGTTGCTGCCGGGTTCGCGTCCGTAATCGGCAACGCCAGTGTAACCAGCCGGTTTCATGAATGTTGATGCGCCAACGCCTTCCTGCCATTTCATCACGGCATTATGTGGGATGTCCGAAAAGAGCACGTAGCCGCCGAACTTGTTGTTTTCCTCCGGCACCCAAACGGGGCCTTCGGACCAATCAAAGCCGCCGCAGAGCACTTCGATCTTGGCGTCTTTTGCGATCAGTTCATCCAGCGCCGAGTCAAACCGATCCACTCGTCCGATGTGTGCGAAGTTGGTGGTATTCTGTGCGGCAACCGTGCCATGCAGGCAAACGAGGAATAATGCAGTAAAAATTTGTTTCATTTTCAAGTAATCGGAAAGGAGGCCATTCAGCGTCGTCGTTGGCCGTATGTCGAGTTTTTCCCGGGTGGCTACGTCTGGCCAAGCGCTAGGCGGCGGGGCTTTCGGCGGCGTTGAGGTTCTGCCAGTGATGCTCCTGAAGAATCGCCGAGTACAGCCGCCACACGGCAAAAACAGACAGTCCAACGATCGGCAGTGCAATACCGAAACTCATCGAGTAACCGCCCTGAGAAGCGCGATCACGCCGGCGCCGGCGGAGAGCAGTGTGAGCACGCCGAACACGATCACCCGGGTCGAGTAACTTTTCTCGACTGCCGCGCCGCCCTTGTCGGAGACGATCAGCGGCATCGTGCCGTGTCGCAGTACCCAGCCGCCGCCAAGCCGCGAGGCGTCACCAAAAACATAGACCTCCTCGTTGAGTTCCAGCGCGGTCTCAGTGTATCTAAGCGTCTTGTTGAACATCCACCCCTCGGTCTTTTTGTTGTAACGCGTCTCGAGCAGTTGCTGCAAATCCGAGTCAGCGTCGTTCATGAAACCGGAACGAGAGAACCTGTCCTCTTCCACGACGAGCTTGATCTTGCTGGAATCCACCACGGCTTGGCCGGTCTCGTCCTTGACCAAAAACGGCAGCGTTTTCTCGTCCTTGATATACGTCACCCAGCGGTGGGTCGTGTGGCCTTTGCCGTTCGTGCTGGAGCGGCGCTGCTGGACGTGAAAGCAGTAGTGCACGCACTCTTGCTGTCGCCAAGGACTGGTCAGTGCTTCCTCGGAGGTGGCCGTGCGGCCGCGAATCTCCGCCGGGCCTTCAGTCAATTGCCCGATGGGACATGTCTCCGTGGCGCTCATTAGGTCGCGGGTTCGTTTCGCCTTTCGCCAAAAGTATCCAAACAACAAGGCGAGCAGCGGCCCGGCGATCAATAGGATATAAGCGACGACATTCGCTTCAGATTCAGCAAGTAGGATAACGGGGTAGGGAAGGTTCATGTGGCTATACTTTCAAAAAGATTTTTTTGCGGTAGAGATAATATAGCAGAGCTAATTTGAGGCAGAGCAGTGTGATAGCCAGCACTAATGCTCGGTGCTCGCCGGCGAGCATTGTAATTCCCTCGAACATGCTTTCATTTGTGTAGTCAAAATCAAAAAACTTGGGAGCCATGTATATGAGGATTGAGTTGGCCCCGATCACGGTGAAAAATAGCGTGCCCTTGCGGAATTGCCAGACGTCGATCACGAGGTAAAACAGGCTCAATAGCAGCAGACTCCACCCGGCGCAGTTCAGCACGAACGAACTGGACCACAGGTTTTTGTTGATCGGGAAGTCGATGTTCCACAACCACGCAAGGCCAAGGCACACAATCTTCAACCCGTCGATATCGTTGCGTTTGAGCAACTGGCCTGTGAGACATCCCAGCAGCGCCGTGGCGATCGCGGGGATGACGGCGAACAGTCCCTCGGGATCGCGGACGTCCTTGTAAAGTTTCCCCGGCACGAGGTGTCGGTCGATGTAGTCTGTCAACGTGTGGCCGGGGGTGAGATCGCCCGCACCGAATTCCGGCACGGGGATGAAGCGGAGCGCCGCCCAATAACCGACGAGCAGCCCCACCACCCAGATTAACTGCGCACGCCATTGGCTGTTTGCGGCGATCAACGCGGCAAACATATAAGCCAAGCCGATTCGGCCGAGCACGCTGGCGTAACGCATTTCCCCCCAGCCCTCCGCACTGGCCAAGTCGCGGCTCAAAAACCTGTTGTAAATGATGCCCAGCAACACAAGCGTCAGCCCGCGCTGGATGAAGTGCCGGTGCAGACTCGCCTGGCTGTCGCCCTTGGCCAAGCGGTTGTCGATTGAGTACACCGTGGATACCCCGGCGATAAACAGGAACAGCGGGAAGATCAGGTCGTAAGGCTCGAACCCGTGCCACTCTGGGTGATGCAGTCGATCCCCCAGCCACTCACTCGCTCCAACCGAAAACAGCGCGAGCAGTCCGACGATCACCGGCTTGCCGCCAATTAGCCAAAACATGTCAAACCCCCGCAATACATCCAAGCTCCTCAGCCGCTCGGGGGTTCCCTTCTTTTCCAATCCGCTATTCTCGGGCACGGCTAAAACTTGGCAAGCTTGGCCAACCCGCGCAAGCGCAATGCGTTGCTACGCAGGGGCAAGAGGCACACCGCTTGGCCAAGCGGCCGAGGGCGTCGCGGACAAGGCAATAAAACCTGTTGCGCTTGAGACGCAGTCTCGTTAGAGTCGCTTTTTGAGCTGATGGTATGTTCTTACAGTTCTTTGTCCGGCATGTGCGCGGGCTCCAGTGGCATGGTCGAAAGCATTCACTTGGAGTGTGATGATTCGTTTCGGCTTCGGGAGATGGGGTTTCTGCCGGGGGCGCGGCTGCGCTTGGTTCGGCGGGCGCCGTTGGGGGACCCGATCGAGGTGGAGATCGGTGGTGCACACTTGGCGTTGCGGCATGCGGATGCGGCATTGATTCAAGTGAGGATCACGCCCGATGCCTGACAGCCAAGCCACCGCCATTCAGTCGCCGCTCATTGCGCTTGTGGGCAACCCGAACACCGGCAAGACGACGCTGTTCAACGCCTTGACGGGTCTCTCCCAAAAGGTGGCCAACTACGCCGGGGTGACGGTCGAGAAAAAGGAGGGCAACTGCTTCGACCAGCACGGCAAGCTGCTGCGAATCCTCGACCTTCCCGGCGCGTACAGCTTGAGCGCCAGCACGCCGGACGAAGCCATCCCGAGAGATGTGTTGCTCGGTCGCCGCGCCGACACGCCCAAGCCGGATCGTGTCATTTGCGTGGTCGATGCCAGCAACCTCGAGCGCAATCTCTACCTCGCGATGCAGGTGCTCGACTTGGGCATCCCGGCAATCGTCGTGCTGAACATGATGGACATCGCCGGGGCGCGAGGAATGAAAATTTCGGTGGCGAGTTTGCAGGAACAACTGGGTGTGCCGGTGATCCCGATGCAGGCCAACACGCGTCAGGGCATCGAGCGCTTGCGGATTGCGTTGAGCCAAGCGGGGTTGCCCTTGGCCAAGCGGGGCGAGTACCCGGCGTCGCTGCGGGAGGCCTTGGCCAAGGCTCACGAGTTGCTGGGCGCGGGGGAGACGAATCCCGATAGCAACACTCTCGCCGGGACGGTCAGCTTGATTTGCAGTCGGGAGCGGGACAACTCCGCTGCGCCCGGGATCGAGGCAGCCCGGGAACTCATGGAGCGCGACTGCCCCGGCTGGGAGGAGAATCTGGTCTCGAGCCAATACAAACGAATCGCCGAATTGACCTTTAACGCGATCGGGCAAACCCGGAGCGGCGATCCGACCCCGACGGACAAACTCGACCGCGTGCTGCTGCATCCGATCCTCGGCTGGTTGATCCTTGGGGGGCTGATGACGGCGCTGTTTGCCACGATCTTCAGCGTGGCGGCGGTGCCGATGGATTGGATTGATGCCGGCTTCGGTTGGACCGCAGACTGGATCAAAACCTGGATGGCCGAGGGCGATTTGCGTGACTTACTGACCGACGGCGTGCTGGCCGGAGTGGGGAGTGTGCTGATTTTTTTGCCGCAAATTTTGCTTCTATTTTTCTTCATCGGCCTGCTGGAGGACACCGGCTACATGGCGCGGGTGGCGTTCATCATGGATCGGTTGATGGGCCTCGTCGGGCTGAACGGCCGCGCCTTTATCCCGCTGCTCAGCTCGTACGCCTGCGCGATCCCGGGAATCATGGCCACGCGCACCATCGCGAATCCGCGTGAACGGCTCATCACCATCCTCGTCGCGCCGCTGGCCAGTTGCTCGGCGCGGCTGCCGGTGTACGTGATGATGATTGGTGTGCTGCTGCCGGGCGGTGTCGGCGGCGTGTGGACGAAAGTCGCCTTCATGCTGGGGCTGTACGCACTGGGCACGGTGGGGATGTTTTTGTTCGCTTGGATCTTCCACCGCAGCCTCCGCTCCGGCAGTGGCTCGACGATGATTCTCGAGTTGCCGCCGTACAAGGTTCCGGCGCTGCGCGCGGTGCTGCTCCGGCTGTGGTCGCGGGCGCGGGTTTTCATCACCCAGGCCGGCACGGTCATCCTCGTGATCTCCATTTTACTCTGGGCCGCCACGAGCTACCCGAAACCGGACGCAGGCGACGACACCGACCGCCTCACCCAAAGCATCGCCGGGCAGCTTGGCAAACAGATCGAGCCGCTGATCGAGCCGCTGGGTTACGACTGGAAAATGGGCATCGGCCTGATCGCCTCGTTCGCCGCGCGGGAGGTGTTCGTCAGTACCATGTCGATCCTGTACCGCGCGGACGATCCTGGCGAGGAAGGCACGCGTCCCCTGCAAACCATCCTCCGCGAACAGAAGCGCGCCGACGGCAGCCCGTTGTTCAACACCAAAACCTGCCTGAGCATGCTGGTGTTTTACGTGTTTGCCATGCAGTGTATGGCCACGCTCGCCATCACGCGGCGCGAAACCAACAGTTGGAAATGGCCGCTGTTTCAGTTCGGCTACTTGACAGTGACCGCTTATCTGG